>ERZ794946.825-NODE-825-length-11288-cov-3.932164_pt1 | contig 11288 bp, 8 predicted proteins | sample MGYA00433072_ERZ794946 | MGnify/ENA primary metagenome ERZ794946 (study PRJEB30137, sample SAMN04331413) | food metagenome | isolation source: Y3 must sample point D1 replicate A | place: Australia: South Australia | collected 2014 ...
GATGACCGCCATGACCAACCTCGTCGCTGCTGGTCGCGCCAAGGTCGTCCCTATCTTGCCCGAGGTCAACCACACAATGGGTGCTGCATACCCTCGCCTAACCAAATGGGGCTTTACCGAGGGCAACTACAAGACCGTCCACATGGACAAGTCACGCCTCCACTTCCTCCTCGAACTCTACCCAACCGACCTCTACATCCAAGGTATCCCAATCGCACCCCTCCCCTCCCCTCCACTCTCCAAACAATTCCCCGGCGAACTCGGCCCACGCCTCCCTCTCTGGACCGATATCCACGGCAACCTCATCAAAGTGTACTGGGAAATGACCGTCATGGCCACGCTTTGGCTTTTGGCCTTCAGACCAGGTCTCAAGATTCAAGACATGAGTAAAGGTGCTTACAAAGGCAAGCTCTGGGATTGGGAGTTGGAGATCTTCTTAGTTTGGGCCGAAAAGGCTGGATTGGCCAAACGAATGAGATACGGAGGAGGTGACAAGGGTGGAGATGAGGACAAAGAGGCTGATGGCTGGGTTGTGCAGGAGTGGTGGTGGTTGGCTTTTACTACTGATTGATCAGCGGCAGTGGACGATAGAATTGCCTGCTGAGAGATGGAGATAGCACATGGTTTTTGCTTTTTGCTCGTGCCGGTGGAAAGAAAAGGTGTCTGTAGAAAACAAACACGCATAGCCACTTCCTGTATTTTCTAGATGGTAAACATGTATTTATCTGTACAAACTAATAACATTTCTCAAAGATTGACGCTAACGCTCGCCTCTGGAAAACAAAAAGCAAGTTCGTACAAGCATTGTAACAATCAATGGGAAGAAAGGATGTTGGTGGGTCCAAATGAGGAAACAACGATGATTTTTTCTTATAAACATACAGGAACGAATCTAAAAGGAGCGATCGGTCCGCAGAGAGACAAAGAACATGGATGCTGATATTGGCCGTCTTACTACGAAAGCATCGTAAAATCTCGATTCTCGAATCACGCTTTGTGTACTTTTTCCACCGCGCATCCAACAGGACAGTTTTTCCGCGGACGCGTTTGTTGTTGATACTGTGCAGCCGTGATGGTGATATAGGTAAGGCATAGAGGATGATTGGCAAGGTCTAATGGAAACACAGTCGATGTGCCTAACCTTTGGCAATGTTCTCTGTGGTGTAAGTCTCCTCGGGATCGACCAGAATGCGAGTGCAAGGCTTGATGGGAATGGGATTGGGGTCGTTGGTGGGAGGGGCGGGGCAAACGAACTTCAGATCCAGGTTGTTGTTGACATTCTTCTCGTGGACCTGGGTGGTCGTCCTTGTGCAACACCAATGACCTCTACCATAAACTAATATACGGGTGAATGGCTGCTTGGGATCCAATGCTCCGACAAACAACGTTGTTGGAAGTAGGGGTTAGCCGGGAGGCGTGCCGTAGCGGTAGAACGACCACGCCGTCCAGGCAAGATGAAAACTGTCCGGTATACAGCTACGTGATGACTGTCTGCAAGTCTTGATGCGAAAGTCCCAGAGTGAACCTCTTCTGATGGTTATCAGAAAAGTCACTCTCGAAAACAGCTTTGTAGTAGATTGAGTATACGCTCAGAAGACCTCTGTGGACCGTGACCCGTCAAGTACTTGTCGCTGTCGTTGTCTGCATGAAGCCTGATCATCTTTGGTGAGCTGCCAATGATTTTGCTGGAAGGAGGTTGGCGATGCTATCTCATTTTTGTTGACATGGTAAAAGTGGCTTACTTGTTGAGCAGCAGACACCATGAAGAGCTGCAGGAAGGACTGCTTTCCTCCATGGCTAGATGAGATTCTTTTGGTTGGACCGAATGTTGTATACCTCGAGGTGCGCAGAAGATAGAGATGTGCTGATGTAGACATAAAAGCGAGGAATCTCTGTCAAAACATTACTTCTGCCGAGTCGACGCTCGGCAGGACCCATGGGGTAGCTGTTGATAGCATGGGTGACTTCCATAGCGTCGGCGTACCTTGCCTCCTGGACCTGGATAACTCCCTTGGCGACAAAGAAGATTCCTTTCTTGAAAGGCTTAGCGACTTCGAAGGCGGCGAGAAGTCTTAGACCCTCGGAGCTGCCTATGTTATATGCGGCGAGCTTAAGGGTGGTAAGGGCGACACACTTCTCCAGGGTCTCCTCGCTAAAGCGGGCGTCTTGGACATTCTGTCTACTATTTCATGTTAGTACTTATGCTCTTCCTTAGTAGGAAGTGATGGACTTACAAGGGGGCGACCTAAGCGATGGGAAGTGCTCGGATAATTATGTTCTTTATAGGATCGTTGCCGGGCTTAAAACATGCCGGGCAGATTGAAGGGGTCTGAACTAGCTCCCTCTTTGCGCCGATAGTATGGGGGACTTGTAGGTGGACACGCTTACCCTTAGAGTCGACGACCTCCTCGTGCTAGCAGCTAGCAAATTGGAGAACTTTTGACTCGCTTTCCCTTGGAGTCTTTTACCTGTGAATAGAGAATTATAAAATGAGGGAGTTTGTGAGGATTGTCGTGAAGTTTGTTGATGGATGGAGAGAAATAGAAACGCGCGTTGTGATGGAAGAGAAGAAGAGCTAGAAAAGAGTCTATGTAGCTCATGAACACGATCTTGTTCGACCCAATCAGCGAGGCAAAGCCCCATTGACGTTATTTATAATTGGCTCGCCATACGGCCACATGTTTCCGTCCAGCACACAGCTCGTTAATGTTCAACATGAAGATACAGAAGACGTCGAGACAAATCTTCGAAAAGCATTGAACGAATATGGTAGCCAGCAGTGTGGCTACAGCTCGCGACGGCTCATAAGCAGTTGGAAAATTGAAAGGCAGGATCAGGTGGCTTGATTCTCAGAAAATTTGGTGGATCTGACTGGCTATATACAGCAGTCTTCTACAAAGCAGTAGCTATCTACAAAGTGGTCTTCGCAGCAAACTTGGATCAAACACATAGGTGCATAGAATGTGGAAGACTGTGCAGCCATCTCCACTGCTGAGCCCGATTTCTACCTCGTTCTTGCCTGCTATCAAGGCAACGACTACCCATATTTGCTATGCTGTCATTGATAGATGTTCGCTGGAGGACAGCACGTTCGTTCTGTTCTGCCGCAGTCGTCCGAAGAGATGGATTATATGCTTTGACATTTATCGTGTATTGCATCAGCCCGTGCGTGACGGCCTTTAACACACTGATAGAGGAAGGAGCATGTATGTTCAATCCGATCACTTTGGCTTCACTTTCAACGTCGGTTGCGGCATCACGTCTTGACTTCAATCAATCTTTTTTCTTCCACGACGGTCTCATCGCCCTCGGACAACCCAAAGCCAGACATCATCATGCTGGCTCTACTCATCCTCGGACTATGCGTCCTGTGCGCCGCACAAAGGTAAACCTTACGTACACTACTCACTTTAGTGAACGGCGCTCATATTTCGCAGCATAGGTCTCACCTTCTCGCTACACTTAATCGGCGAGTGCCCTGTCATCGGCTCATTAGAAGCCATCACATTCACCACCGCCTCTTTCCTCAACACATTCGAATGCTTCAACATCGAAGATCTCTTCTCCGTCAATACTTCCGATAGCTACGGCTCCCGCAGTTACCGCACACTATCAAGCTCAGACCCCGACACAAACGACTGGCGCCTCTCCAACGCACTCGCCTACTCCAACCAAACCGACTACTCCACAATCTTGTATCATCAAAATCCGCCTTCTGGGCTACCGCAGGAAAAAGGTCAAAATGCCCTCCGTCTTCTGGAAGTGTACGCCGGTAAGGGTTGCGAACAGGCAAACACCCATTCCGACACCATCCATCCTATCCTTGGTTGGTCTTGTTCGAGTTCGAGAGCTGGAGATTGTTATGATGTTGGGTACAACATCATGAGCTTTAAGATTGGTCCGGCCATCGTCAACAGTAGACCTCAGGGTTGTTGGACCCCCTCGACAGGGATGGGTGCGAAGAGGCTTGGTAGCAGCAAATTTGCAGCTATCGCAGGAGTCACGGTCACGTTCATGGCAGCGTTCTTAAGCTGATAAACCGGGCTTAAAAACACGGGTATCACGTTCAGATTCAACTCGATTCTGAACCTCTGTCTCCGAACAAGGCTGTACTATAGTTGTCGGAAGGCACGATACCTTTCCAGAGCAGAGAAGCTTCCATTGAGACTAGCTACCCATTCCAATCTCATTGGCCAGCTCTCCAAATTTTAAATCTACCGTGCATTGCGTCAGATATTTCTGTGAAGATCCAAATTGACAAACCCTCTATGCCGTGGTCAGATCTTGAATGGAGTGTTGACCTCCAACACACCAGCTTTACTCAAAGTTGCAACACCATCAAGCACACCACAAGCGAAGTCAGCTGTCAAGGTAGGAATAATCTGTAGGCCACTCGAATTGCGAACACCACCAAACAAGCCAAACTTGTTGCTGATGGAATTGGTCGAAATCTGAGGCCATCCAGGTCCACGGTGTGGGTCTTTGGCAAAGTTGGTCCAGACTGTCTGCATCAATGCGCTCAATTTGATTTGATCGCTTGTGGCCTTTCCGTTCTCGTTCTGCAGAGGATAGGATCCGAAGACTTGGTTTACTTCCGAGGCATGAGCAGCATAGTCAGAGCCAAAGGTGGGAGTGACCAGTCCATACCAGTATCTCCATGTGTCATACTGGTTGGCGGCGAGCTCTCGTGAGAACTTGGCCACTGGGCAGGTGAAGAACAGATCTGTGAGGATCTGTCCAACCAAATCCACTGGAGCAAGCTTCTGAGGATATTTGGGTGCCAGAATCTCTGTGATCGACGTAAGGTTCAATCCGAAGAGAGCGAACAGCTGTTCAGTGGCATTGTTGTTAATGTTTTTGCCGAGGCCCAGAGTCTTCAGAAGACCGTCGAATTCTCCAGTGTTCGTGCCCATGTATACAGGGACATGAGCAAAAGACTTGGCAGATATGGCGTCCGAGATGCTCTCAACCTGAGTGACACCATCGATCGCTGGAGGCCAAAGAAGACCAATTCCACTGCTCTGGATGTAGCCACTCAAATCCGAGACATCAACTTTCTGTAGGCACTCAAGAGATGAGTCCGCAGTAGCGCAACCAAAGTGTGCGCTGACGTTGTTCCAGTTCTTAGTACCGTTACCGGGCAGGAGGATCAGAGGCGACTCCATGATTGCAGCGACGAAGGGCAGAGGCTTGGGTGGGTTTGCAAGAAGTTGAGCGACAGAGTAACCACCGGCAGACTCTCCGAATATGGTGATGTTTGCTTTGTCTCCACCAAAAGCGTTGATATTGTCTCGAGTCCATTGCAAGGCAAGACGTTGATCAAGGTAACCAGGGTTGCGCTGGGATGATGGAAGGTCGGGAGAGTTTGGGAAACCGAAGACTACACTACAGTCAGCAAGCCCTTCAGAAAAGGCGTTCAACATACATACTGCCGAGACGGTAGTTGAAAGTAACGACGATAACGTCGTGGTTTACAGCTAGAGAGCTTGCATTGAATGTCGTCTCCGAAGAGGCGCCAATGGCCAAATCACCCTGTCATTTGTCAGCTCAAATCTCCTCTCGAGAATGTTTTGTACTTACACCATGAATCCAGAACATCACTGCCTTCTGGCTTGATGCCGTGGTGTTGGGTGGTACATAGACGTTGGCGAACAAGCAATCTTCGGAAAAGGGGCCAACAACTGATCCTAGATTAGCTGGCTACTCAGCGAAGCTCTGACTGAGAATGACATACCCGAACCATTGAGCTGCTGAATACAAGCAGCACCATATTTCTGAGCATTGAGAGATGTGTTCCAGGCTGGTGCAGGAACAGGTGCTTCAAACCTCTTGGGTGGGCTTGCATATGGGATGCCAAGGTAGGCGTTTACGAGCCCGGTCACAGTAGGTTGATTGAGAACACCAGTAGCAGTTCCAACGATCACACCGGAGGCAATGGTGACAGTCGGAGCAGCCGCATGCGCGTTGACCAAGGGCGATGCCGCAGACAAGGCGGCGAGGCCGGAAAGTAAGGTAACGATGTGTTTGAATGACATGGCTATTGTTCAGAACTGCCCTGTATCGGACAAGGTAATGAGAGATGCTATTGCTGCTCGGGTCCGGCGACTTGACTGGCCTTTTGTATGCACCCTCTCTCCAAGTTGAGTTTGGAGATACTCCAGGAGCTCGGCATAGCAGCTGTCTGCCGTTCCATGTCTCCGTGTCGCAGCCGCTAGTCAGTGACCATCACAGTATGACAGTAACATCGTTGCGACCTAGCTGGTTCGTATAACATTACGAGTGATGAGTTGGGTAGCGTTGACGATAGAATCAAACCTTCGCAGGACGTCGAGACAAAATGCGGCCGGGGCGGAGAAAGCTCTGACCACCCGATTTGCCAAGACCGGAGCCGGCTCACCTGCAAGTTCACCTCCTTCTCCGTTCAAGCACCCACAACCTGTTTAGGCATGTCGCACTAAAAGATGAGATCTTCTTACTAGACGAGTACGAGCTGCGTGCTTGATCGCCATCTGCGGCAAGTATCATCTCACCAGGACCATTGAGACCTTGGTAAAAGCCGGACCGGACGCGGCTCAGTGAACTTCAGATGTCAACCAAGGACCGCGGATCAATGGCACATCTTGCTCACCGTCAAGGTCATATGTCCAGTCTGAAAAGATACTCGAAGGTCTCACAGTCTACCTACAGTGTTCTGCCTTGGACATCCCACAAGCCTGTCAAGTTCTTGCAGATACATGAATCTGTCAGCCTTCCCAAGCAATTACTTTATGCCATGGTCGTAATATACGAGCCGCTCTGTGAACGCTTGGCTCCGGAAAAATGGTCTTTCCAGTCTCCTGGTGTTTCAGGGATTGCATTTGTCATACTTCACCATACGGGCAATGTATTTATCAAAGTGCCTAAGTTAGGTATGCTTAACGAACTCAACATTCGCTGTTCCAGCGTCCGGACTGCAGATGACACTGATTCAGGTATACCACGGTCCTCAAAGAGGGGAAAGCTCTCCAGACTTTCGCTTTGGCAAGCAGCTGAACCGTGAAGTCTACATTCTCCAAACGGACCATGCCTTTCTTCCGTTCGAGGGGCTCTAACTTCTGACCGGCTCTCTTGGAGCTTTGGACTGTTTGGTCGTGTGACCAAGTTTGTGTCTTTGAGATTTGCCGTCCCTCTCTACCTTACGAGAGGCTTTGAAGGCAACAAATTACATATAAGAACGGGATCCAAGACTGACCTGAGAGTCTTTGATTCCAACAGCATCGCATGAATTGATCTTCCCGATCCTTTGGACTCTTCGACTCCTTCGACTCCGTCAACATGCTTCTCGTGGCAAATATCCAGGTGCTTCTTCTTCTGTGGATCTGCAGCGCAATCGCTGTCGATGCACAATCTGGGACCGTCACCGAGAGTATCAATCCTGCAGCGATCAATGTCACCTTAGCTCAAAGCTCAGCTCCTGCAGTCGCCAGCACTTTGGCAGGTACAGTAGGCAACGGAGTTGTATCGCAACCCAGTCTGCTTGATCAGATAGACCAAGCAATTGTCCAGGCTGTAGCAGATACCAAGAACGCCCTCCAAAAGATTCTGGCGCCGGAGTTGTATTATTCTTATGGCAGATCACCGCCTGTTTACCCGTCTCGTAAGTCTTGTATTGTATCTGCCTTGTCAATCTCCAACTTAACGTTTCTCCAGCAAATGGTATTGGTTCGGGTGGCTGGACCACGGCATATGCTCAGGCAAAGGCTCTTGTATCTCGAATGACCAATACTGAGAAAGCTATCGTCAGCCTTGGTTCTTCTCAGAATTACGGTTGTTCAGGCTTCGTTGGTCCCGTGTCTCGTCTCGGATTCTCTGGAGTTTGTTTGAACGATGCTGAGAGCGGAGTTCGCGGCGGCAATCTGGTCAACGGCTTCCCATCTCAGCTGAGCGTTGGTGCATCTTGGAACAGAACTCTGGCTTACGCCAGAGGGCAAGCAATCGGTCGCGAGTTCAAGGCAAAAGGAATCAATGCTGCCCTGGGACCGGTCGTAGGTCCCTTGGGCCGCATCGCTAAGGGCGGCCGCAACTGGGAAGGGTTTACAAACGATCCCTATCTTGCTGGTGGTCTGGTTGGCCCCACCATCAAATCGATGCAAGAGTCTGTCATTGCGGTTGTCAAGCACTTTGTCGCAAATGAACAAGAAACGAACCGCAACCCGTTCTTACTCGGGCTTATTCCACAGCTCGGCAAGCAAGCTGTTTCATCAAATCTGGACGACCGCACCATGCACGAACTCTATATGTGGCCATTCTATGACGCTATCAGAGCAGAACCTGGTTCGGTCATGTGCGCATACAATCGCATCAACGGCAGCCACGCCTGTCAAAACTCCAAGCTGATGAACGGCCTGCTCAAGACAGAACTTGGCTTCCAAGGGTTCGTAGTCAGTGACTGGGGGGCGACCCATACAGGTATCGCCAGTAACAACGCTGGCCTAGACATGGTCATGCCGCAGTCATCCCAGTTGACACCTTCATCACTTTCCTTTGCTGTCCTCAATGGATCTATCAAATCATCACGCCTTGACGATCAAGCTACGCGCATCATCGCCTCGTGGTATAGATACGCTCAGATTCCAAACATCGGCGTCGACAGTAATAAGAACATTGATGCCCGTGATCCTGCAGCGTCAAACGTTCTGCTTCAAGCAGCAGTGGAGGGTCACGTCCTGGTCAAGAACATCAACAACGCTTTGCCTCTGAGGGCCCCTTCTACCTTGAACCTGTTTGGATATGATGCCGTTGGTGGTCTCAATGGAACTTCCGGCTTAGGATCTGGCGGTCTTGCCAACACTCAAACTTTTACTGATGGTCGGCCGTTCACATCATTGGAGTACATATCTTTCGTCACTGCTTTTGCGCCAGACTCGTTCAATGCACCCACCGTGGCACTGAATGGCACTCTCCTGAGTGGTGGCGGCAGCGGCAGTATCACCCCCAGCTCCTCCACCTCTCCTTTCGATGCTTTCAGGCGTCAAGCTGCTATGGACAACACAACTCTTCATTACGACTTCGTCTCCACAAGCCCACTCGTTCAAGAACCAAACAAACCATGCATTGTGTTCATCAATGCACAGTCGGTCGAAGGCTCGGACCGAAGCGCTTTGAGTGACGACTACTCCGACAACCTCGTGCGTTCGGTTGCCTCTCAATGCTCCAATACTATTGTCAATATTCACAACGCCGGTATCCGCATCGTTGACAGCTGGATTGATCATCCCAATATCACTGCCGTTATCTTCGCTCATACACCCGGTCAAGAAAGCGGAAATGCATTGATCGAGATCATGTACGGCAAACAGTCGCCTTCTGGACGTCTTCCTTACACCGTAGCAAAACAAGAGTCAGACTATGGAGCACTTCTTGGCCCGAGCTATGCAGATGCCAACAACCCGTTATACCCCCAGTCCGATTTCTCCGAAGGTCTCAACATTGACTACAAGCACTTCATCAGCCAGGGCATTACACCTCGCTTTGCTTTTGGCTACGGCTTGACATACTCGACTTTCAACTATTCGTCCTTGCAAGTCACGAAGCAAGCCGGTGCCATCACATCGGCCACGCCGCCTGACGCAAACAGCAGAGGCCCCATACCTCAAGGAGGATTGAACTCGCTGTATGACATTATCGCCACTATCACCATTCAAGTGACCAACACAGGCAAGGTCTCTGCCGCAGAAGTAGCTCAGCTTTACGTTGGTATTCCTGGAAGTGGACAACCAAAAGTGCTTCGTGGGTTTGAGAAACAGCTCATCCAACCAGGCAACTCGGCCACATACTCATTCCCGCTGCGACGCAGAGACTTGAGTATATGGGACACTGGTGCTCAGCAGTGGAGATTGCCTTCAGGCACATTTGCTTTGAATGTTGGCAAGAGTGTTTTGGATATCCAGCTGCAGGGGGTGTTGCAGCTGTAAAGGGGTTTGGAGTTGTCTTATGTATGGGCAGAAAGGCGTGGCACCGGTTCTGTAGAGATGCAAACACACAAGAGCAGCACCAAAATCGGACTTTGTCACGTCATGTTGTTTATCAACAGAGCTGTCACGACGCACAGTGCTTCCCAGGCCACGATGTGTCATGGAATAAATCAAACTTTTAGCCCTCGAGAACACATAAATCATGCTTTAGTTCCGCACGCTTCCAGTTATCGCGGTGAAGGGTGTGGTTCTTGGCGTCGTAGTGAGAATTTTGGAAGTAAAGAGTATTCGATTGGAATCTGAAACTTCTCTGGCCTTTCGTCGGCAGCAGTTGAACGATGTATATCATTAGAACAGATTGAACATACATGCAGCGTTCGTAACTGATTGTTTAATTGCACTGTCAGGTGTTCTTTGACGGCAGAAATCTTTCAAAACGAAGATCCATCATTCAGTTCGTTCACACTAGCAAAGATCACTTGGCAGAAGGCGGTCATCAAGGGAAAAGATTGCAATGTAATGCTTCCTCATGACTATACTTTATAGTACTGGCTCTCCAGAGACACAGAAGTCTTTCTGTGGTCAAAAAGCACAATTCTTCCGGGGATCGCCTTGAGTTCATCGAAGTGCTAAAATATGGACTTTCAAAGGATTGTTCGTGAATTTGAACAAATTTGTGTCTTGTCACAGCCAGTCTGCTGTTGCGATTTGCATCTTTGTAAGCCCGGAAATTCTCATGAAGCTCTTGACCCGACGTAGTCCCACGGTATGCAAAGCATGTCTCAGATCATCCATATCGCTCTCCACAACGACGACACTTCAATAATCTGACTCAGTATCAGTCTCCTCGCAGATTGTCTTATTGCCAGTCATCCAGATCTTCTGCCAATTACCCTCGAAGTCTTTGCAATAGTCGTAAACCACATATCTGTCTTTAATCGGAGGGCCAGCGGCAGTGGTACCTCTGAGGTAAGCTTTGTCGGCCATCTCGAACGATTCGCCAGCACACTCTGAGAGAAAAACATTATTAGGAGACCGTTCGTATTCTGGAACACCAACAACAAACTTACTTCGCCATTCCTCGACTGTCTCATGTTCGTGATAATGGCAAGGTGTTTTGAAGTGACATTCGCTAACTTCAGTCCAATCTCTGCAGTAGGCGGCCCTGACTTGGTCGAAGAACTCGCCAGGAATCTCGAAGGCTGCTATGCGTGGTTTCAAGTAGGAATCATAGCTACCGAAAAGCCTCGCCCAGCATTGTGCGAAGTTGTCAACCATCCAACGCACAAGACCGGAACTAGGAGGGAGCGTTGTGAAATGATCTGGCACACTCTC
>ERZ794946.826-NODE-826-length-11287-cov-4.298967_pt1 | contig 11287 bp, 11 predicted proteins | sample MGYA00433072_ERZ794946 | MGnify/ENA primary metagenome ERZ794946 (study PRJEB30137, sample SAMN04331413) | food metagenome | isolation source: Y3 must sample point D1 replicate A | place: Australia: South Australia | collected 2014 ...
TTGGGGACACCTGATCAGGCGCGGTGAGGTTAGCTATGACTGTTATGCTTGCCCGGGAAGCAGTGTCGACTTACCCATGATGATCTGTATTCCAAGATCAACGACTGGGGTCTAGAAATGAGAGAGAAGGTAGGTAGAAGGGGAAAAGGGGTGGTGAGAGCGCGTATGGCGGGATATTTCGACACGGAGTCCTCGAAGGAAGAAGGAGAGAGTGAGAGAGGCGACTTGATGATGTAGACGCAACTGCCAACTCGCTGCGCACGGCCGCCGCCTCAAGCACTGGGAGGCTCAAGCTCCGACCCCAGCTTTCGCATGCTCGGCGGCCAATTCCCGCTCAAACGCGTCAAGCTGTTCTGAGCGCGTCAATCGCATTTCCAACTTTGTCCGCTTAATTACTCCGCTACCAATCATCAATACTATCACAACTAGCAATCATCATGGACCAAGGTATATTTCTCCTCTAACCACTTCTTCTTCACCTTCTCGTCTTCAACAGCTTCACTTCCCATGACTTTGTCCACACCTCCCAACTAACCACACTATGGCAGACCTCTCCGCCCAGCCCAATGGAGTCAGCGACCCCGCCGTCGAGAACAAGATCATCAACGAAGAGTACAAGGTCTGGAAGAAGAATGCCGTCTTCCTGTACGACGTCATCTACAGTAGAGCTTTGGAATGGCCCACCCTCACAACCCAGTGGCTGCCCGATGTGCAGTCCATGCCCGACAAGAACTTTTCCACTCATCGCCTTTTGATCGGAACACACACTAGTGGTGCCACTCAGGACTACCTTCAGATCGCAACCGTCGACCTCCCCAACAAGCCTGCTGTCAATCCCGCCGACTATGATGCAGAGAAGGAGGAGATTGGTGGCCACGGCGCTGCGAAACAGCCCATCTCCTTCAATGTCATCCAGAAGATCAACCACCCTGGAGAGATCAACAAGGCTCGTTACATGCCGCAAAATCCAGACCTCATCGCCACCATGACCATTCAGGGAGACGCCCTGGTCTTTGACCGCACAAAACACACAAACATTCCCAAGACAAACCAGGTCGACGCCCAGATCGAACTAAAGGGTCATGAGAAGGAAGGCTTTGGCCTCGACTGGAATCCTCACTTCGAGGGTCAACTGGCCACCGGTAGCGAAGACCAGACTGTTCGCGTCTGGTAAGACTCCATCTGCCGAAAGTCTATCGTCCCATTTGACTAACCACTGCTTAGGGACATCAACAATTTCTCAAAGGCAGACAAGACTCTGACCCATGCACGCATCTTCACACATCACAGCTCTACCGTCAACGACGTCCAATGGCATCCTATGCACGGCAAGAACCTGCTGGGAACCGTCGCAGATGACAAAACTTTCTGCCTCATGGACCTACGTACTGCTTCCAACTCGACACCAGCTATAAGAATAACCGGCCACACGGATGCTATCAACACTTTGGCTTTCCATCAGAAGCACGACGTTCTCTTTGCCACTGGTTCGGCTGATCGTACTGTGGGAATTTTCGACATGAGATTCCCTGAGCATGGCAAGATTCACAGCATGGAGGGTCACCAAGATGTCGTTACTAAGATTGAGTGGCATCCTCACGACCCCTGCATTCTTGCCAGCAGCGGCGACGATCGTCGTGTCATCTTCTGGGATATCAGCCGCGCAGGAAGCGAACAAACTCCTGATGATGCTGAGGATGGCCCACCAGAGATGTATGTATTTGTGATTTCTCTGTCTGGTCTTTTCAAAGCTGATGCATTTTACAGGCTCTTCATGCACGGTGGACACACCAGTCGCGTCTCGGACTTCAGCTGGAACAAGAACGACCCGTGGATGATGTGTTCGGTGGCGGAGGATAACTTGATTCAATGCTGGCGTGCATCCAGGAACTTGGTCGAAACCTTGCCTCCCGGTATTCCACGCCGCGAAGTGTCTGTATCACAATAGAGCAAAGGCTGACTTTAGGTTCTTTTTCCCAGCCACGATGAGAGACCTCCAGGACTAGAAGACCCCTGAGCCTCAAATCACAGTCGGAAACTGGATGGAGGGCCTGAATTGAAGAGAATGGTTTATTGGGAGCAGCAAGGCGTTTGAGGCGTGAATCAAAAATGAAGCATTCGCTCAGCTTAGGGCTTAAAGCTCGAGGGAGGATTATGAGACGTAGGGTCGTATCATTATTACGAAGCTAGAAACCGGCCATACAAGCCAAGAACAGTTCATTTCATTGAATATTTAATCCGACTGTTCCGCACTCTCCGATCGCTTTGCAACACCTCAATTCGCTAGCTGCTGCCCTTTACTCTGCCTGATAGATCGAACCATGAAGAGCTCATGTTTCTTGAGGGATACCACACTTTGTGAATCGAGGCTTCAAGATGGAACCATCAAGCTTGTCTCATCAGACTCCTAATTCGACCGATCGTATCTATTACCAGGTTCCCGATGCATCCACGCTCATACCAGGGTGTCCCGCCCTACGTGGAAAAAAACCGCATCATTCTCACGAATTTTGCACACGAAAATATCTATGATAGACCTCACCTCCCAAACTTCTGTAGCCCAGTTTCGATGCTATTCGCGATACGTAAGTCAACAATGTGGACCTGTTCGTCTGAATACGGAGTCCGGCAGGAATAACAGTTGCATTGAGAGTTTTTGCTTTGGAAATCGAGATTGAGCGAAGATGTTCGCGATGGCTGACGTAGATTTGGCAGTGGAATTATTGTGCCAGTTGGAGCATTTCCTTCTCTGTAGATTGTCTTTGGATGTCGCCGTCGCCGTTGGCTTCAAAGATATTATGCGCTCTGATGGCTTTTCAGCAAGATGCCTCAGCGATTTAGGTTCTAGTGTCATCTCCTCAAATATGGCAGGTGATGCCGCTCAAAAGGCAATCAACAAGGCCAACTTTTCCCTATGAGCTCGATTCGGACTCCAGTACCCAAGCCTGACCAAGAATCGAAGTTGGAAATCATTTGCAAGGCCCATCAAAAGCAGCCATGGCGTCCACTCCGCAAGACCTCAGACTTCTCATACCGTGCTAGGGCGCTTACTGCATACTGATACATAAAAACATCGAACTGGATCTACGAATTATCAAAGGTTTGCGACGCTCGCAGCGGCCGCTTCAGATTCAAGTACGCCAATCGATCACCCGCGAAGTATTCTTCACCGCTATCCACAAAACGATCAAGACGCCCGTCGTACATCGCAAGCCACCCTTCAGGAATATGTTACATTGTCCTGCTGTATTATACCCTCAAGACATCCATCTCTCCGCCGAAGGAGGATGACCAAAACTTCATCATGTCAGCCTGGGTTTTAGCTCATACTCATCCCTCGCTCTTGCAAATTCTCGAAATCGCCCACTGACGTGTCGACGCGATGAATTGGCTTCGAAACCCGAGGCCATTTTGAGCAAAGCAGACAGGTCTGGGCATACTTCCTGGATAGACCACACAAGTTTTGCGTCAAGTACCTTAGTAAGAATCAAGTTATAGCAGATGCGGACGCGATGGGTTGTACTCTTCGATAACCGCCTCGCGTGACCCAGAAAGATGCCTCGCAAAAACCACACCTATCGCGCAGCACACAGGACCAGGCCAATGATCTTGCGGGCTATGATATTTATGTGCCCGCCTAACACCCCAGACCGCATACATTATCCACAGTAGCGGCGCTGAAGAAGAGCATATATGCGTTAATATACGAAACCACTTGATGAGCAAGCGATGAGCAACATATCACTTTCAAGAGTCATCAAAGCTTAGTAAGCAAGAAAAAAAAGGAGTATAAACTCTCCCCTCCTCCCTTCCATCCCTTCTTTCTTCCTTCGAATCCTCATCTCGACCACTTCCACTCGGACTCCCTCTCCTCCCCCACTCGTGACTTGCCCGTCTATTAGAGGTAGCAGGCCGATGCGCGGTGGCCTGAGCTCCTCAGACAACCTCAATAATCAGTTGGCCCCGGTCACTGGTATTGCAGGCTCTGTCTGAGTCGTAGCCCAGTCCACACGCCCATCAGCCTCCCTCTAGTAGACGTGCAAGTTCACGAGCTGGGCGCAGGAGACGGGGGCCGAAGCTGGCAAGTGGCACGGGGATGGGGGGCTTGGACTCAGTCGCAGCTGGGAGCATGCGCGTTGTGCTCAGTTCCGCATTCGGCATTCGAGGGTTCAACACCTTCGTGCCAATTGTGGTTGAGTAGTGGCGTGCGCGTCAGCTCGGCGGGTGGCAGGCTCCGGCACAAAGCTCCCACCTCACCGTGGTGTGTCGGTCTAGTAACTTCTTCTTCGGGAGGGGTGAAGCTAACGGGAGCACAATCGACAAATACATATATACCTTACTTTTTTCAATATCAAATGTTCTGACTCTGGTAAGCCGAAGTAAGAATGCAGCTGCCAGCTCAGTGACGTTATGTAGCGCATCGGTCAGTCGATTTGCTATTGCCCAACGCTTGAGATCGTTCGAAGCTATTATTGCGACGATCGCTCTTGCTTGTACAGTTGCTGCTGCTGCTTCGTCGGATCTCAGTCGCACATCCCACCCACTGTAACTTCTCACCTGGCACAACATTTCTGCCCCTCAAATGTCTGTCGCATCTTCGATTTTTGACTGCTTATTCTAATACCGCTAGACTATGACTAGTGGGATACAATCATCGGTCGATCGCTTCTGGTTGGAAGAAATGCGAGTAGCAGCCGGAGACAGAAGCCTGGACCGGGCCGGTACAGGGCCGGTTTTCTCAAAGGATGCACCACACGAAAAACATTGATATAAGTGCAGCTTTGTGTCACTAGCGATCTTGTGTACTACTCATCTCCTATCACATTACACTAGGTCGTCGTTCGCCGCATTGTACTGAAAGTCCTGTACTTCTCGAGCATCGACAGCCATGGCATCAACAAGTACGACCCAGGCTTCTTCCGGTCCAGGAACTCAGGAACACGACAAAGCTCAAAAAGAAGACAACAGCAACCTGAAAATCGATGTCGAAAAGCAATCCGGCGCAGTGTCATTTGAACCAGACACCGAACCTCCGTTCTCAATATTCAGCGACACAAAGAAGAAACTCATTGTCTTGACTATATCCTTCATCGGCCTACTCTCTCCCCTGTCTGCCAACATATACTTCCCAGCCATCACTGCCATTGCAAAAGACTTGGATGTGTCTAATTCAGACATCAATTTGACTGTCACAACATATCTGGTCAGTATCATTCTTACCCAGCACCAAGCCATCATTCACTAACACTATTTGTCTCTTATAGATCTTTCAAGCGATAGGCCCAACCTTCTTCGGTAACCTCGCAGATGTCAAAGGCAGAAGACTAGCCTATGTTATCTGCCTCACGATTTCTGTCGTCGCGAACATAGCACTAGCTTGCCAACGAAACTACGCAGCTCTTCTCGTCCTCCGATGTGTGCAGAGTTCTGGCTCTGCAGCGACCGTAGCCCTAGGTCAAGCCGTTGTTGCAGACGTCTCGACTCGAGCAGAAAGAGGCAAGTGGGTTGCTTACGCTGGTATGGGGATTATGTTGGGTCCTGCTATCGGTCCTCTGGTCGGTGGGCTTTTGGATACGTATATGGGCTGGCCGGCCATCTTCTGGTTCTTGGCTATCTTTGCTGGAGTCATGTTGATGGTGACGTTGACGTATTTGCCTGAGACTTGCAGGACTGTTGTTGGCAATGGCTCTGTTCCGCCGCAGAAATGGAACCGAACGTTGTGGTCTTTTCTGAGGAAGAAAGAGGTTGGCGAACAAACCGAGACGCTACAGCGTGCGAAGAAGAGACCGAACCCTTTCTCTTCAATCCTCATCATCCTCAAGAAGGAAGATGGACTGATCCTGCTCTACGGAGCGTTCCTCTATGCCGGCTTCTACGTCGTCCTCATCACCTTGACCGACCAACTCGCCGATCGCTATGGCTTCAACACTCTCCAAATCGGTCTCTGCTACATCCCCTTCGGTGTAGGCTGCATGGCCTCTCGCTTCAGCGTCGGCATCTTCCTCGACCGCAACTACGAACGCCTCGCCCAAAGGCTCGATCCCTCCATTTCTCAAAACACGACCCAAGACCCAGAAAACTTCCCCATCGAAAAAGCTCGCCTTCAAATCGGTATCCCAGCCGCCTACGCCTCAGCCCTCTCGATAATTATCTACGGCTGGGTGATGCACTTCCATACTTCCCTAGCCGGTCCTTTGATCATGCTCTTCCTGGTTGGCAATTTCACAACTGGCGCGTTCAATGTGTTTAGCACGTTGATTGTGGATATAAACTTGCATCAACCTGCTACGGCGAGCGCGGCCAACAATCTGGCGAGATGTGGGATGGGAGCTGTATTTACGGCTTTTGCTCAGCCGCTTGTGGGAGCGATAGGGATTGGGTGGACTAGTACGGCGGTGGCGGGGTTGTGGGTTGTGTTGTCGCCTTGTTTGTGGGCGGTTATGGTTTGGGGTCCCAAGTGGAGGGCTGAGGAGAAGAGGAAAATGGAGGAGAAGGAAGAAAAGAAGTGAGAGATGGAGATAAAGTGCTGCAAAATGACCTGCCCGTAGTAGACTCGAGGAGGATGGCAGGTAAATAGAACAATGGATAGACTGCAACAACGGTACCAAGGGAGAAGATAATATCAAGATCGCATATAACAGCAGCAAATGTTCGAGGGATTGATTGGTCATGATCATTGGTCTTTTGGGGAGGGGAAATGAAGAAGATGGTTCAAGAAGCTAAAGGAAATATGCCAACAATTGCGCCGTGTTCTTCCTATGAAAATGAAAAAAAGCTTGGTATCATCCCCTTAATGACTAGATTACAAAATGCAGACTTTTCACAATTGAATGCATTTACAGCATCAGGCTGAGGGGGTTCTCAATAGCAGCCTTGAGCTCCTTCATGAACTCACCACCAACGGCACCGTCGACAACCTTGTGGTCGAATGAACCGGTGATGACGATCTGCTCGTCCCACTCAATACCGTCCTCGTTCTCGGAGGGAACGGCAACCTTCTTGACGGCACCGACAGCGATGATGCAGGCCTGGGGAGGGTTGATGACGGCGGTGAATCTGTCAATGGCAGCGTTCATGCCCATGTTGGAGATGGTGATGGTGCCGCCCTGGTACTCCTCGGGCTTCAGCTTGCCGTCACGGGCACGCTTGCCGAGCTCCTTGATCTGGCTAGAAATGGACTCGAGACCGGTACCGTTGACGTTCTTGACAATGGGGGTCATGAGACCGACGGGGGTAGCGACAGCGACGGAAACGTCAACGGTGTTGTGTTGACGGACGAAGACGTTGCCGTTCTCCTCACGCCAGCTGGAGTTGGCAGCGGGGACCTTGCGGGCAGCAGCGGCCAGAGCCTTGACGAGGAAGTCGTTGACGGAGAGCTTGTACTTGGCGTCGGCGGCCGAGTTCAGGGCCTGGCGGAGCTTCATAAGCTTGCTGACCGAGATAGAGGAGGCGACGAAGTAGTGGGGGTTCTCGTTCATGGACTGGGTAAGACGAGCGGCAATGGTCTTGCGCATGGAAGAGGCGGGGACATCCTCGTAGGTGGGGAGACCAGCGGGGGCAGCAGCAGCGGGACCAGCGGGCTTGAACTTCTCAATGTCCTCCTTGGTGATAACACCGCCACGGCCGGTACCCTTGACCTGGCTAATGGCAACACCCTTCTCGAGGGCGAGCTTCTGGGCAGCGGGGCTGAGCTTGGGCTGGCGCTGGAGAGCGGTCTGGAGGCGCTCGCCAGAGGACTCGGTCTCCTGGGCCTGGGGAGCAGGGCTTGACTCGGCGGGAGCAGGGGCGGTCTTGGAGGAGTTCGATGGGGGCTCGGAAGCGTTGGCGGCCTCCTGTCCACTGCCCTCCTTGGCCTTGCTCTCACCACCAGCATCCTCGACGGTGAAGTCGTCGAAGGCGGAAACATCGGTGCCCTCCTCGGCCATGACAGCGATGGGCTAAAGCAGTGTCAGTAAAAGGATTGCTGCAGCTTTTAAGAAAGCTCTTGTCCGCTTACGTTTCCGACAGCGACGTCCTTTGCGCCCGAGTCCTTCAGAACCTTGATCAAAACACCCTCCTCTTGGAACTCGAAGTCCATCTGAGCCTTGTCGGTCTCGATCTCGACCAAAACATCACCGGGAGCCAGAGCATCACCGGCCTTCTTCTGCCAGGTTCCGATGTTACCAGCAGTCATGGTGGGCGACAGAGCGGGCATGGTGATGACGGTGTGAGGGGGGAAGGCTACATTGAAGACAGGTCAGCGATTGACTGGGCGGAAGTGACAGGCGGTACATACACTTGGAGGCATAGTATCTGCTAAGAGCACCGAACATGGCGGGAGTTGCGACAGACTCTCTCGCCCTGAGCGATTGCAGACACACTCTGCCCGATGCGCGGGCAAGCAAAGCTGCGGCCGACATTGTGTTTGATGTGTGGAGGGGGTGTTGGAGGAAGGAGAGGAAGGAGGGATATGCAGAGAAACAAGAGACTCTGCCACCAAGCACAACGAGCGTCGAGATTGTGTAGAGGTGATTGAAGCTCTCAACAAAGTCTCCGGCATGGGAGTTTTCGGTGGATCGATTTATCCCGATCTTCTTGGCGCCCCGAGCCCGAAGAAAGGGACCAGTCCGTGCCGACTCTTGCCTACTCACACTGTACTCGAGTGCAATCTTCCATCTTCAGCATTCACCTTTCCTGGACTTTTTCCGTGGCTGCCTCACTATCGTAGCGGACAATTGTAGCCACCTTCATGGAAACACCTAGAAGCAGAAATTCACTTGGGAAGGCGCAAGGAAATGAGATGGTACCTTCGGACTATGTAGCCGGCACCATCAGCAGAACCTCCGAGCGGCGCATACACGCATCTGCAGCAACTCAACAATCCAGCAACCTTCCAACAAGATGTAAAACTACACGATGAATGGTCCCACTCCGTACAACCAGCCACAGCGAGTCTATAGCATACCTATACATGAGCAGATGGTTCTCTGTTACTGCTTCGAGTGACCTATTCATAGTCGGGCTTGGCACCGTCTCATTGCCCGACTAGTCATTGGCGTCGACCCCCCAGATAGTTGGTGTATTACATTGAGAGCTGTCCCCTTCTACCAAGTCGAAAGACAAATAATTTCCCGACGACTTTTCGTGTTGGCTAGATTTGCCAATCACATGTCGTGTTGCTGCATATCTAATTGAAAAAAGCAGGCATGGCAGATACCGAGGCTCCTGCTCCTCAACACACGGAGCCTGATGCCGCTCCTGCTCTCAATGACGGCCAAGTAGTCGACATGGAATCGAGCCAGGAAATGCAGGATGTACCTCTAGACACCGCTCCCGAGTCGCGGGAAGATACCCCTCCTACCCTTACATACGAACCCTCAGAACCCACGCCGCAACATGATGAGGCAGACATCGAGACCTCATATCCGGAAGTCCAGGCACCAACACAACTCCCAAAGCCTCTCGAGCAACCAGAACAACCTGCTGTTCCTACCATCTCCTCCCCTCTGCCAGAGGTAACTTCTACGCCACAATCAGAGGAACCTCCTCAACAAGCCATCGATCCCCGTCTCATCCAACCTAGCCGCCAGCGCACCGACTCGCAGTCCACCACCGCTACCTCGCGATCCACTACTCGCTCGTCTATGGTCTTTGTCGTCAGCGCTCTAGAAACAATCGCCGCATCCAAGGATGCTCGGAAGAGGAAGCCATTGGCAGATGCTGCTCAACGTGCCTTGTCCACAATCAAGAGTCAGGGAGACCCAACTCAGACCGATCCTGAGATCCTCTTTGCGCCACTACAATTGGCTACCGAGGCAAACACGGTCGCCATAGTCACCACTGCCTTGGACTGTATTGGCAAGCTCATCAGCTACTCCTACTTCTCCGTGCCTGCAGACACCAACCAGGAAAACCAGCAGCCTGTACCGCTGATTGAGCGCGCCATTGATACGATATGTGACTGCTTCCAAGGTGAAGCCACCCCGGCCGAGGTGCAAATGCAGATCATCAAGTCATTGTTGGCTGCTATCCTCAATGACAAGATTGTGGTACATGGTGCTGGTCTGCTCAAGAGTGTTCGTCAGACATACAACATCTTCCTTTTGTCCAAAAACAGCTCGAACCAACAAATTGCCCAAGGCACATTGACACAAATGGTCGGAACTGTCTTTGAACGAGTAAAGACTAGGATCGCTGGACGCGCTGCCAGGGCTGATTCTTCGAAGTCCTCGATGCTTAACGAAAATGGCGACAATGTCGAGTCATTGTCAGACATTCCGGATAACGAGCTACCACGTACTTCGACTGATGTGCAAGAAGAGGAGGATGAAGATGTGGATACAACCAGGATGACTTTGCAGACATTCGAGACCAAGAAGAGTTTCGACGATGCTCGGATAGGCGACAATGCGCCCACTATGGTTACTCGTCTCAAGAAATCAAGAATGCCTCCTCGAACAGCATCTGGAAACGATGGTGTTCCTGCCATCACTGTCCAGCCTGACGGTTCCGACATTACCGAGGAGGACGAGGAAGACGAGATTTTCATCAAAGACGCCTTCCTTGTATTCCGCGCAATGTGCAAGCTCAGCACAAAAACTCTCCGTGTCGAAGAAACTGTTGATCTCAGATCTCAAGGCATGCGTTCCAAGCTGCTGTCCCTTCACATTATCCAAACAATCATCTTCAACCACCATGCCGTCTTCAGTTCGCCTTTCGCAACCATTCGCAGCAGCTCCAACAACGACCCCACGAGCTTCACGCAGGCTATCAAGCAATATCTCTGTTTGAGTTTGAGTCGCAACGGCGCAAGTTCAGTCAACAAAGTATTCGAGATTAGTTGCGAGATCTTCTGGCTCATGATCCGCTATTTGCGTGTGACACTCAAAAGAGAGATTGAAGTTTTCCTCAAGGAGGTTTACCTCGCGATTTTAGACAAGAGGACTGCGCCTGCATTCCAAAAGCAGTGCATCATCACAATCTTGACTAGATTGGCTTCAGATCCCAGAGCACTAGTTGAGATCTACCTTAACTATGACTGTGATCGAGCAGCACTTGACAACTTCTATCAACGCATCATCGAGCATCTCTCCAGAATTGCCAGCTCGCCTGTGCAGGTCACGGCGCAGCAAGAACTGCTCTATATCGAACAGCAGTCAAAACATGGCAATGCTATGTCAGAGTGGCTAGCCCAAAGCACTTTGCCGCCGTCGCTGTCCACTTCCACAATCGCCAGTGCCCCGGAAGCTAATCAAGACATACCTGCCGAGTACATTATGAAACAGCACTCGCTCGAATGTCTGGTCGA
>ERZ794946.829-NODE-829-length-11270-cov-3.498618_pt1 | contig 11270 bp, 11 predicted proteins | sample MGYA00433072_ERZ794946 | MGnify/ENA primary metagenome ERZ794946 (study PRJEB30137, sample SAMN04331413) | food metagenome | isolation source: Y3 must sample point D1 replicate A | place: Australia: South Australia | collected 2014 ...
CATTAGTGCGACAAGAGCGAGAATGAAGGTGAAGTGGACCAAGTGGTTGAGGAACGATGAAGCCCACCGGATTCGCGGCCCGGACTCCCGGCATCTGAGATGCTATCACGACATCACGACAATAATCATCTCCCCAGATGCACTCGAGATGAAAAGTGGAACACAGTGAAGCAGCGAGAATATGGCATTTTTCGGATCGGAAAATAGTCAATTCGATGGTTGAACAAACTGACTCGAACACAAAGGATATCGTTCGGATCGCGGTGCCGTTCAGAGTGGGTGTTTTGTGTTACCGGGTGTATGGTTCGTCGCACCCGTGATCGGAATCGGAAAGTAGCGACCGAAATATACAACGATCCACCTAGTAAACCCAAGTATTTGGTTACGAGATAGCACAGAGTGGATCAAGGTGTTCAAGGATCATAGCGGTTAGATAATGGAAGTCACGGATGGCGAGATGGGGGATCAATCAGATAATGCAGGTTAGTTGGACACAAAGCATGAGTAGGCGCCCAAAAGTAGACGCAATGTAAAAGCAAGGCGAAAAAGGGTACCTGAGGATACACATTAATTATGGATATTCGCATCGCATCGGGCGGTTAGGCACCACGACATGCTTCATCCATGCGGTCCAGCTGATCGTCATTCTATAGCAAACACAGGTGGTGGTAGTAAGGTGAATGGTAAGCACTCCACTAAGTCGGATCATGGGTTCATGCATACTCCTCCTCGTTGCAGTAAGCCATCATGCATAGGGTCGCGGGCCGACGATGGATAAAAATGACAATATCAGCGACACCGGCGACCGGGTGAACACGCGGACATGTGTCCGGAATTTTGGTTGGAAGGGAGGCTCTCGGAAAGAATGTCGAGTATGACAAGGTCATGCTTCGTTATTCAAGTCAGGTCCCGAGACATTGTCTCGTCTTGCGTCCAGATACCTGGATTGGGTAACCTCTTGATTTGCTGGTGATGTCGTAGGAGATGATCATGCATGTCCTAATTCGGAATTTTGTAGCAGTGCCCTCCCAAATCAATAGGCCCACCTTTTACAAGGCGAAAGACGTTCTGACAGACTGATGATGCCAGACCGATGATGCCAGACCGCTTCTTCCACACCGACTCACAGCCAAGGCAAGTTGGCCTCGTATCGCGATTCATCCAACTCATCCTCATGCTGTTGCTGCATCATACTGAAGTCTCGCAATGTCTCGGCGCCGACACTGCGTTTGTTTTGGAGTGCCTTCAGGCGAAGCTCGTTGATGCGAGTGTCCGCAGCAGCCATCCGGTCCATGACACTCTCCTGTGACCCACGCCTCTGGAGTCTTTGCTGCTGCTGTGCCCCTGATTCGGCACGGCTACTTGCTTCGGATGCGCTTGAGATCCCTGACGTAGTCCGGCTGTTGCGTCGCATATGCCGCCAAATCCGTCGAGCCTCATCTTGTATCACGAGGCTGTCTGGCCTTTGTCCATGGTCGGAGCGACTCTCGCTAGTAGGTGTGGCTATGCTCGTGTTGCTTTCTTCGGGGGTAGGCGTGGAAGGGGCTGTGTTGAAGACCTGCAGAGCCTCGGTATCTGGGAAATGCATCGTAGTTCGGCGTGTACTCCCTGAAGCTTGTCGTTGTATGGCTGTCGAGGACGACGGTGCTACACTCTTGGTTATTTCCGCCGACACTTTCTGTTGAAACTCGAGCTCTTCGCGCAAGCTATGCAAAATTGGTGGTCCGTTCTTGCCGGACCAGAATTTGCCAAACTTCTTGTGCAAGATCTTGATTGCAACATCCGGGGGATAGTTTCTTGCAGCAAATTTGGCTTTCTCAATCTCAACTTCCAGACCATCCTTGTCCTCCTCTTCATGGGTCGAACCCCATTGGCTGTTTCTATTCGTGCGGATCAGTTCACAAGCCAGCTCAGTACGAAGCTCTGTGCTCCGAGGAAGAAGAGAATGTCTGTACCGCACATCCGCCTTGAACAGCTCATTCTTGACATTACCGAGTGTTTCGTGAAGGTCGCTGAACAGACCCTCAATCGATTTTGGATCGGCAGTTGGCCGTTCACTGATCGAAGGTATCCGCACCTTCGCGAACAGAGTGGTACATTGACCTGGATGCAGTGTTGCCTTTCGGGGTGGAGTCAGGAGCCTTTCCACGCGACAGGGCTCGGCCGAGTTAATGGACACTCTAACGTGTGAAAGTTCTTGATGAGAAGATTCTTCTCGCGCTGACTGGATTAGGACATCCAACGTCGTGTGACGATCTGCGTCCCATTCAAAGCACCATCCGTTTGCCCCAGCTTGATCTTGAGGAACAGGAGCGTCGTAGGCATAGCCGAACTGAACTTGATGGATCGGCCACGATACCAATTTACGAAGCATTGACGTACATCTCCGGGGAAGCGGAGACAATACAAATGCATGTGTGACACTGTCATTCGAATCCTGTCTTCTCTCGACCACTGACGCTACAGCTTCTTGCATCATTGCAGACATCTGAGTGGCCGCAGGCGGTGCCGTTGCCTTGCTAGGATCCAGTCTTGCCACGTCGACGGAAAGGGCTGTTGCATTCGGCCTCTGTAAACGATGGAGCTGACAGCCTGACATGGTATCGGAGCACCGCGATTCGTGGGAACAGTACGTGCAAAACACGGCCAGACGGTCTCCATGGTCTCGTAGCAGACTGCAAAGATGCCGGGTAAACTCGGATATGCTTTGAAGAGCCAATGAGGAGGCCAAAGGTCTACCCCGCGTTAGCGCCTTGCAATCAATAAGGACCGGTAGAACACAAACGAGTTGTCAATGATCACCACTACATCCAGGAATTTGTGGCTCTTGCCAACATGTTGGGAGGGGACGGCAGAGCTTGCTTCATCTGTGTCTGTTGGCGGCTCGCTTGAGACCGCTGCTTCGGCCTTGATCATTGCCCACATCTGCGCTTCATCTGCCAGGTCAAGGGTATTCCACGCGGGTGTGACAGATAAATTGATGTGAAGCATCGTAAGAGGTTTCGGTAAAATGCTCAGATGGACTTTCGCTGACCATGTGGATCTTCTGTCTGGGCGCGGAGTCTTTTCTGGAGAAGGTGAAGGGCTTGGCTGAGCTCTTTGTGATGGACTCGGAAAGCTCCCGTCACTTCCCAGAAAGACACCTTTGATATCAGGGTGTAGTGGCGATAAGGCTAGCAGAGTCGAGCTGATGTCTTCCGTAGGTGAGTCGGTCGAGACGAAGCTCTGAACCGATTCGAAAGCAAGAAGTTGTGAAGCAATGATATGTTCCTCTTTCATATTCTGAAAACTCTTGTTTGCCGAATTCTGAGTGAACCTTTCATGCTCCGAAGCGGAACGACTTGTGGTAACGTCATCCTCAGTCTTCACTGGCACCTTGGAAGAACTTTTTGATCGACTAAGAAGACCATCCTTCACTCTTGAAACTACACGCTTGCGGACCGACAGCTTTCGGGATAGTGACGGAGCAGATTTTGGCTCGGTCCTGTTGGATTGATTAGAGGTGCGCTTGGAGGGTGACTGCTCGATGACTGTTGTGAGATGGATACTGTTAGACTCCCAGCTGAAACGAGGGTTGGTTGACGGAGGTCTGACGACTTCATCGTGCACGATGTTTTGAATCTCTCGGAGTGGCTGTACGCCAGTATGTTTGCTGTAGGTAAGGTCGGGCACTGAGTGTGCACCCTTCGAAACAGCATCATTGAGATAACCCTTTCGAAGGTTTTCACGTGTCTTCCGAACCTTCAAGGGCGACCCTGAAGCTCTGTTCAATGATCGCGATTCGGTCGAGCTGTTGCTATGCCTGGTCTGATCGATTGCAGTTGTTGGTGATACGCTGCCGTGTGGTTGCTGGGCGGTGGTTGGAAAGCCACTCACAGAGCTTGGAGCCGAGACGAACATGTGAGCTTGTGGTGGTTGCCATCCACGCAATCCCACAGTGCCAGGAGTATGGCCATATGTCGTGTTGGGTGAGGAGTTGGTTTTGTTATTCTGTACTGCTCGGATAGCTTTGGGATCGGTATTCTGCAGACGTCGTCAGAATGTCTGAGAAACAACGCATGAAACACTGAGACTCACCTCTTTATTGGATGGCATTGTTCGAAGGCGGAGTATACCACCGTTATCCAATTGAAGCGATGGGAAATATAACAAAACTGGAAATTGCTCAATTGTTGATACAAGACTGGTATCAGGATACGTTGAGATGCAAGCTTGCTATTGACCCCATGACGTGTCATGTGAAAGTCCGGCAAAGGCAAGTGCGACTGCCATGTAGATGCCTACCACTACCTACTCTCGAACAAAAGCAATTTGGAGCTTGAACATTTCATCTTCGAGATGTATCAGACCGATCACTTACGGCCGAAGTTCTAGAAAAGCATGAAGTTGGCAGTAGAAAATTGTTGGGAACCAAATATTTGCTTAGGTCACCACTCGCTACAGAAGCAGATCAGGCGACAAGACTGTCATTGGCTTCGTCGTCTTTGTTCCAAGGAACATCAATCGATTCTGTGTCAACATTTAAGAAGTTGATCTAGATATGAGAGTTAGTTGGTAGTCCTCTGAAAGTGGTTGCCAGGCAGAATAACCTACCAGATCATCGGTTGAGGCGGCGCCACCAAACAAAGTGTGTTGTGATATGCTCGCTTGAACACCTTTCTTGACTCTTTCTTCCCAAACACCCTCCCAATTCCATTGGCCAGGCCTTCTCGCACCTCCGGGTTGTTGACGTAAGGTGGGGGATGCGGGGCTCTTTCCATCTTCTGGTGTTGCAGAGAGGGGTGTCGTGCCAATGACTCGCGCTCTATGGGTCTGCCATGCATGCCATGCACCTGGATTGCCAGCCGCCTCTAGCGGTACTTTGTCGAGTACTTCAGCAGTGTCGAATGTGCTCCGCATGTAGAACAAGATCTGCACTATGGCAAGAGGACCGTACGACGGTTGTGAGTGCTCTGCTGTCGATGTTGATTCTTCGGTCGAGCCAATCTGAGACGAAGGCCTCGGCTTGTTGCGTCCAAACCATTTCGGAAAGCCGTGTCGCAAGCTGAAGCCTCCTGGCGGGAGGCGCTCGTCATCGGTGGCATGGACAGTATCGGCACCCGTGTCGCTCGTGGTGTATGTGTATGTGGTCAGAGGGGTGACCAAGGGGTGAAAAATGTCGGTTGAGATGGTAATGGTGGGAGGCTTGTCGGCGGCAAGGAGCAGGGAGAACTTCAGGATTGCGGGAGTATAGGGCCCTAGAGGGTTTGAGAAGTCATCCAAGCATTCGTCACGGTGACCCTACCTTTGCGGACGAACAACACACCCTGCCAGACGTGCGGGTCGCGAGGTGTGGGCGTGAGATAGATGCCCTTTGGACAGGCCTGTTTCACGCTCGCGCTACACAGACACTCATGAGCTTCTCGCAACACACGCCTGAAGAATCGGACAGGCAAGCATACAAGTCCAGTCGCCGTTGTTGTGCCTCAAAGGCCTGTGGCCCTCCGCGAGTGTTGGACTGCGCCAGAGACATAACAATAGCCGTGATGTGTTGAGAGTCGAGTGCTTAAGGAGTGCTATGTAGCCGTGTCGATTGTCACGTCGGCGCGGTCTGCGTCGTCTGCCCTCTTCTCCACAGACGGCGCTTGTTCCTTGGTGACAGGCGCTAACGCACTACACCCGCTATGAATTCTTGTAACGCAGCTAGATGCTTCTGTTCCTGTGTGCTTTGCTTCTTCCATCTCTACGCACGTAAAAATAATGATACATGTCTGTTGTCGCTCGAATACGAAACCCATCATCCAAACTTCGACCCGAACGGTCTCGCAGTGGTGCATCTTTGACCTGTCAATTGGGTTCAAGCCGGCGTCTATCGCGCGCCTCTCACAACGCTCCTGCTTCTGCTTTCTCCTTTGACGCAACAATCTCGACATCAGACATCTTTCCCTCGTTTCATGCATGAGCAAGAGCATCATAGTGACCCCTGTTATCCATAGTGTGATAGGTCACGAGACATGGTTTGCAATGGCTTAGTATCACTGAACTTGCGATCTATCTCTTCTGCAGCATCTGGATCGTCTTTCTGGCCCATAGCTGCATGATGCGTCGGCCCGTTCGCCCGTCAAAACATGTTTTGCACCTTGCCATCGAGGCAGCAATAGCCACGATAACTGCTTGTTGAATGCAGCAGCTTCACCTTATGTATGTCGGCGAGCGACAGTTCTTCAACCAGTAGTCGCCAGTCGCATGACCGCTTCATCTCGGTCGGGGATAGGCGCCGGGAACAGTGACTCGTGTGTCCTTGTCGACAAACACAACATGCTGCAAGAAACCCGCTCGCAAGCCGCCGCGCCGGGTTGCTGCAGTGGCCCCATGAAGTGATGCGACAGGGGGATCAGTGTCTCTTCACCGATCCACCTAATACGATCTGTACCATGACGTTGCGTATCCATTTCCCAAGATCCCCCAGAAGTCAAAATGCAAAAGTCGACGACGGCGCCTTGTAGAAGCGGAAACTAGACAGCGCCCGGAAACGTGTCGCGGGCCAAACCTTGCTCGGAGCGAATTGCAGCGTGTCCCTGAACTAGCGTGGGAGCTGTCTGAAGTTGATCGAAGAAGGTCCTTGGAAGCTTCTGTCTCTCTGCGACTAGCGCTGCAGCCGAGCCATCCCGAAACCCACTCGCCTGGTTTGCTCCCCTGCCCTTCGATAGATGAACCAGCTTTATCAAATTTACCAGATTCCAGTAAATCTCCCGGCATATCTGATGGGTTACGTGGACCCTCTCGAGGTATACAACTTGTGCGGTACACGAACAAGACGATTGTCAGATGCTGCCGGCAGGAGATCTCACCCTTCGGCTACTGACTGCCGCCAGTCGGGCAGTATATTGGCAGCTTTCGGCAGTGGTTGGTCGCGCAAACAGGGCGAATGACCTTTGGGCACTGTTACACACTGCCTGAGGTGTGTGGGCATGTGTTGTCCTCCTCACCGCCAGTCGTTTGGGTCGCTGACTCTGTCGTCGGGCTACGTGCAGAGCTCATCATCAATCTTCATGCAAATCAATATAACGACAATACCGACGACAGAGGCAATATATCGCCCAGTTTGCACAGCAGAGACAGGTCAAAATCTGGGAGATCATTGGAATATAGGGCTGTAGATTAGGCTCAATAAACGATCGATGTTAAACTCCGAAGCCGAGTTCCCCGGAGCCAATGGCTTCCCGGCTACCCAAAACCTTGGGCATGGAGTACAAGTTAGTGCCTGCAAGAGTCTCCGCGCTGGTTCCACTGCAAGGTTTCATGACCAACAAGGGGAAGCATGGAACCTTTCGTACTTCCGCGATCCGCGAAATACTCGCCCTCTTGCCCACGCACACTGACCAGTTCCTTAGGAATGCACTTCACCGACTGCAACGGCGACCCGCTCTCGCCTGGGCCTGTCAGCGGCAATGTTACAATGGTGATAATAACCTTTTCGCCCTGTCTTCTTCCTCTTGTTCCATCAGACGCAGCCACCTGACTTGTCCTCTTCACCGTCTCTCAAGTCGTACCACCAATCTTGCTGCACGTATCCGCTGGCCTTTGCCTCTAAGTCCCATTACGTTCGCAGCACCTACCCGGATCCGCGGTTTCTTCGTTCCACCACTTGAACAAGACATTTTCACCATTGCATTGTCAGCCGCTCCAGTATAGTCCTCGGCTTTCCATTTGTTCATAAAGGGCGTGCCCTTGCCAGGACTTGAAACAGTTGTGCTCTCCTGTTCCCCCTTCAGCTCGTACAAAGGCATTGGAAAACCTTCACCGTCTATCCTGTCCCACGCCTCATTCGCACACCATGTCGCCCTCACATGCACAACATCGCCGAGTGCAACAGCACTCGAGTGCCTTTCCTACTCGACAATTGTTTGTGTTAGGTATGCCTCGAAGCCTTTTTCTTGTCCCATCTGTTCAATTGGCTTACATATCTGCAGCCTTGTGCCGTATCTGCGAGCCGATCGCCTTTATGTCAATTTTTCCTTATGTCTATTACATGATCTCTTCTTTTCACATCACCAACGATGAAAAGCAAATTTCTCTATACGCTGGTATGGTCACGTCCGCCTTCGCCTTTGCCGAGTTCTCGACTGGTGTCTTGTGGGGAAGATTGAGCGACAAGGTCGGACGCAAGCCCATTCTTCTCATGGGACTGGCCGGAACTGGTATCAGTATGATTGCCTTTGGATTCTCGCCCAACCTCACAACAGCTCTCATTGCTCGTGCTTTGGGTGGTCTTCTCAATGGGTGAGTGGGGTAGCAGCTCGCTTGTTTGACGCGAATCTGACCAGCACCAGAAACATTGGTGTATTACAGACAACAGTCGCCGAAGTTGTAACTGTTGAAGCCCATCAAGGTCAGTACAATACTGCGAACAAACTAAAGTGTAGCCGTTGACAATCCATAGCACGTGCATACTCGATTATGCCTTTTGTTTGGTGCCTCGGGTAGGTCCGCCAGTTCTACCATAACCGCCATCTCGCTTACACTTTTATCAGATCAATCGTCGGTTCCGGTCTTGGAGGCACACTCGCGGATCCTGTTCGTAACTACCCTGGCTACTTTGAGCATGGCTCGCTATTCGACAAATTCCCTTACCTGCTTCCGAACTTGGTCTGTGCTGGAGTAGTAATATTCGGAATGGTTGTCGGTATACTCTTCCTCGAGGAAACTCACGAGGATCTCAAGGACCGCAGAGACTATGGTCTTGACATTGGTGACTGGCTTTTGGACTTCTTCCGGCCTAATCAGATTGACGAGAAGGCTGGCGAGACCTTGGCTTTGTTCGAGGATGTCCCTCCTGGTTACTCTTCAAGCGAATCATCTCCGGCTTTGAACCCTATCCTTGTTGGAGAGCTCCCCAATGAAGCTCAGCCCGCATCACCTCAGTTAGCTGGGTCGAGTCGACGTGATGCGGCTGTCTCGAATGCCTTTACTTGGCAGGTTTGCCTCAACATCGTCGGATATGGTATCCTTGCTTAGTATGTATCGTCCAGAATTATTGACAGCATGGGCACTGACACTTAGATAGCCACACTATCTCCGCCGAACAGCTTCTTCCCGTACTCTTCAGTCTGCCCGAGTCTCACGAGGCTCCCAACCTTCCTTTCCAGTTCTCCGGTGGCTTCGCTCTGCCGACAAAAGTTATTGGCTTCATTCTCTCAGCCCAAGGCTTTATCCAAATGTTCGCTACACTATTCGTATTTCCCTTCGTCAATCGCAAGATTGGAAGTCTGGCTACATTCCGACTCGTCATTCTGTCCTATCCGATCCTTTACCTGATGGTTCCCTACCTCACACTTGTTCCGACAGCTCTGCGCATGCCTTGCATATACTTCGTGCTAGTCTGGAAGGTTACAGCACAAGCGCTCTCTTACCCATCTCTGGCGATCATGCTGGCCAACGCTGCTCCATCCAAGAAGGTTCTCGGCACATTGAATGGCGTAGCAGCTTCCTCGGCAAGTTTGTGCAGAGCATTCGGTCCCACATTATCAGGATTGGTGCAATCACTAGGGCTGTCTGTGGGAGTCCTCGGTCTTCCTTGGTGGGCGAACAGCTTCGTTGCACTTATTGGTGCCGTTCTGAGCTTGCGCATGGTCGAAGAGAAGCGCCGCTACTCGAAAGCTCAAGAAGCAAATCTGGACTCGGAAGATCTCCCTTTCTTGGACGCGGACGTGCTTGAGAGCGTACCTTCAGAAGACCTCCGCAACTGAATCACTCTCGCTTTCGATCGATACAAAAGAACCCTACGACTCACGCAATTCCTTCCTTACGACTAATGTGCAAAAGTCTCCACCATTCCGAGTCAGCATTCTTTCTACAATCATTTCCGATTCGATTCAAAAAGTTCATCTAGATGAAAGCAGTTTTGCGGCAGGCTCCGTATTCATCACGAAGCGATCTGAGATCCGCTTTAGAGGAGTATTCTACATCCTTACCTTTGGGAAATAGGTCTTTTGGGCGTTTTATTTGTGTTTTGGTTTTGATTGCAAGCACCAGGCTTTTGGGGTTGGGGGCAGTTGGCGCTTTATACCCGTTTTCTGCTTTATTCGGGGACAGTTTTTGGCTGTGGAAGGGGAAGACAAAGGGGCGTTTGCGCGTTCGTTCAAAGAACGCGACCTGGATCATCGAGATATTCACATTCGCTGTAACATGATACGAGTAGTTTAGTTGCGATTTGATACTTCTGATAGATAGTGCTGGATACTCGAATTGAATGTCCATGTCAAACCATATCTTCCTTTCTAACATTAGACAACATGCCAACCTCAAACACTGTTCGCTAATCGCACTCTCAACACATCTGCCATCTTGATATACGTAGTAGGATACCTTCACGTTACCATCAAGATAAGATAGGCCAACCCCGCGCACCGGTAGACAGGCCCGGCGGGGCGATAAGCATGCCGATCAACCTCCAGCATCATGAGCTATCTTCTCAAACACACAACACCGACTGTCTCACCTTCTCTTTGCATATACAGACTCACAATACGAAATAAACATGTCTAGTAAAACCGCAGTCCTGACCTCGAAGGCACCAAAGCCCCTCCCCGGCATCTACAGCCAAGCCATCATAGCCAATGGCTTCGTCTACTGCTCCGGAGCCATCGCCATGGACGCCGAAACCGGCAAATTGATTGATGGGGATATCACTGCTCATACTGTATGCAATCCCTTCCTTCTGATCATATTCCGGGCAGTAGAGAATATTGATGTTGTTTCTAGCACAAATGCATCCAAAATCTCACTGCTGTCCTCGAGGAAGCGGGCACGGAGATCAACAAAGTCATCAAGGTCAATGTGTTTTTGGCTAGCATGGATGATTTTGTAAAGATGAATGAGGTTTACAAGACTTATTGGGGTGATGTCAAGCCGAGTAGAACGTGAGTTGCTCGCAGAGCTGGAAGCAATTTGTTGCGCATGCTAACGTTTTTGATAGGTGTGTGGCTGTCAAGACACTGCCGATGGGTACGGATGTTGAGATTGAGTGTGTTGCTGTGCTATAGAGAGTGGATATGGGTGGTGGAGTGATGATGGTGTACACAATCAGGAAGCGTCTGAAACTGAGCCGTTGAATATCAAAGACAAATGCTGACCCTGTCCTGAAGAGCTGACAGGGTGGCACCTTCTACAACTATCCAGGACACAATTGCTCCTTCTCAGTCACGTCCACATAGCAGCTGTAAGTTATCATCGTATCCAGAATAATGCAATCATGTTAGGCTCAATATAGCATAACGTGTGACACTGAC
>ERZ794946.830-NODE-830-length-11259-cov-3.933238_pt1 | contig 11259 bp, 6 predicted proteins | sample MGYA00433072_ERZ794946 | MGnify/ENA primary metagenome ERZ794946 (study PRJEB30137, sample SAMN04331413) | food metagenome | isolation source: Y3 must sample point D1 replicate A | place: Australia: South Australia | collected 2014 ...
GTCAGACCTCATACCCATGGATGTGTACAAGACCCTGGTCTCGGGTGTATGTCATGGAATGGCGCCGAACTCTGACGTTGGTTGCGTGGCTGACCTGACCATACGCCAAACGAAAGTCTGTGGTATCCTGCTCCGTGCGTGGGTGTTCGACTGGAAGGTATGGGATGACGCAGCAAGTCGGTTCACCATCCTCGGAATCTGAAATAGGAGCAGAGAACTCTCGAATGCAGCAGACACTTCATCTCGGCTGCAGCATTCCGATCTGACAAAACGAGTATTCATGGATACTCAAGCGTAGCGACCCTCGCAGATGAGAGTACGGTCGTCTGGTCTCTTTTGTGTTCTCCACCGTGCCACGCTACCGGATTCATTGATCTTGTGGAGGAGTTCGATAAATGACTGCTTCTCAGAAAGCGGATCATTACGCAAGCCAGCTCAGTGGGCCTCACAAACCTGCAAGGTTGGGATCTCTCGAGGTGGACGCAATGCATAGATACTATGCAAACTGTTGTCTCGGCCAGATTAAGAGCCAATGTACCACAGCTCAACGCCGAGTATGCCGAACTTCTCACCTTCATCACTCAAACGCGCATTGCCGAATGTAGGACAGGGCGAGCTGATGCCCTTGGCCAAGTTGTTGTCTAACCAAAGACCATAGTGACCGTCACCACCGCCAATGCTCAGAAAGCCTTGCTGGCAAAAGATTGTATAGTCGTTTTCGCCAGTATAGGGGAAGGCCTTGAATCTTATCCTATCAGGTGTCGAGGTGCCACTTCTCGAAGCCGAAGCAGTCAACGAGGGCTTTTTTGTAGTGGTAGCAATAGTTGTGCTTCGCTGCATGTGGGTCGTGTCGGCAGAGGGAGGGGGAGGTAAGGATGAGAGATCGGGTAGAGAAGGCAGGCGGAAAGCGCTCCACAAAAAGCACTCGCCGGTGCCATAGTAATGGGGATGAGGCTGAGGGGGGTCGGAGAGGTATGCACCGAAGACCTAGAATCTTGTGTCAGTGTGTGGGATGCATAGCACTAGGTGGTTGACTGACTCCTTGGCTGGCGTCTCTGACGACCAAAACAAAGCCACCCCGTTTGCCTCTGTATTCGTCGCTCAAGCTATACAGACTGCCCAAAGAGGTACCGTTCTGCTCCAGCGAGTAAATCAGCTTCCACTCATCCACGAGCTGGACCCGCGGCGGCACAAGCAAACGGATCTCTTCAGCCAGGGCCTTTTCCAACAACCTGCTAGCAAGCGGGGTGCTCTCTCTGTAGCCGACGAGAGTCAAAGGAGTCAGCGGCGGTGGCTGAAAGGGCGAGAGACGGCGTTTGGGAGCGTCGAAAAAGGTGGCCGATGGGCTCATGGTCCCGTTGTAGTTGGCGGACAGGGCACGAGCGAGAGGTGTAGGAGCTTCGTCTGCGCTGAGACGGCGGAGCAGGCCACTAAAGGTGTAGGATACCGGATATGTGATGTGCTGAAAGAAGCCGCCTTCGTTCTTGTCGTTGGTGCTGTCTTTGCGGTGGGAGTCGGGGTCACTATCGCGTGATGACGGGCTGGTGTCGCGCGTGTCGATGGCCGAGGAGGACGAATGGCCTATGGGAGGAGGAGAGGGGGAGCGAGTGCGAGTAGGTGAAGGAGAATTGGATGGATGCTGCATTACAGTGGAGAAAGTCGAAATCTTCCTTAGTCAGTTTCACAACCTGGCAGTCGGTGAACACTGCTTTTTTAATTTGGTCTTGCTGTCAAGGAAGCCGGTGACGTGCCTGCCTTCCCTGCCTCCGAGCATGACAACACACGGACACACCTCCCGATTAGGAACATGCTTCCTATTGGTTTCGTCAAACTTCTGACAGTCCACTGTAGAGATTCAAAACATCTCCTTCTCGAGATGAAGATTCACGAGACCCCTTTGAACGCATCTATTGAAAAAGACAGACCATCACGTAACAATCTGCTGTGACTATCCTTGAAAATGCTAAATGCTTATCCGAAATAGAATTACAAGCGCGTACCTGAAGCCACGTTCCCCACGCCAAGACTGAGCTATACAGCAAGCAGCAACACAGCGAGTATCAAGAGAGACGATTATTTCGAACATCCATGTTTGTGACCGAATATGCCATTTGAACCCGGTGATGGCCGGCGCTCAGTGTCTCCGCTGAGTACGGGACGCTCCTCGCCTGCTCTTCGCGCCCCTCGCCGGGTCGAGGACGGTATGTGCGTTTGCGTGCCTCCTGCCAGGGAGCTGTCGTGTCTGACGGTTTTTAGGTGTCGCGCAAAAGGATAAGACGACTCGTCGCTATGCCACTGCTATAGAGCGTGCCCTTTCCTCATTCGACAGTGCCCAACAAGAATGGGCCGACTACATTGCCTTCCTAGCCCGCCTGCTCAAGGCCCTCAACCCTCCTCCTCCGAACCTTGAATACCTCCCCCACGCCCAGGGTGTTGCTCTGCGCCTGGCCCAATGCCTCAACCCTGCTTTGCCCTCGGGTGTCCACCAAAAGGCTCTCGATGTCTATGCCAACATCTTCTCCTTCATTCCACCTCCGTCTCTTGGCCAGACTCTCCACGTATATCTCCCTGGTTTGGTGCCAGTCTTGTCCTTCGCCTCTCTGTCCGTGCGACCCATCTTCTATTCAGTCATCGAGGATCACATCCTGAAACTAGATTCGGAACATATCCGCCCTGCCACAAAGTCTTTGATTCTATCCCTGCTCCCGGGCATCGAAGATGAAACAAGCGAGGACTTCGACCGAGCTTTCCGCATTCTCGATGTCTTGCGGAAGTCGTCTGCTCGCGATATGGAAGATGATCCTGATAGCGAAGGAAAAGACGGCTACTTTTGGCAGTGCTTCTTCCTCGCCGTAATAACAAACCCTTCTCGCAGGCAGGGTGCCCTGGCTTTCTTGACCCGTAAGCTTCCCAACTTTGCTCCATCCAAAATCGAAGACCGCTCTCTTCCCTTGCCCGCACAGGCCGCCATCAACCCTGAGCCGGGCCTACTTGTGCGTTGCTTTGCTGCAGGTCTCCAGGATTCGCAGATTCTTGTTCAGCGTGGCTTTCTCGATCTACTCGTTACACACTTGCCGCTCCACTCGCCTGTATTCCGCAACCATGTCCGCTCCAAGGACATGGTACTCATTACTACTGCTGCCGCTGGCTGCGTCTTGAGAAGGGACATGAGCCTGAATCGACGACTCTGGTCGTGGTTTCTTGGCCCCGATCCAACTGCTTCCGAGGCTGAGGATGGTGCGCCCCTGTCGCCTACAGACTCACGCGGTAATGTTTCCCAGAAACAGGCTATGTATTTCCAAAAGCATGGTGCGGCCGCTCTTGAGAAGAGTATCATGAACATGCTTGGTCAGCAAAGCACGAACCCTGCAACTCGCGCCCGACCCTTTCGCGTTTGTCTGTCTTTGATGGATCGCTGGGAAGTCGGTGGCTTGATCGTCCCCAAAGTGCTGCTTCCGGCCCTCAGAAGCGCTTATGAGTACAGTCAGGTTGGTTCACTAGCACAACTTGAGGAAGTGATTCGCAGTGCAAGCTTGTTCTTCGATGGTGTTGAAAGTAGTCTGATCTGGTCGCGTCTGATCAGTGTGCTTCTCTCGTCCTTCGATACACGATCATCTGCTCCGGCCCAGTCGATAGGAGATCTTGAATTTCTACATTTCGTCATCGATCGTTTTGATGTACGTGATGAAGAAATGCTTCTACGGCATATCCCAAACACTCTTCTGATTCTCCTCGCCCGACTCGCTTCCATCCTGCGTGAAAACAAGGATGAACCCGAACGCTTCATGATTCTTGTGCTGAGCCTTGCGCAACGACTGTTGCGTGTGTCGCCCCCTCGTGCTTTCGAGCACGACAACAATGATGGTCACCCCAAATCCTCTTGGCAATCTGAGAGGTGCCATGTGGTCGTCAATTCGCTCATACAACAGTATACCAAAGAAGACTTTGACGAAAGCACGATGGACAATTTACATCTCGATCGACGCAGTACTGCTGAATACATGCTACAAAGCATTGTTGAAGTCTTGAGATTGGCCCTGACATCAAGTACGTTGGCCAACCAACTTGGTCTGATCACGGACTGCTTCGTCAGCATTATTACCAAGACACCCAGCTCCGAAGCGTTGCGCAATGCGAACATTCACGACACATTCAAGCATGCTCTTGATAAGGAGAGTTTGCTACAAGACTCTTCGACTGAACAGTCATCGTTTTTGGTCATCAATTCTATCATGTCAGTCATAATCGCCAGCGTGGGTGGACAACAATCACAATACTTCACTCCCGAACAGATTATGGACCTCCAAACCAATCTTCTGAACGGTATATGGCATCATCTCTCGCCCTTCAGACCGAAATACCATGTGGAAGCTGTGCGATTGATATGGCAGCTTGAGAGTTTGACCAAAAGTGAACATCAGGTTGAAGCACGTCTAGCGTTGCTTGTTGGCGGCGAATCCGAAGAAGACGGGCCAGAGGTAGCATCAAGGTTTACGGTACTTTGGGAACATACTATGCAAAGCTTCAGTCCAAGGTCAGAAGGATCAGGGAGGCCCATGTCTCGTAGACCCAGTGTCATGCCTACATCGGGCGAATTTGGGAGCGACGTTGACCCAGAGAAAGTTTTGACACGACCGCTGCTATTGCTCCTGGACTCGCTCAATGCTGAAGGTACTGGTGCCGCTGACGTTGTTCTCTCATGGCTCCAAAGTCTTTCGAGCCTGGATAGGGTTTTCTACATCATATGCTCCAAGCTGCATAACGATATGAACAACTATGCTTACGAAGCAGGAAAGACAGAAGCTCGGCACCGAACACGAAGGAATGCAGTGCAACATTTGGACGGCATCCTCTTCTGTCTCAAGCATTTGCGAAACCTTCTACGCCGTCCCAACGAACACTTGTGGCTCACTCTCTCGAATCTCCAGTTCGGCTTTTCAAGCAGTCCAAGAGGCGAGACTCCGAAGACTGATGCCATCGAATTCATTGCTAAGATGTGTCTGAGAACTCTGGCATTGCAGGGACACACCGTTCCCCAGTCCCTCCAGCACGCAGCCTTGACTATACTTCAAACACTACTCGAGTGTCCCAACGCGTTCATCTTGAAGCAGTTGGAGATTGATGATGCACTGATTGGTACATTGAGCAAGGCTCTGAAAGGTCCAATTGGAGCGCTTCAAACTGTCTACCTTGAAACCATTTCTAAGGCACTGAAGCTACGAGCAACGGCAGCGCACAGTACCTTTGCCATGCCTCGAAGTCCACTCGCCTCTCACAGGCCGTCCCTCACAATCGAGGTGCCCGAGAAGGCGCCACAGCCAGTGATCTCTACGCCCCCTCCTGAGTTGTTGAGCTGTCTCCGTACTGGCCTGTCATCACCTTCCAGCCGCCTCTTCTTGGAGCACTGGGTCGAGTTCCTTGACCAGGTTCTGCCGCTCTATGCAGACGCTGTTTTTGCCAATTTGTTGCCTCTGGTGGAGTGTATCTGCAAGCAAGTCTCAACCGCTTTCAGATATGTGAAACACATTTCTCACTCGACACACGAACAAATCGAGTCCGTGCCTATCTCAACTTTATCTGCACTTTTGCACGGGCTTGAGCTTGTTCTCGCTCATGTGCATCGACAGTTCCAAAGCGAAGAAATCGTCAGTCCCGTACCAAAGTCTCCCGAGCCATCGCAAGGCTTCTTCGGCAATATTTCTGGCGTGTTTGCGCAAGATGGACAACAAGCACCTCCGAGCAAGACTAGTCGCATAAACAGCAGACTCACCATGATATTGTCATTCCAGGACGCAATTCGAATCTGTTTCTCCATCTGGGCTTGGGCGAGCAATGAAAGTGGTCGGTCAGATACGACATGTGCAGCGACAATATCCTTGAATGCGCTCAAACTAAGAAACCGTACGCGAAAGATTCTTGAGAACCTCTTTGCAGCGGAAGAGCTAGAGTGTCTCGAAACATTGGCTTTGATTTGGTCCCGGTCCAAGCCATCTCAGGAAGCTGAATCTGCGGCGGTGTTCAGTTTGCTCTTAGTCTTGGATGGCTCCAGACCCAAGAACACTGTCCCTGTCATTATCAATGCTTTATACAGTCGAACGAACATTGACGCACTGGACATTGGACGTAGATCGAGCTTGACATCAGATTTGTCTACGGCTGAAGTGGCCGCGTTCTTGCTCAGCTATTCGCGCGCTATCGAAGACGACGCTACAGATGAGATATGGACCGAGTGCACCATCTTCTTGAGAGATGTTCTCTCGAACCCACTACCTCACAGACAGATTCTACCATCTCTGCTAGAATTTACAGTCTTGCTCGCCGAGAAGATCGACAACACCAACTTTGGTGAACTGCGCAAGATGCGCCGCGAATTGGGCGACATCTTCCTTCGATTGTTGACCGCAACGTTCACGGCAAGACCGCTCACCAATATCCTTGAAACCCCGACGGCCGGGTCGCAGCTTCCCAGTGGAGCTAGCGATCTCATACACAGTCTTCTCTACGTCACACCGAAACTTACAACAATCCTGCAGAGTAACGACAGGGTGCAGACTGCAGTGAACACCATATCAAACAATGTCATGACCCCTGCTTTCCACGCAAAGGCATTCCCTGAGAATGTTAACAAGGATTTATTGAAGCTGTTCGAGTACGTCGCTCAGCAGGGGCCAAGTTCAAAACACTGGAAGAAGGACATTTCTGACGCTTTCAACAACCCTCGATTGTTGACATGTTCCGCAGACTTAATGCAAGAGGGGTGGTATCCTGTATTGCGCAAGTGGGCGCTCAGCGACAAGGATCGTCTTCCTGAACTTCTGTCCAAGATCACCGCTCCTTCCACAGCCGGCATCATGTTTGGCGTCGGCGCCAATGCAGCGCGCCTCGAAGCCGACCGAAGAACGCAACTCACGCTTCGAAAAGCAATGCTTCTCATGCTTTCCTGTGAGCAAGACACTTTCGTAGGCAACCTGACGCAGATCCTCGACAAGGTCGTCGATCTCTGCGCAGCCGACCCATCATCCTCGCCCTCATCGACAACGCGAGCAGACGTATTCATGCTCTTGCGCGCCATGATCCTTTCCTTCTCACCCATTCACCTCTCCGCCATCTGGCCAGTGCTTAACGCAAACCTCCAAAAGGCAATCACTACCTGCCTACCCGGTGGTCAAGATCAAGAGACATATAGCAACCTATCACTCTTGCAAGCTTGCAAACTCCTCGACTTACTGACGACACTCACACCCGATGAATTCCAACTTCACGAATGGCTATACATCACCGACACCATCGACGCAGTCTACCGTCCCGTCGACCTCAACCCCGTCGCCCTCACCGACGAAGCAGCAGAAGCTTTGGGCATGGATTCATCCGACCACACCACCTTCACGCCTTCAACCGCTCCCACCACCGCCAATGAAACCGGTGTCAGAAGACCCTTCCTCGGTGGTTCGGTAATGGACGGAGCAGACATGAAGGCGATGGCCAAAGATGACTTTTTGCGCGGAGTGTTGCAGCCATTCTTTAGTCAGCTGAGTATGTTTGCGTATGAGGCTACTTATAGTATGGGTGTGCCTGATGTGGAGGTCTGCAGGAGGGGCTTGCTGGAGGATGTTTTGGATGAGAGTACGATGGCTTGAAAGGGAGGGCAGATGTGGATGGACAAGAGATAGGTAGATTTGACTCATGCATCTACTCAGATGTGCCCTGCTTCTGTTCGTGTGTATGTTTGGCATGTGTCTGCTTGGTCTGTGGAAGTTTGATGTCTTCCATAGCGTCGGTACTTGAGATCAACTTCCTTGTTGTCGAAGTGGACTACTCTGTCACGTGTTTGATACTGTGGAAGTTGCAAAACTGGAAACACTGCTCGGAGAATATGAAATTACGATCAGGTATGAGGATACAGCAAATCGCGTAGGATAGATATCGAGAGCAATGCTGTGTATACTCACTGAATGCCTGCCTGTCTAAAGGTCGTCGCGAGGTGGTAAGTATGGATAGGAAAACACAGGACCAGGGTGATCCCCCAGACAAGCAATCTTCTTAACTCCGAACCTCCGGTGCTCCTTTCTAGCCATCTCCTCCAACCACCTTAGGAGTCTTCCGGCCTGTCAAACTACACAGTGTTTTTTCAGATAGCTATAGTCGTCCACAGAGAGGCGTAAAATATAATGCTCTCAGTGGGAGATATCCCTAAAACTGTCAGAATTGTGCATTTCTACATTTATACGCGTGACAAAGCTTAGCACGCGGGGAGGAAGCATATTGAAATTTCGGGGTGAGTCCGACCCAAAGCTCGGATTTATGAGTGATACCACCTTTGATGGTTGAGTAAGCCCTCGTGTCTTCCAATAACAAGAGAAGCTTGACTTCCATCCCTCCTCGAGGAGAGGTTCGATAGATGGTGGAATCGGCCAGACCATTCGGTTCAAACTCGGGTATACCAAAAGGGCGCAAAATAGTGAAGGAAGCTTGTGTTTCAAGATTTGTCTGCGAGGTTCGCAAAAGTGCTTTGATGGATGCGAAGATATTCCGAATGGCTTGCGGCCCAAAGCAACAAACAGTGAGGCCTCGTTGTCTTGAGTCGGGTAGCACAACAGTCGAAAGGATGTTTTGAGGATGCTATGATTAAAGGATCGTGATCGTATACCGCGAATACGATGGAAATCCAGACAACTGGATGAACATGCCACTCGATCGCGTGGCACAAACACTTACTCGCCTATAAGCGAATGCAATAGTAGGCGCTGTGGAGAAAGCAAGGAACCATCAAAGGGTCATGTCGGCTCTTAGTAGCAACTACTCGGACAGTGAGACGAAGAGGTTCGACCCTAAGCCCTGAAATGGGGAGCACAGAGTACTTCGTATGTTCACATGATAGACCAATCAATGGCCTCGGGAGTCGGCAATACCGTCCCTATGGGACTGATGCAGAGCCTCAATTGATGCGCTGGTGAACCTCGGAGGATTCGCGCAAGTTGCTTCCTTGGGATACGTACGAGTGTCTCCAAGAACGAACAACTCAAAGATCGGTCGGACTCCAATGTTCTGTACAATTTAGGCGAGCTGGACGCAACTGTCAGCCCATGACCGAGTCTGCCCTCCTTAGGGCTTCCAGTATCCACGTTCAATCGAGATTTGGGAAGAACGTTTCCCTTGCAGTGGTTCCTAGAGACTCGGAGTCCCTGATATGCGCGGCATGTCCTGAGAATAATCAATCGGTGTTCGGCATCTGTACCAATCACACCGAAGCCGTCGGAAGATGGCAGTAAGACGTCTCATAGGAAGATTAACCTTCCTGGGCTCATCACCTTGCGATGGCACTAACAATCATCGCCGTTCGATCCGAGAGTCGACTTTCACGATGGGTAGTCGGCATCAAGAGAAAAAAGTGGGCGGGTAGGTAAAATGCCTCGACACATGCACAAATCTGCAGAGAAGGGTCGGAGACGGGTGTGACCGAGCGGAGCAAACAAGGGTCCGGTATGGCTGCCTACCTCTGGAAATTGAGAAGATCGTTGTCAGAAAAGGGATTAGAGAAACGGGCGGTGCTTTCTTCTACGACCCTTCGTACGCCCCTGATCTTCATATTTCGAACTTTCGCAGACATTTTGCGGGTGCGGATGCTCGTCATTCCTCCAGTCGGGAGGCATTTGAGAAACTCGGATGTAAAAGCAGGCCGGGGTCCGAGACCACCTTCGTACCCAATGCGAGATGTGTGAGTGTGTGTGTGGCTCCTCCTGCAGAGATTCGGTGGCTTGCGTTTTTTGACAAGCACGCTATGGAAGGTTCCTTCCTCTGTCGATGCAAAACATATTGTTGGAAGCTGCAGCCGGGTACGACTCAAAATCAGTCGTTCGCACACCTTGAAAGCAGACAGCGATATGGGTCCTGCAATATCTAGCAGCATCAAGCATGCTAGATTGTTCGATCGTGAGCAGAGATGGAGCAAAGACTTGAATGCGACACGCGACAAGAAAGTGGTGAATCATATGACAGCAACTACAGGTTGCAGACAAGTATTGGCAGGGTGACTGGTGCTTGGCGATGCCATGGAAGCAAAGCAGTGCCCCACGATTGACGACCAAAACATATTGAAGCGTGAAGGATGCTGATGAGCCACGAAAGATGACAAGGCAGGCAGATTAGTACCCTGTATGTACAAGAAACCTTGCTGCCTGCTGTCTTCGCGTCGTCTTACTGTGATGTGATCGAGCGCATCTTTGACCGGTATTGCTATGGAAAAAACCAGTCCATGACTGTTGCGCAGAGAAACAGCAAGAAGGATTCCAATATTTGAATATCGCGAACGATTGCCTCGGATTGAAGACAGCCCTGCGATCGAAAGTGCACCTTTAAGGAACAGAGCAGACAAGCTTCGGCCTCATCGTTAGCGTGCCGTTGCATGACTCGACGGGTTTTGTTCTCGCTTTTCGATGATCCCGGTCCCGATTGCATCGGCCGAATTTCCTCTTGAGCTTGTTTTCCGTTTTCCATCATGATCTCGAGTCTGACCAAGCAAATCGGCGTCAATCTAAATCCTGCCTCCGCGGACTGAAACAGTTTGACAATTAGTCAGGCCATCAATCTTAGCAAGCGTTTACCATGTGGCCTCCAATGGGATAGCGTCATCAAGTATTCCTGCCAACGCTTGGTGACCCATCCTTCTGCTACATATATTCAATGCGTTCCCACGCCACGCAAGGGGAACCTGCGTTTTATGTCAAGCTCCGACCATATCTATCCGACTGTGATTATATCTAGACACCGCTCCTTGGCTTTATCTCCAGCCTAATCTTCGTTGCTTTCCCAATCCATCAATCATAGCAAGCTATTCTCATACACACCATGCCACCATCAGCTGTCCGCAGGACATCCTCTTCGGATTCAACAGACAGCATAAGAAAGCGTGTCGGCAAGGCCTGTGACAGATGCCGCCTGAAGAAATCAAAGTGTGATGGCAGTCACCCATGCACTAGATGCAAGGCCGATAATGCTATCTGTGTCTTCGGCGAGAGAAAGAAGTCCCACGACAAGATTTATCCTAAAGGGTTTGTGTCTGATATCTGCTATCACTAGTCACACATGCTGACTCTCATAAAGCTATGTAGAGATGCTCGAGCAACAACAAGCACAATTAGTCGCTGGTCTCCAAGAAACATATCGTCGTCTGGTCGATGCAAACGTTTGGCCTGGAAAGCCTTTATCAGAAGCTAGCGGCCAGCCTCTCACTCATGACATTCTCGCAAGACTGGATCTCCT
>ERZ794946.831-NODE-831-length-11258-cov-4.756047_pt1 | contig 11258 bp, 11 predicted proteins | sample MGYA00433072_ERZ794946 | MGnify/ENA primary metagenome ERZ794946 (study PRJEB30137, sample SAMN04331413) | food metagenome | isolation source: Y3 must sample point D1 replicate A | place: Australia: South Australia | collected 2014 ...
GGAGGTGGCGGAGACGGCGATGATGGTGTAGAAATAGACACGTTGCCAGATCAGGAGGGATGAGCTGAAGCCGAGGAAGATGAAAGGCGCGACGGTGAAGGAGAAGGCGAGTTGGGTGCAGAGCCAGGTGAAGATGTCGTAGTAGCGTTTTGAGGGGAGAGCTTTGGTGCCGTCGGCGCTCATAAAGAAGGGACGGATCAGGCGGCGTGAGTCTGTTTCAATAGTATTAGTATCATACTATCTTAATAGTAAGAACTTGACAAGACTCACTCTTTGCAGAATTCTGAATGAAGCTCGCGAGCACAAATGCAAGGTAGTATCCAGGGTAGAAACCGTGCCAGAACGCACTGGTAACAAAGGTAGCCATACTAGCTCTGAAGCCAGGCTTCTTGCCCTTAGGCGTGACACGCAAGTAGATATAGTTCCTCAACCACATGTTGGTGTTGATGTTCCAATTACCAAGGTAAGCATGGCTGTTTTGAGCCAATTCAATTTCAAGAGGTTTCACGTTTTGCAATCTGTTCCAATCAGCCTTGCCGGTCTTGGGGTCCACGCCCTTGAAGCCGATGCCTGAGAGAATGCAAGCGCCTTCGGTGAGAGACCAGACACCGTAGTACTTCATGCGAGTGGTGACTCCCAGCATGTGCAGTACCCATACGCGGCGGAAGAGGCCATATTGCTTGTAGCCATCGGAGAGCAAAAAGTCGGGATAGTAGTAACCAGAGAATTGAAGGAAAGCAAGAATCCAAAGAAGTCCAAAGGCGGCCTTCCATGCTGCGGGTGTACCGCTACGAGGAATCTTGCGCTGCTTGCGAGTAGGCGGTGCCTTGGAAGGGTCAACACCAGGAGGTAGCTCGAACATGGTAGTCTCGATCCATCTGCGGTAGTCCACGTAATCGAAGGCAGGGCCAGCAAACAACGAAGGGAAGAAGAGCACGAAGCCAGCATAATCGAGCAAGCTAGGCAACTTTCGCAGCGCACGATCCTTCTGATGGTCGGTCAAGGAGGCTTCGGGAAGCGTGCCGTCGTATACGTTCCAGCAGAAGGCTGTCAGTTTCATGACCAACACCATCTGGGCCCCAGTGATGTCGACCGAGCTAGGGTCGTTGACAATTTGACGGTAGATGTGGTTAACAGACATATGGCCCATCAGGAACACAAAGCCGACCCATGGCATATACGGCCCCTGTACATATGCTGCAATCGAGTACGCACCCGCAGCGCTGATGAAGATGGTACGCAGACCGGCCCACAAGTCGAAAAGACCGATGAGGTAGAACATGGATACTCTGGAAGGAGTCAGTAACGATTGTGGAATCACATCGGTGCGACTCTTACGCAATAATGAAGCCATTCTTTTGGGCTGGCTTCGAGTCGGGTATACGCTTGAGCACTCCAGCCAGAGGATATGACAAGAGGAAGGAGAAGATGAGTTTGACTGCACGTTGTCAACTTCGTCTGTTGGCCTGGACTGAGGCTCGCTTCGTCGATACATACGTTCATCAGGAGCTGCCCCAAGTTTGCCAGCCACGTAAACAAACGCTATAGCTCATTGTCAGTAAAGCTGCTTTCCTGCCCGCATTGAACCCATGTCCAATATGCAGCACTCACGGGCGTTGATGTAGGGCAACATCGTGAAGCTTGCGTCGTAAGATCAATCCCAGGGAGATCTCAGCAATACGATTCAGAGTGTTTGAGAGATTTTGGAAGGTGCTTCAAAAGATTCCAGGTTTGGCTTCTGGCACACGTGGATAGGTGGTTTGCTGTCTCAAAAATGACGTAGCACAAGCTTATGACGGATTAGTGCACGTGTTATGCACTCGCAGGTCTCGTATACGTGGAATATATGGACATCAAATTCCAACGGCAATATCATGTTCATCACTTGCATGTTTGGGTTTGAAAGAAGGTGTAAAGGGCAAAAGACAACATGCTCATATGCGACTATACACGCTGGCAACTTGGCCATTGCAATGCATGAAGCAGTGCTTTCATAAGTATTTCTATGGGAAGCCTCGATCAACACGGCTCGTTCTGTGGGCAGCACCTCTCATCATTCTCCAACGTCTTCTGTCTGCGCTTCTTGCTTTGTAAAAGGAAACTGCTTCATGTGGCAAGGAACCACGGCTACTCGTCGATCGGATCAAGCAGAGATTAGGGGGTTCGTGAGGGCGAGATGTTTAGCGACCCTTGGCGACTCTGGAGACGATGCTCTCGTACTCGATGTCATCGGGGTCGTTGGCCTGGATATCGGCGGCAAGGCCGTTGAGGGCGCGCTTGATGGCTTCCTTGGACGATGAGTACATCATACGGGGCTGCAGGGAACCAGTTAGTCTCGTGTGTATTTGTGGATTGGCTGCGGAAGGTATGCTCACGTATTGCGATGCATCATCAGGGACCCAGGCGATGAAGGTAATCTTGCTTCTGTAGCAGCAGTCAGTATGCGACGAAGGGGCAAGACAGATCAAGTGTATTGTGACGCACCTCTTGCCCTCGCCGGCGGTGTCGTACTCGACATCGTAGACGGCGTATCTGCCACCAATGCCCTCGTTTCCTCTTCGGTCCTTGCTCTTTGCGTTGAGAAGCTTCTCGCGGAAGACGGAGTAGTTGGCCTCGGTCGACGAGTCCTCAACGACAATCTCCTTCCAGTCGTCCGAGATCTTGTAGATGATCCACTTGGTCGACTTGCCGAGCTTGAGGTCGTTGAATGCAGTGATGCACTCGGGCGAAACGGAAACACTATGGTCGGCAACGTCAGCGCCATCTTCTGGACATCGGGCCGCAGTCAGGGCGGGCGGGAGGTGAGGATGAACATACCCAGATTGGGCCTAGACATGGCCATGTTAGTATTTGAGCGAACAGAAGTGGTTGGCGAGGAACATACCATCTTGAATGTCTGTCTAGCAGTTATAACACACGGTGGTGGCTATTCGAGCGGTGTCAGCCATCAGTTATGTAGCGCCGGGCTGAGGCAACAGCATTCGTAGCAACAGCACATGAGCGAGACAGGCTGCCATTGTACGCGTGTGCAAAAGATAGCGGCAACATACCAATTAAGACAATGGATCGGAAAAGTTCGAAGGTGTGTTGTTGGTAGACAACAAGTGGTGCTGGCGCCGCTGTGAGCTTGGTGCCCCTCCCGCGCCCCGTGAACTCCGCGACTTCCCTCGCTGGCCCACACACGTGACATTCAAACAATGACGACGGCCTTCCTTCCAATTTCAGCCTCATCTCTGTCGACTCCGACCTTTCACATGCGGACAATCGGCTCCAGTTGAGAGGCTTCACGTAACCTTGGTGATGCATCAATCTCATGGAAACACGCAACCTCGACAGCACTGTCTACGAGGAGCAACATTTCATCTTCTTACAAGTACACATCGCTGAATGCACTATTCCACTGTCTATCAAACACACCATCTGAGAGAGGAGAAATGTTTGTACATTTATAACGACACGGCAGAAATGCCACAAGGCTTTTAGCTACAATACATAATAACATAAACGCCCGTCAAAGGCTAAAGGAAATTTGGGGTATCATCGAGTCTTCAAGGTGCGATTGGCTTAGAACATGCCGCCACCGCCCATACCACCCATACCGCCCATGCCACCCATAGGAGGCATACCAGGGCCCTTCTCCTCAGCGGCCTCAACGATGGCAACCTCGGTGGTACCGAGGAGCGAAGCAACACCAGAAGCATCTCTGAGACCGGTGCGGACAACCTTGAAGGGGTCGAGGATACCGGCGGCAATCATGTCGACGTACTCGCCCTTGGCGCTGTCGAAGCCCTTGTTGAAGTCCTGACCGAACTCATCCATGATCTTGCCAACGATAACGCTGCCCTCAGCACCGGCGTTCTCGACAATGGCGCGAGCGGGGCGGGTGATGGCGTTCTTGACAATGCTGATACCAAGCTGCTGGTCAAAGTTGGCGGGCTTGAGATCGTTCAAGGCGTTGGCGGCGGCCTTGATCATGGCGGTACCACCACCGGGGAGGATACCCTCCTCGACGGCAGCGCGAGTGGCGTTAAGAGCATCGACGAGGCGGTCCTTCTTCTCACCAACCTCAACCTCGGAGGAACCACCGACCTTGATGACGGCGACGCCACCAGAGAGCTTGGCAAGGCGCTCCTGGAGCTTCTCCTTCTCGTAGTCAGAAGTGGTGGGGTCGGCAATAACACCGCGGATCTGCTCGCAGCGCTGAGCGACCTGGTCCTTGCTGCCCTCACCGTTAAGGATGACGGTGTCCTCCTTGGTGATGGTGATGGAGCCAGTGGAACCGAGCATCTCAGGAGTGGCCTTGTCGAGCTTGATGTCGAGCTCGTCGGTGAAGACGGTACCGTTGGTCAGAACAGCAAGATCGCCAAGGATGGACTTGCGGTTGTCACCGAAGCCGGGGGCCTTGACAGCAGCAACCTGGAGCTGACCACGGAGCTTGTTGAGAATGCAGACAGCCAGAGCCTCGCCGTCAATGTCCTCGGCAATGATGACGAGAGGACGGCGGAGCTGCTGAGAAGCCTCGAGAGCGGGGACAATGTCCTGGACAGCGGAGATCTTCTTCTCGGAGAGAAGGATGAGGGGCTTCTCAAACTCGACCTTCTGCGACTTGGTGTCGGTGATGAAGTAGGGCGAGATGAAACCGCGGTCGAACTTCATACCCTCGGTGATCTCGAGCTCGTCCTCAATGGTCTTACCCTCCTTGACGGTAATAACACCCTCCTTGCCGACCTTCTCCATAGCGCTGGAGAGGAGAGCACCAATGTGGGTGTCGCCGTTGGCGGAAATAGTGGCGACCTGGGCGATCTCGGTGCTGGTGGTGACATCGCGCTTGTGGGCCTGGAGGTACTGGATAACAGCCTCAGTAGCGGACTGGATGCCGCGTCTCAGGTCCATGGGGTTGCAGCCAGCGGCAACGTTCTTGACGGTCTCGGAGAAAATGGCGCGGGCGAGGACGGTGGCGGTGGTGGTACCGTCACCAGCAACCTCGTTGGTCTTGCTGGCAACATCCTGGAGGAGGCGGGCACCGAGGTTCTCGAACTTGTCCTTGAGGACAATGGCCTTGGCGACAGTGACACCGTCTGATACGCGCGTTAGTCATCAATTGCCCGTTCATCTCTTTCTTTGGGCGAAGAAGCGCATACCCTTTGTGATCTTGGGAGAGCCGTAGCTGGACTCAATAAGGACATTGCGACCCTTGGGACCGAGAGTAGTGGCGACGGCTCTGGCGAGGGTGTCGATACCGTTCAGCAGAGCCTGTCTGCCCTCAACACCGAACTTGAGCTCCTAGAGGCGATTGTCAGCTTGTGGTATGGGACAGGTCAGACACAATATCGTACCTTGTGGGCGAAACGCTGCTGTTGCAGGGAAACGGAACGGAGCTTCGAGGCCGAAAGGGCAGAAGCCCGGGCACGAGAGGTGAAAGCGCGCTGCATGATGAGGCAAATGAACAGAAATGCAAAGAAATTGATATGAACCCGTTCGCTCCTGTTACTCCGCAAAGCAAATGGCAGACGAGATAAGAGGGGGAAGACGGCGACGGGGAGCGTGGAGTGTCAGGTTGAAAAATATACCAGACGCCGGCGAGCTCGTCCGAGGTTACCATTGGACAGTCTGGAAGCTTCGGTTCGCCTGGCCCGAGCGTCTCCGTTGCCATCGAAGCCATCTTGCCCGGTGCCGGCAGTGGAAGACCGACCGACCGACATTAATACCTCTGTCGCGAGTGTCTCGCCTTGGTTCTATCTGGAGTTATGGTGTAGCCATCCATGAGCTTCGAGACTCAAGTCCCATTAATCAAAATGCGCAATACTCTTGAACAGTAAGGTGACGTCCATGGAGGGTGACTGCTCGACGTTCTCTCTGGACCTTGCTCTCTAGTCCCAAGATCACCCTGTATCTCTAGAGCAGCGTGGTGACAAACACACAGAGCAGTTATTTATGGGAGGCGGTCAATGTCACAACGCTACCTGTCATCGACTGGTCAAGTGTTACAAAACAGAGACATAGCCATTGTGCTGGGGTCCGGCGTCACCAAGGCATGTAACCGATTGAATGCTTCAGGTAATGCATTCCTCGTGCCCCCAAAGGCCGCTTTAAGCTGTCGCGGATAGCTGCGCCAGGTGACGGTGGAGCCTGTTAATTCGTTGCTCATACGAAAGCTTTCGTTTGCATCTCCTTCACCGTAGTTCAATGTTCACTCTTTGTCTCCAGCGATCCACGTTCGCGGCCACAGTCGTCACTTTTCTTCTTTCATTATCTCACTCGTCCCTTTTCTTACTCACTATGCCCGACTCTGCTCGCTTCTATTAATCTACAGCATAACTCATCAAAGAAACTACCACATTGAGGCGCTCTGAACCTCAATCCGGCACAATGCAACTAAGAAGTCTTCATTATCGCCAAAGCTGTCCGGGAGGCGCATACTATGTCTGCCAGAATGGATTTAGAGGATGTTGTTCCATCAATCCATGCGATCCAGGCGCCACATGTCCAGACACAAGCAGTACTATGTCGTCCTCTCTATCCACCACACCAAGACCAAGTTCGACCATAACTCGAACAATCCTCTCAACTTCTACACCGACAGTCACAGTAACTCCAACCACATCATCTTCGGTGACAGTGTCCTTGTCTTCGGCCACAACTAGTTCGACCAGCGTGCTACCCATTGCGACAAGTCTGACGTGTCCAATCGCCAACAACACACAATACATCGACTCCAACAAAGTTCAATACTCGATTCGCTGCAATACCGACAACTCTTATGCCTCATTCAACTCAACGTCAGTCAGCACAGGCGGTTTCAGCAAGTGCTTCCCAGCATGCGATAACTTCACAGCGTGCGTGGGCTTTACGTTCGTGGGAACTGACAGTGGGGAGTGCTTCTTGAAGTCCGATCTGCCGGACGATGGTTATTCAAGCACTGCAGGAAGCAATTATGTGACAGTTGCCTTACTCGATCGGAACGCTCAAATTGTCCCACCCACTGACGCCCTGCCGACAAGTTCCTCCAACTCCTCGACAAGTTCTAAGAGTGTACCAACTGGTGCTATTGTTGGAGGAGTGGTTGGTGGCTTGGCGCTTCTCGTTCTCCTCGCTCTACTCATCTTCTGTTGCCTTCGCAGAAGACGTAAGAAGAGGGAAGAGATCAATGCGGCTACACAGAGAATGCCACCAGATTCGCTTCAAACTGATGCAAAGAGCAACTCGCCTTTTTCAGCACACGGTGGTAAGTGAAAGGGCAGGTGTCTCTAGTCTATGAGCAAAGCTAAGTCTAATACAGGATTCTATCGAGGATGGTTCACAGGAGGAGCGACATCAAAGCAACCGCAGCTGGACGAATCTCAGCTCGCCAGAGAAGATTCTGCGAATGGATTCTTCGCAACTAAATACGACAAACCTGCACCACCTCCAGTCGCACACAACCCAACAGGTCCAGCTGAAGTGGACGGCCGACCCATCTATCCGTCAGCCAGTGTTGGTCCGGCTCCTGTCGAGATGGATGCAAGTCCTATAATGGCACCCAAAACACCAATGTCGCCACAAGTCGACGAATCGCCTGTCTTGGGACGGTATGCTTCGACCGCCTACACTAACCATGGGCAGAGTAGTCTTGCAGATGAGGTACGCAGGAGGCAACATGGTCGACACATCATGAGTTGGAACAACTACGATGATAGAAGTGCCATCTCGCCACCTGCATCGACGACGATGTCTCCACGAATTGGCTCTCCTGATGTTAGTCCGCTGATGAACAGCTCGCGCGATTCAACCGCGAGCAAATCGCCACCAGAGGGATATCCAGGGAACTTCATATAGTGGTACAAAGCGGAGTCGATTTTCCCTACACATGGCATCACTGATTTTCTTCGTCTGAGATGTGCAATCGCTAGATACCATTGTAAATAATCCAAAGAGAATCCTCATCATCTGCGTCTTCCGCTTGAATTCAATCCGTGATAAGTACGAGCATTGCCTCGCCTATCTGACCTGCCCCAAGCGCTGCATATCGATCCGTAAACACGGCAAGCTTGTCCCGGCTCAATTTGTACTTTTGAGGGGTCTGTTCTTATCAACCGCGTGCTGACTACCGAGACAGTTTTTAGGACAAGCCTTCGGCAAAAGCTTAACGAGGGGTTCTTTACACGGATAAGCACTCTTGGTCAAGTGTCAAGCCGAGTGGTTCCCGCACTTATCTTTACATGCAGTGGTTATATCGGTGTTATCTACACCCACAGTCGAGCGCCACCCCGTGACAAGAGTGCGGTGTTGACAAATGGCCGAACAAAAGTCTCTTGACACTTGGCCTCGCTTCCTCAAGAGAGTCTGGATTATTGACACGATTGTGAAAAGGCACAAACTTATTGAGAATTAGAGTCAATCCCACTGAGAGCCACTACCGTTGGGGGTGTTTTTACCCCCAGCTCGTCGACCAGCGGGGCAAGGTCCATCCGGCCGCGGCACAGCTGGCGACGTCTGCTCGCGTGCTTTCACCACGAACACCCACCTTCAGCCTACCCATCTACTCGTACTATCGACCTTCTGGATTCGAACAGCTCAAGTGACCGCTTTTTCATCTATCTACACTTAGCTTAGCTAGAAGGTTGACACGGGAAAGCATCTAGGTACGAATGAAGATGCCGCTGGCTAGTCTACATGATCGTTCTATCCTCCTTCCAAACAAGGCACTAGCAGATGCTCATCTTGCTCTCGGCCTCTATCTCCTCCTCTTCTCATCGCGTTAGGGCTATCCGAGTTAGGTATTCATATCATCCGGCTGTAACATACTTCCGGATCGATATGCAATGCAATTGCAATCTATCAAATGGCTGTATGGCGATATATCCCCTGAACTCTACTATCTCTAAGAGGAAGGAGGAATGATTGATGGCTGACCTATAAGATTGAGCTCGAACGCTTCGAGGTAAGTCACAGTGCCATTGTCTTTCGCTCTTGAACTCGTCGAAGGCATACCTTGCCTCCCAATACCCTTCGTTACCATGCATCTCTCCTTACTAAGCCTGAGTGTATTGGTCTCTTATGTCCTCGCCTCGCCTACTGGAAACTATGTTATCCACGAAAAGCGCGATGCCACTCCTATGGGCTGGAGCAAAGCCGACCGCCTCGACCGCCGTGCCCTGATTCCGATGAAAATCGCCTTGACTCAACGCAATATTGAACAAGGTGCCGACTACCTGCATGAGGTCAGTCACCCAGAGTCTGCCAAGTACGGTCAACACTGGACTGCTCAGGAGGTCGCAAACCATTTCGCGCCCAGGTAAGGGCCCCTCTCCTGATCACGAAGTGCTCAATCTGTAATTGTCAACGTGCATGACGCTGTTAAGACAAGGAGAGCTACCCAATGGGAGCAGTGTTTGCACGTGCTCTCACAGGAAGAAGCTTCCATTTCTCAAAAGTTTATGCCTCTCCATAGCCCGGTTCACCACACTCAATCCTCTTAGGATCGCCGTGTGACTATATGACAGAGAATAAAGCTGACATTTCTTGCTCCAGTGATGAGACCATCTCGTCTGTTATGGACTGGTTGATTGCTTCTGGTATCTCCTCCGACAGCGTCAAGTTGAGCAAAGGCAAGAACTGGATCAACCTTGAAGCTTCAGTCGACCAAGCAGAATCTCTGCTCAACACCAAGTACCACATCTACGAGCACGGTGCTACCGGTCAGCCCCACATTGGCTGCGACGAGTACAGTCTCCCCAAGCACCTCAAAGATCACATTGACTTTGTTACTCCCTCGCTTCACTTCGACACCAGAGTCAGAGAGCGTTCTGACAAGCTTGACAAGCGTGAGGTGACGCCCGATACTGGCAAGTCAATCGGTCAGCCGGGTAGCTGGAGCACCCCTCACCTGGGCAAGTACATCAACAAGTCGCAATTCATCAAGGAACTGGAACAGTGTGACGAACAGATCACTCCCAACTGTCTCAAGGCTCTTTACAAGATTCCCAAGAGCACTGGTAAGAGTGTGAAGAACAGCTACGGTATTGTCGAGTACACTCCTCAGGCCTACGTTCCTTCTGATCTCGATCTGTTCTTCGCCAACTTCTCGGAGAAGCAAGTAGGGGATCGTCCCATCACTGACCTCGTAGATGGAGCTACTGTTCAGCAAACTCAGATGGGTTTCAACTACAATGGCGAAAGTAACCTCGACCTCGAGTATGCCATGGCCTTGATTTACCCCGAGAAAGTGACTCTGTACCAAGTTGGTGATTTGGTATGCTTGTCCATTTCAAACTATACACTGCGATGAGTATGCTACTAACAAACTCACAGGTCGAGGGTGCATCCTTCAATAACTTCCTTGACGCCATCGATGCTTCATACTGCACATACGAAGGCGGTGACGATCCGTCTCAGGACGGTGTCTTCCCTGACCCGTACAAGGGCGGCTACAAGGGCAAGGAGGATTGCGGAACATTCGCACCTACCAAGGTCATCAGCACATCCTACGGTTACAACGAAGCCGATCTCACACCCTTCTATGAGAAGCGTCAGTGTGATGAGTACATGAAGCTCGGTCTCATGGGTACCAGCGTGTTGTACAGCAGTGGCGATTACGGTGTCGGCGGCAACAGCGGTCAGTGTATCGCAGCCAACGGAACCTACAACTCTGGAAAGGATGGCCGCTTCAACCCCTCTTTCCCCGCTACTTGCCCCTATGTGACTGCCGTTGGAGCCACTCAAGTCATTCCTGGTACGAACATCATCACCGCCCTTGCCAGTGGCACTCAACCTGAAGAGGCTTGTGAGACTGTCATCTACTCTGGTGGTGGCTTCAGCAATGTCTTCGACCTTCCCAGCTACCAATCATCTGCTGTCAAGTCTTGGTTCAAGAACTTCCCCCCACCATACGGCGCCGACCGCTTCAACAACACACAGAAGACTCGCGGCTTCCCTGATGTCTCCGCCAATGGAGCCAATTACGTCGTCGCTATTGACGGAACCTTTGCTCTCGTCTACGGTACTTCTGCTTCTTCGCCTACATTCGGTGCTATCCTCACCATCATCAACGAGAGACGTCTCCAGGCTGGTAAGAGCAGTATCGGTTTCATTAATCCCACCCTCTACGCTCATCCTGAGGTTCTGAACGATGTCACTCAAGGAGGTAACCAAGGTTGTGGTACTCCCGGTTTCACTGCCAGCAAGGGATGGGACCCGGTCACTGGCCTCGGTACTCCCGACTCCGTCAAGATGCTGAACTTGTTCATGAGCTTGCCTTGAAAAGATGGACGATTTGACGA
>ERZ794946.833-NODE-833-length-11227-cov-3.851056_pt1 | contig 11227 bp, 7 predicted proteins | sample MGYA00433072_ERZ794946 | MGnify/ENA primary metagenome ERZ794946 (study PRJEB30137, sample SAMN04331413) | food metagenome | isolation source: Y3 must sample point D1 replicate A | place: Australia: South Australia | collected 2014 ...
CATGGTAGAAGCGGGGTTTCGGCCAGCCGGAAGTTTGATACGGTAGATCAAAGATCATGCTGAGATTCGTATACGAGATGTTTTGTTTCAGTCGTGTGAGACTTGACGCGCGAGTTTGGGAGGGCATGCTTGCGTGAGCCAACGGAAGATTCATTTTCGAGTGCATGATGAAAGCTCGATGTAGAAGGAAGAAGGTGACGACAAGAGATCAACATGACAGAAAGTGGTACACATGAAGATCAATCCGAACATTGCCGACCACGGTTGTTTCGTGGAAGTAGCTCAAGTAGGGATGTAGTGAATATCCAATGTCAGACAGGTTCACCCCGTGTACATCACAGTTCGGACCCGAATTCCGAGTAGCCCAAACGGTTTGACGAGCCTCTGTCAAGCGGGTCGTCGTTGACCACAATCTGCTATGCAAGAATCAGGTACCTCAAACGTCGTTGATCCCAATCTTATCGACCAGCGGCACATCGTTGTTGGTGACGTGCTCCACGAAATCTTTGTCTGGATCGAAAAGCATAACATGGAAATGCTCCACTGCATGAATGGATTTCAAACTGGCCCAATTTTTGAACCAGATGCAGTTCTCAGAGCCAACTCGTGCTCTGAAAGTTTTCTCAACATACGAGTCGACTTGTTTTCTGGCCGAATCGGTCAAATCGCCGGTAACAGGATCTTCTTCGAACGGAAATTTGACCCAAACAACGAGATGCACGATTCTTGTGTCGATACCATAAGGCCAGTCGTTGAATAGGATTTTGATATCGTCTAGACCTGGTGTTAACAGCGAAACACGTTTCAATAGTAATTTTCTCACCTGGGTTGCTGAAGGGTTCTCCCCGAGGCACTAAATCTTGCCATCTCAGTCTTTCGCTCAAGACAAAGCTCACGACTGAGCCATGTTCTTTCTTCAGCTTCGCAGTGTAGCCCTTGTATCGGCGTAAATCACTCGGCACTCGTTGGAACAAGTCAATCCGATTCTTCCGTATCAGATCCTGGACCTCCGGCCATGAGAGACGGCGGTAGTCAGAATCCGGCGTTGCGAGAATCTGTTTATCCTTCTCGTTGGCGTCTGCTAAGAAATCTGGACATTCGGTAGGCCTCTGATTCGCCGGGACGTTGACAAGCCAGTACGGCAAGGCTTCTTGCTCACGCGACATGAGACTTTGGAACGAAGTGACAAGTTGGATAGCAGGATTAGTCGAGTGCAGAAAGGCTGTTCAAGCCTCGCCCCTATAAGCTGGCAGCACAGGTAGGAAAGGAGGGATCCTCCCGCCATGGCAGTTATATGGGCGGGCATTGGCCCAAGTTAGATGATGGACAACAATTGGGCAGCCGACCCGTCGGCTATGTACGTCGGGCAGTGGCGTCGCTCCGAACCACCCCTGTGTTCGAAACGTTCTTTCCATACGCGTTTTTCTAGAAGTGATGTGGTTCACGTGGTGACAGACAAGACCTCCGAGGTTGAGAGAGCACATGTCCTTGAGACTGGTGGGTGATGTGACAGCTAGGAAGCAGGTAGGATGTGTGGTCGTATACACGGCGTATTCACATGGTGCCGCGTGGCCCGCACGGCGCGCGAGATTTGGTTCTGCTGGTTGTGGAAGAAGTCGAAATGCTTCCAAGAGAGCGCCCAGGGAAGAGCTTGGGCCACACTCAGACCCTTGACGAATCACGGTTCGAAGATGCAACGGGCGTTAATTGTCTAAGTTGCGGTATCAGGGGGAGGCTCGGGACTCGCGCGTGTAATTGTCAATTCCACCACGCTCTCTTCTACCGTTTTGCCCTGGTATCCTACTGTCACCCTGTTTTCTTTCTTTTCCCTTTTTCATTTCGGCTGGTTGGGTCACCTATCTTCGACAACAGTCCTTACAGGCCGACGAGCATCACCGAGTCAAGCCCATGACAAAATAGAAACAATCTACAGATAAACGACGTCCATGCCATCCTAGATCCTCGTATCCGCTCCACCAACATCGACAACACCAACATGATGCACGCCCCAAACCGCAGTCGCGACGAGACCTTGTCTGGTCGCGGCTACCAGGGCGCTCCACCAGGCTCTGATCCCTATGCTGCTGCCGCCAGCAGAACCGCCGTTCCTATTCAGCAGAGCTCTCCACCATTGTCACATAACTCGACCGACAACAGCCTCTCCAGTCGCGCTCACTCGAGACGCTCGCCCAGCGCAACAAACAGCCACCTCTCTTCCTCAAGCTCCGTTAGCGGCGGCGCGGGTTTCTACTCCCCCGCCAACAGCGAGTTCAGACAGTCTATCAAGTCGAACAACCAGGAGGCCGCATTGACGCATCACTACAACATTCTGAAGGTATATCTGGCCCCCTATCTCAGAGACGAGCAAGGAAACACACGTCCGACACGAGCAAGAGACAAGCTGCTACGTCTGTCGCCTACACAGTTCAATGAGCTGAGTACCGACGTCTTCGACGAGCTACAAAGACGCGAGGACGATCGCCGACGACCAGGAGGCATTGTACCCCCGTCTCTACCGCCCAGAAATGTTTTCCACCCCAAACGAAACCAAGCACGCCAGAAATTGTCTACTCTTCCACCAGAGCGCTTCCGTCAACTCGCGACCGACGTTTTCTTTGAACTCGAACGCAGAATGCCAGGACTCGTAAGCCCAGACGGTGACAGACCAGGCAGTCCCACAGGCAGTGTAGCAAGCAGAAGCAGTGCCAGAACAGCCAGCCGACAGGGCCCTCCAAATGCCATGCGCCGTCCATCAGGTCCTCCGAATGGTATGCGCGGTCCGCCGCCTCCTGGGATCCGACCGGGCCCACCCAGCAATGGTCCGTATTCGCCATACTCGCCCTCAGACGACAACATGCCTCCCCCACGCACCGATTCACGCGGTGGGCCAATCAGCCCCAACAGCAGCTTTGGAAGACCACTTCCTCAGACATTCCAGAGCAATACCATGGTACCTAACAAAAGCACTATGGTTGAAGACGATGAGACCGACGAAGATGAGGAGGGTTCATACGGCCTGGGTCAAGTCTCGAGCACTAGCGAAAAGGATGCCGAAACAATGAAAGCCTTCGAAATCCAAGTTTCAGGCCTAGAATCTAGGATCGCAGAGCTGGAGGCAACATTACACGACAAGGATGCAGAAATCGAAACGCACAAACAAGGCCACAGCAAAGACAAAGACCAATGGTCGCAAACAAGAGAAGAGCTTGATATGAAGATAGCCGAGTCACAACGAACACTGGACACACTACACTCGGAACTCGAGCACTCGAGGGAAGACCGAAGTCAGTCAGAGTCTGATCTGCGTGCCCGCACAGAGCAGGCTGTCTCGGACTTGCACATCGAACTTGACGAGATTAGAAGAGAGAACGAGGAGCTTCGTGCTCACGCATCTTCCAACCGCTCACTAGAGCAGGAGAGCGGCTGGCAGCAGCGTTACGAAGAGCTTGAACGAGAGCTCGCCCAACAACAGCAGATTACGGAAGAGGTGAAGCACAACGCCGAGCAACACCTGCAAGAGATGCGCCTCCTATCAGAACAGAGCGAGACGGCTCTCGAGAGGGAGGAACGGATGCAGTCACAGATTGCCCTGCTGGAAGCCGAAAACGAGCAATGGAAGATTCGCTATGCCAAAACAAGAAGTCAATTGAGGACGCTCAAGGCATCTTCAATGGGTCTTTCGGTTGAGCATATGGCTCCTGGTGCACTTTCGTCAAAGCAGGAGCACCTCAAGCCTAATGGACTGGTCAAGGACATGGACGTGACGAACTTCCAGATCTCGATAGATGAGTTGCTGCAAGCAGCGCGCGAGTCCTCATCTGCTCCTCACTCGGCTCTTGACAAGGCCAAAGACGTCGTCCAGAGCGTGCGAAACATGACGTCTGGTGTTGAAGGCTCTTTCTCGAACCTCGGATCACCTCATTCTTCGACATCTCATCTATCACAAAGCACGACTGGGCCGACTCCGGCGACACTCAAGATTCGCGTTTCCCGTGATGCCAACAATCTTGTCACTGTGACCCGCAACCACGCAGCAGCCAACGGCCTGGCACCGGTATCGCTCGTCGATGCAGCAGCCAGTAACTTGACCACATCGGTGGTCGAATTTGTCAAGGTTGTCGGCGTGCGTGATACGCATGATGAGAACGACGATGATTCTTCGGTCGATGGCGAGGACATCGAGATCGAAGAAATTGCACCACTGTCCATGTCCTCCAACAAGCCAGTGCTCGTCAAGACACCGGTACCACCTCAAAAGCAACAGGCCAATGCTGGCTGGTTCTCCATGCTCAAGGGAACAAAGAGCGAGCACAGCGACGACGATGACTACGATGACTACAGCTAGAGAGCAAGTGTGTAGACCCAAGATATATCTTGGAAACACGAACACACCACAACACGGAAGCATTGGGATTATGGGTCGAACGAACAATGGTATTGAGTAATGTTTTTTCCTTCTCTTCATTCTGCTTGGTTAAGCGACGGCTTGGTTGAATACTTGGGCCAGTTTCTAGTGGGGCGAAATTAGGGCATTGGGTTTTGGACACGCAAGCCAGTCTTTTTCTTCTACAATCCACCTTGTGGAAAGAATCCACGTATTTCCACTTCTGATGAATTATGTTGTTGAAGTCTCATGAGGCGCAGTCGTCAAGCCGTGTGGTAGAGCAGGCATTGAAGATTATCTTCTCCAGACCATCTTATCCATCTTATCTGATGAGATGCAAGGCGGGCCGAGGGTGCCACTATGGTACGAGAGACGCGTCCCGGAAAAGGGCTGGGAGCTTTGCCAAGGTGGTACGATTCGTGCATGGCAGATCTCAACTTTTGGGCGTCATCTTGCAGGTAGCTTTCCAGGGCACTGCGCGTCCAAGATGTTGGAAGAAAAAAGATGCGCGTTCACAACGTGCTGTTTGAGAGAGAAACATGTGGATTGTGAGACCTGAGACTTCATGAACAAAGGAGAGACACGGCAAATAGCACAAAGCGATTCAATCGAGGCTAGCGACGACAGAGGCGTCTGGAATTTTGGTTGAGGGAAATGAGTGATTTGGGAAAGGTCGAGTTCAAGCTTCCCTCGGTGGATTTGCGAATTATGCTTTTCGGTCACTCAGGGGTTTATGAAACGAAAATCTGGGGATGGAAAGTTGGAAGATGCGGCAGAGGAAATCAAGCGACAAAGAGGCGCCTGCAGGAGACGGCATGGTGCATGATGAAAGTGTGACAAGGCAAGAGTGAATTGTGATACGACTTTCTTTGTCTCTGTGGTAGGAAGATGGTAGCGTTGTGTCAACTCGTACGAGTAGCATTAGCAGTAGACAGGCTGGCAAAAGGTGGGTTGATAGTTGAGGGTTTAAGTAATCTCTTGAAGCTTGTCGCGTGTGTCTTGCAACGGCAGCAGCGTCCCGCTTGTACGGACACCGTGCGCCTGACCGCCTTGGATAAAGCAGTCCTCAACTTTTGGATCCACCCGACCTTGGATCTGTCTGCTCTCTCTGTCCCTATTGTTCTTGTCCTCGTTCGCAGCGTGTCAATTGGTCTCTTTTTCTGTGAGGGGATGCGCTTGTGATCGACTGCTCAACCATCGACTCATTCCTTCCCGCAACACCTTCAAGGTCAACAATGCTGGGTGCTTCATTGATCCCGGCGCGCTGGAGAGGCTTCTACAGCCCTCAGGACCCGGCCCAACCAGGTCCCTACAGCAAGCATGTCACGCCTCTCCTGCAGAGTGTCACTCGCAGGACCTGCACTCACCCCATTCACTCAATCGTCTTTTGCGCCCTCATCGCCAGCACCACTTACATTGGCCTCCTCGAGACCGGCTTGTTCGAGCCGTCGACCAAGTTCAACAACAACAACCAGGTCGACTTCTCTGCTCTATCTCAAGGCAGCCGTACTCTGAACGTCGGTCCCGAGACGGCGTGGGAGTGGCAGTCTGAATCTGTCTCGAGCGATGCACAAGCAGAGGTTTGTGGGAACACGATTTGCCTGCTCCTGACACGTACTGACTCTAGCAGCACCTTTCCCTGATCACCCTCGCCTTTGCCGACTCCTACGCCGATGCGCCTTCAGTTGTCATTCCCAACGACAGCTCGGCCGAACTACTTCCTTCCTCTGCCAGCCGCCTCTCCCTGTCTCAAGACTCGACTCTTGCCTTCTCGCTTCCTTCGGATGAGACTCCGTCGTTTTTGGCCTCAATCAAGGAAATCTCGGCCCAGGAGACTGCTGAGGACGACGATGAGCAAAAGAGATGGATCATGAGAGCAGCACGAGGTTCCGCCCGCCGCTTCTCTCTGCGTGAGTGGGTGCGCAACTCGTGGATTGCCTTTACCGATTTGATCAGAAACGCCGAGACTCTCGACATTATCATCATGGCCCTGGGATACCTTTCTATGCACCTGACCTTTGCCTCGCTCTTTGTGTCGATGCGTCGCATGGGCTCCAACGCTTGGTTGGCAACTAGTGTCCTCTTTTCGTCGGCCTTTGCACTCCTTTTCGGCCTTGTTGTCACCATGAAGCTGGGTGTGCCTGTAAACGTTGTCCTGCTTTCCGAGGGCTTGCCTTTCTTGGTTGTCACTGTTGGCTTCGAGAAGCCTATCATTTTGACCCAGGCTGTTCTTTCGGCTGCTCTCAACCCTCCTAGACGCGACAACGGCGACCAGGCCCCCTTGACCATCCAGAATGCTGTGCAAACCGCAGTTCATGAACGCGGCTGGGGCATCGTCCGCGATTACATGGTTGAAATCACTCTTCTGATTGCAGGTGCCATGTCAGGTATTCAGGGCGGTCTTCGCCAATTCTGTTTCTTGGCTGCATGGGTTTTGTTCTTCGACTGCATTCTGCTCTTCACCTTCTACACCGCTGTCCTGACCATCAAGCTCGAAGTCAACCGCATCAAGCGTCATGTCGCTCTCCGCAAGGCTCTCGAAGAGGACGGTGTTAGCCGTACTGTCGCTGAGAACGTCGCCTCAAGCAACGATGGTCTGAAGCCTGACGCGGTCAATGGTGAAACATCCATCTTCGGTCGCAAGATCCGTGACAGCAGCATCCCTAGATTCAAGGTCCTCATGGTTTCTGGCTTCATCATTATCAACGTGCTCAATTTCTGCACCATTCCCTTCCGCACTGGCGCTGCCAACAACTCTCCCTCGCTATCTAGCTCCATGGACCCCTTCAAGGTCGCCGGAAATGCTCTCGACCACATTTTGGCCCAGGCCAAGGTCCGCAACCAGCCAACCGCTGTCACTGTCTTGTCCCCTATCAAGTACGAGCTTCAATACCCCTCTGTCCACTACTCTTCCGATAGACCCGAGTGGTCTCTTTTCGATGGTCCCTATGCCAACGGCATCTTCTCCAGCATGGGAGGAAGAGTCGTTGAAGGCGTTCTTAAGAGCTTTGAAGACCCCGTTCTGAGCAAGTGGATTATCATCGCCCTCGCAATGAGCTTGGTTTTGAATGGCTACCTTTTCAACGCTGCTCGCTGGAGCATCAAGGAACCTGATAACAGTGAATCTGCTTCTCGCGACGGCGCTATCAAAGCTGCTCCTTTGCCCCCTCTTGCCGAGTATGACCCCAAGATGAACATCAATGCTTCCGGTCCCGAATCTGTAAACGGACATGCTGTCAACGGCGCAATCCAAAAGCGCTCCAAGGAAGAATGCGAGCTGTTGCTTGCTGAGAAAAAGACGTCAGAACTGAACGACGAGGAGCTTACTGAACTGACTCTCCGTGGAAAAATCCCTGGATACGCCCTCGAGAAGACCCTGGGCGACAAGACCCGTGCCGTCAAGATTCGTCGCTCCCTAATCTCTCGTACTCCTGCTACCAAGCACGTTACCGGCGCCCTTGAACGTTCCAAGCTTCCTTACTTGAGCTACGATTACGACCGTGTCTTCGGCGCTTGCTGTGAGAATGTCGTTGGTTACATGCCTCTTCCTCTTGGTGTTGCTGGCCCAATTGACATCGACGGTCGCAGCTACTACCTTCCCATGGCTACAACTGAAGGTGTGCTTGTCGCAAGTACTAGCAGAGGTGCCAAGGCTATCAATGCTGGTGGTGGTGCCGTAACCGTTCTGACTGGCGATGGTATGACTCGTGGACCTTGTGTTGGTTTTGAGACTCTTGCACGCGCTGCTGAAGCTAAGGTTTGGCTCGACTCTGAAGCTGGTGAGAAGACCATGAAGGACGCTTTCAACTCGACCTCCAGATTCGCCAGACTGCAGCACCTCAAGGCCGCCCTTGCCGGTACATACCTTTACATCCGCTTCAAGACCACTACTGGTGATGCCATGGGAATGAACATGATTTCCAAGGGTGTCGAGCAGGCACTTAGTGTCATGAAGGAGAGTGGTTTCGAAGACATGGCCATCATCTCCGTTTCGGGCAACTACTGTACAGACAAGAAGCCTGCCGCTATCAACTGGATTGACGGACGTGGTAAGAGTGTTGTCGCCGAGGCAATCATCCCCGGTGATGTCGTTCGCTCCGTCCTCAAGAGTGACGTCGATGCACTTGTCGAGCTCAACATCTCCAAGAACCTGATCGGTAGTGCCATGGCAGGCAGCATTGGTGGTTTCAACGCACACGCTGCCAACATCGTTACTGCCATCTTCCTTGCCACCGGCCAAGATCCCGCTCAGAATGTTGAGAGCAGTAACTGTATCACTGTGATGAAGAAGTGAGTTTTCCACCCTTTCGAAACCATATACCTATGCTAACAATTTTCCAGCCTCCGTGGTAACCTTCAGATCTCGGTCTCCATGCCTTGTATTGAGGTCGGCACTATTGGTGGTGGTACTGTTCTCGAACCGCAGGCGGCTATGCTCGACCTGCTTGGCGTCCGTGGTGCTCACCCTACCAGCCCCGGTAACAACGCACGCCAACTTGCGCGCATTGTCGCTGCCGGTGTTCTTGCCGGTGAGCTGTCTCTCTGCGCAGCTCTGGCTGCCGGTCACCTTGTCAAAGCCCACATGTCACACAACCGTTCTGCAGCTCCCTCTGCAGCACCTAGTAGAGTCCAGAGCCCCAACCCAACACAAGGGAAACCTTTGCCTCAGGGATTGGCGATGACAGGAATGTCATCCAAGAGATGATGATTTGATGACCCTTTTTCGCGGCCACAGGCTGCACGTTCTGCGGGCCTTCACTTCGTTTTCTTCCGCCCCCCTTCGATTTTATTGTTTTGAGCATTTTCGTTCCATTGAGATACACCTATACTTCTGTTACGTCTGTCAGTGTTGAAGGAGTAGAAAGAATCATGTTTTTGCTTACAGGGTGCATTACCACGACCAGGATTCAGGAAAGAGCGGCATGCGCATAGCAAAAGATGGCGTTCATGATCATTTCATTACATTATTCGCCTGTATTCCTAATTCAAGCATTCATCTAATCACCCTAAAATGTCCCTCATAAACAATTGCTCATCCATACATTGGACAACGAGAGGGTCTCGCGGCCCAAGCATCAGCCAATCAGCTGGAGCAAACGGTGTCCGATTGAGGTGACCGTCTTCCTTCCAGGGAAGGAATTTGACCATCTTTATGCTAGGGCTCCGACAAGGAATAAACCCCACTTGTCAACAATCGCGAAGCAGCAACCACCATCACACAAACAAAAATGTTGGCTTCCTGCAGCCCCGCTGACCACCCCATTCAACACACCGACTCTGCATGCCGAGACCAAATCGCGACTTCAGCCAACAGTCGAGTGTGGAGTGATTGTTACGCAAACATGTATCTTTGACATATATAAATCAGCGGCTCTTTTCAGACCTCTCCTGCCATCCAACACACCGAAACAACAGTCCCTAGGCGGCTTGTCTTAACGCAGTACTCTGATGTTTTCATCCGTACCTCTTCAAAAGCTTGGCAAGGATGGCCCCGAGATACCTTCTATGGGATATGGTATGATGGGGTTGTCTCAACCTGTCTATGGCAGTGTTTCCAGCGAGGAAGATAAGTTCGCCATCTTGGATAGAGCTTATGGGCTTGGAGCCAGACATTGGGATTCTTCTGAGTATCGCCTATCGCTTTCTATTTGCCCATTCTAGGATATGTTGCTGATACTGTACATACAACAGTCTGTACAATGACAACGAAGAAACGGTTGGCAAGTGGTTCAAGCGGACTGGCAAACGAGACGAGATTTTTCTGGCGACCAAGTTCGGCTTCGTCAAGGGCAAGTTTCCTGAACTGAACAGTACGGGCGAGTATGCAAAGAAGGCTTGTGAGGAGAGTCTGAGGACCTTGGGGGTTGAGTATATTGATCTGTGTATGTCTACCAAAACCTTCGATGTACAACAAAACTGATCGTCTGTTTAGACTATCTCCACCATCCCAATCCCAAAACGCCGATTGAAGACACCATGAGAGGGTTGAAGGAATTGCAAGATCAAGGCAAGATCAAGCACATCGGTCTCTCCTCAATCTCATCCAAGACCCTCCTCCGCGCCTCCAAGATCACCAAAATCTCCGCTGTCCAAGTCGGCTATTCTCCCTTTGAACTCGACATCGAAAGCTCCAAAGGAACGGATCTCCTCGCTACCTGCCGTCACCTCGGTATCGCCGTCATAGCCGCCATGCCACTCGGAAGAGGAATCTTGACTTCCACCTTCGCCAACAACACACCTCTAGACCCGAAAGACATGCGACCGCAATTCATGCCCAGATTCCAAGCAGCCAACAAACAGAAAAACGTCGACATCGCCAAACGGTGGGAAATCCTGGCTGATGGCAAAAATTGCACATCTGCTCAGTTGGCACTGGCATGGTTACTCAAACAAGGCGAGGATATTTTCGCCATTCCTGGGACCAAGCAGATCAAGTATTTGGAAGAGAATTGTGGAGCTTTGGGGGTTGAGTTGAGTGATGAGGATGTTACGCAGATCAGACAATTTGCAGAGACTGCTGATATCGCTGGTGGAAGTCTGCCTCCTAACTTTGAGAATTTTACGTTTTCTGATACCGTGGAGGAAGGGAGTTGGGAGGGTTAGTTTGGGGGAGAATAATTTGCTTTGTGCAGGTCAACACAGTCCAACAACGGTTAACATGTTCCAAGTCGTACAGATCCCTATCTTCCCTGCTATATTCGTGATCATCGATGTAAATGCTTGCTTGACTCCCAATACACCAAGAAGAATATCAGCGTCTCTTGGGTCAAACATATCCTAAACGCCTCGTGCGATGCTTCCGTTACCACCGATGTGACGCACAGATCATGACTGGAGCGGAAG
>ERZ794946.836-NODE-836-length-11188-cov-4.688943_pt1 | contig 11188 bp, 10 predicted proteins | sample MGYA00433072_ERZ794946 | MGnify/ENA primary metagenome ERZ794946 (study PRJEB30137, sample SAMN04331413) | food metagenome | isolation source: Y3 must sample point D1 replicate A | place: Australia: South Australia | collected 2014 ...
AGAAGACACCAGCCTCGCAAACCAAGCCACCCCCGACCACGTTGATACAGGAAGCATCCAGCAAACCTTGAATCGAGCCATAACTGACAAGAACAAACCTCCCTTGTACATTCGCAACTGCTGATGTTCTGCAACAAGATCATGCTATAGACATGTTTTTCAGCACAGTCCGATCAATGCAAAGCATACGAGCAACGCAAGTGGAGCGGGACGAGACAATCGCAAACACTGACGGAATAGATATGTCAATGGCGACGGAGACTACCCAGAGTGAAGAAGTTCAATCTTTCTCCGGACAAGCCTCCTCGATCGAAAGACACTGTGCATTTCCACATCTAGAGTGTTGGCCAATTGTACGCTAGACACACAAAGGGCTCAAGACTTGCTCCTTGCTTTTTTTTGGTTGGAAGATAGCAACAGCGCACCTTTACAGCAGCACACACACGCGCCAAGGTACAGGTACACGCAATAAAGGCTCACGCAAAGGACATCACAGAACAAGCATGGTCAACTGGAATTGATAAAATTGTTTATTTTGTGTCTCTCTTTCTTCTCATGTTATGTTCACTTTTTGGTTTTGCCCGCGGATCCCGCCAACGCCATGCTGAAACAAAGCTCGCATTAATAGCACAGACCCCTTCGAAAGCCCGGCAGTGCAAGAAAAAAGGAGAACAAGAAAAGGAAGATGGGGAGGACAAGAAAGGAAAATAAACATCTAGGTCGGCGGCTTCTTGCCAAGCTTGAGCTTGAACTTCAGTGCTGGCTTCTTGTCCTCTGCACCTTCCGATGGGCGCGGACTCATGGTACCGGTGGCAGTTGTGCTGCCGTTGCTCTTTGGGTAGGTCGTCGTCATGGGGCTCACTGCGCTCATGGGTGCGGAATCGGCTTCTTTCTTGATCGAGCTTAAACCATCCCAGGTTCGGAAAGTTGCAACGCTCGCACCTGCTGACAATGCGGTAGTTACTTCGGGGCTAGCAAAGAAGTCACCGCCATTGCTTGCACCACGGGCTTGCGAGCCACCACTTGCCGAGGGTGCAGGGCTAGGTCGCGCCGAGGAAGAAGTGTTGATCTTGGCAGGGAGGTTGACCTTTGGCTTTTGAGGTCGAGCTCCTGGCTGAGGTGGTTGCGAAAGAATTCTCTGCAATCTCTTCTGCTTCGAGATTTTCAAGCGAACAACCTTGGACTTGCTTGGTTTGTCGTTGGCAGTAGGCTTTCGAGACGGAGCTGCTGAGCCAGGTGCAGATGCGCCAGATACTGTGCGCGATGGTGTCTGGGCGTGTATCTTTCCAAGATTCAGACTGGGACTCTTTTCCACCTTCGGTGTTATTGCTGTGCCATTTGGAGTAGGCGGGACAAGATGAGGGCGCTTGGGACTACTTGCGCGCGGCTCGGCCGTCGAGCTCTGCTTACGCTTCAGAGTGAGTTTCATAGACCCAGTCGGAGTCGGCAGAGGTGGTGGTGACATAGCCGTGGATGACACTTGCGAGGGTCTCGGAGCTGACGGTGCAGGGCCTGGAGTCTGGACCTTGAGTTGCTGCTGTTGTTGCTGCTGCTGCTGTTGGATCTCTTGCTGCATGGCGGCAATCTTGTTCTTCAAGGCTTGCTCTTCCTGCACCTGTTCGCGAGCTTGGTTCTTCTGCAGCTTGATGTGGTCCTTGACATCCCTCGATAGCGGTCCAGTATATTTGAGGTCATACTGTTGTACCATCTGGTATTCCTCCAAGCCGAGTCCGGCCGTTGGCACTGTGCGGTACTTGTGTTTTTCTGTAAACTTGACCTTACCTTTGCCTATGTTCGTTGCGGAATAGTAACGAGGCAGTCGCAGATGTACAACAAGGCCGTTAGACGCATCGTAGATCAGGGCTGCAATATCCAGGAATGAGACCACCTCGGGAATGGCGAGAATTGGTGACTGAATAACATGCCACAATGCTGCCTTGAACACTTCATCGTCAACAAGGGCGGCTTTGAGCGCTAACAGAGCGAGTTCTGGTGGACTCTTGCCAATATCATGGAGCGGTACCGACTGGACGGCCAAAGGTTCTTCTTGTTCGAGAACCAGCCCTCCAGTCTCAACAGGCTTGGGTGCATGCTTTTCAGCTTCGTGAGTTTTCAAGGCAATCGTTCCCAAGGCTCGGCCCAACACCTGGAGAAGTTGATCTCTGAAGTAAGGTGAAGGGTCATCGCTTAGGCAATGCAATAGATACTTGAGTACCTGAGGCCGCCTCGCAAGCTTGAGCCTGACGAGAGAGTCCCATGCCGCCAGTCGAACCTCGTCGGCATTGCCAGATTGTGTGTATTGCAAGATCTCGGCCTTTTTGTTCTTGACCACTCCATGCTCAAAGAGTTTTCGCATGCATTCAAGAGCTGTAACTGAATATATGTTTTGGTAAGAAGAGATCCACTCGTCGATGCGGCGATAGCGTTCGAGTTCGTTGATGGCCTCTTTTTGAAACTTTTCATCTTCAAGGTTTTCTTGCATCAAGTCATCGTCGTCATCGGGATTTGTGATGAAGGTTTGTTGCGGCGCTGCTGAAGCCACCAAAGACTCGGCAAGGCATCGCATAAGTGTGGAAACATAGTAGCAATCGGAGAACTAAGCTTTTGTTAGCCTTCTGTAAAGCAGAAGCTGCACATTCATCTTACCTCGTTGTTAGAGTTATCGTTGAACTTGAGTTTGTCAACGAAAAATCTCCTCACACTCATAGGCACCTTGCCTCGTTCGTCTTTGACATGAGACAATGCAATAGGAATGGCTTTCTGGAGAAGGTAGCCCATGCGATCAGAGAAGTCGTTCGCACGAGGCATGGGTGAATCTGCAAAACAGAAGAACTCCTGGAAGGCTCTTTCAAGATGGTACTGGCCAACCCAATTCAAGCTGGGCGTAGCACACTTCGTGAGACCCTCTGCCGCTAGTGTGCGAATACCATGGAAGTATCTGCGGTCCATCAAAGTTCTGACGAGGATGGTAGACATCAAAGGATGGGCGTTTTGTTTCAGAACGTGTTGGAGTGACTGCGGATTTGTTAGTACGAAATTACAACCTTGTAGCTTTTTGCTGCTTACCTCGTATTGTGCAACGACATCTCTATCTTGTTGCAACTGACTGACATACATGTAGATCGGCATGATCAAGTCAATTTTACCAATCCACTCAAAGTCAGCATCCATACGGATCCACTCGTAGCTTTCTTGGCCCATTCTGTCTTCCTCTTCTTTGCCCCAGTCAACTAGGCGCCAGTCTTTGACCTCGTCTTCCGACTGGAGGACGTCGCCGAGACAGTATAGCAGCACGTCATTCTCGGCCTCTCCACCAAGGTCCATGCCATTGGCGGCCATGGCTCGTTCTTTTGCCCGCTTTGATCTCTTCAGACGTTTGTACTTCGTGTTGTAAGGAATTTCGATCTTTGTATGTGTGTCCTTGATCTCCACAATGTGTTCATATGGCGTGCCGTCGGCTTCGTGGATACGGATTGTCATGGGCCCAGTAAAGGGATCAGAGACTTCCGGAGCCCAAACTTCTGACACTTGTTCTTTGGCTTCTCTCATGAAGTTTGTTGGCGAAAGCTCAGGCTTGATCTTGCGTTCGCGCTGTATTTGGTAGATGTTCATCTCCACAACCAATTTCTTCTTGTTGAAGCGTTGGTTCACTTTGAACAAAGGACAACCAGCGCCATACACCCACTGCTTGAAAAATGCGTCCAGCTTGGTATGGCCAAGCTTCTCACAAAGACGATGGAACCAATCGGTGGAGAGCTCGCCGTTCTGAAGGTCGCCTGTTTTCGCATTGAGCAACAGTCTGGTGATGATGCGTCCAACGCCAGCTGCTCCACTCGCCTTTGTCAATCGGCGGTCCAATATGAAAAGCACTACTGCCGATTTGAGAGCCATGAATTCGTATTCCGAGGGATCGATGTCAAGTTGAGCGCCGAGTTGATGAATACTATATCTCTCAACGTCTTGCTCAAACACTTGTTCCGACGCGAGTTTTTGTTGGTAGCGGTATTCGTTGTTTCCAGCAAGCTTTCGCATGAAAGTGTCTCGCATGAATCCAGAGATGGCAGTGATAGCCCACATGTCTCGGGCTTCTTTGGGTATGACATTGACGCCAACCCATTGACTTGCAAGGGCATGAACGAGCACCCGTGTATTCGGATCCAGAGGCTCGATGATATCTTCTGGGAAGAGTAACCTCGTGCTGCATATTGACAGAGAAGCCGTATGTGTCACATCTTGTGTCAAATCATCAACAAAGATGAGCTTGTAGCTGGAGAATGGGAAGGAGCCGTAGTTAACAGTGAAATAGTCGATGGCCTAGACGGATTATCAGACGGCTTCCATGGTCATGTAGCAATCGCAGAGCACATACCTTGGCCATTGGCATACAAGTATTCCGTAACTCCTCTGCTCTCCCTGGCAAACAGAAGCCATCAACTTTGATGGCGTTTTGACCAAGCTTGTCGTCTTCGTCAACTTCTCTGAAATCCGTCAGATCAACATGTTCGAAGGGTCCGATGGCAAAGCCGATATGACGAGCAGTGACAGGGGCAAAGCAGGCGAATGAGACCGTCCGCCAAGTAGGGTCCTGAGGATCAATGATCTGAAATCTGTCAGATAAAGCAATATTGGTATATGTTTGAGTCTGCATACATCGTCTGTCATTTCACCAGAGCACACGATGCTCAGATCCAAGGATTTTTCTTCCTCGCTGAGGTTGATCAGGTACTCGTCCCTCGTCTTCTTGTCCTTCTGGTCAGTCCCGGTCATCTCGACATCCGTCTCGGTGGGACTTGTCTGCGGGGCCTTTCTAAAAGCATCGCCCAGTGTTTTGTGACATCGGATAGAGATTTCCCACATGCATCGAGTTGTGGCATCGTCAACGCAGGGGAAAACAGAGCATATGGCGCCAGGTCCCAGCGTGTTTCTGGTGTATAGATGAGGATATCTGGAATCACTGTCGGAGAAACCAACAAAGTGGAGGCCGTCGCGGAAACTCGTAACCTCGAAATCGATTACGACTCGGAGTGGAGCATATCTCAATGCTGGTTCCTGGGCATGTGATGCAGTTGGGGTCTCGGCCTGAGCAGGGAAATCGCTTTCTTGTCGCTTGAGGCTATCTCTGGCTATTGTCGAAGAGGACTCGCTGTTCAGCTCCTTGATGGTGACGCGGGAGGGTATCGTCAGGGCCAGTTCTGGATCAGGTGATTGCTTGATGGCACCCTCAATTCTGTTGCGAAGATATTCATGCTGATGAGCGGTTGTTCTCCCTTGAAGCTTTATTTTTTGATAAGGATCGGAATAATTGACTTGTGCTTTGGAGCCCTCGACGTTTGCGCTCAAGATACGGGCCTGGCGACAGTTCAAGCGGATGGTCTTGAGATCCTTTATTTCGGGCTGGATGGTGATTTCGGTGGAGCCAGAGATGACCTGCTTTGCAAAGTCGACGGTAAGATCGACCTTTTGTGAGACGACGGAGAAGCCGAGATCCAGCGATTGCTCGGTTGGGAGAGCGTTGTCAAAGTAGCCCGGCATGGCGCCAACTGCGCGCAACCTCTTGACCAAGTGTCAGATCAGTTTGCATTTCCCATGCCAGAAGACATGCGCGATCGGTCGCGTTGGTGCGCTAAAGTCGTGCTGATGTCGCGCTTGCGATTATCAAGGAAAGAACGACGGGTGCGAGTGAGGTGGGGCGGCGGTGGTGTTTGGACGCGTGTGAAGGCGGCAGTCGTGAAGCGCTGGAGACGAGGTAAGTGTTGGCCGGGTCGGAGAGTGGCGAGATGAGAAGGCGGAGGCGACGAGTATGGATGCTGGATCTGATGGGCGCGCAAGGCTCTGACGGATCGAACGAGCTCCAAAGTTGATGCTGTCGAGAGAGTGACGCCGGAACTTCGATGTGAGCGGTCTGTGCACTCTCCGCCGCTGCCTTCGTTGCGGCCCTGATCGACCATCCAAACTCTCCTCGAGTTGAAACAGTGAAACGCGTGAGAATCCGTTGCCATATTTCACAATTCTGCTCTCCAAATTGTTTCACTTGTCGAGTATGGCTGGTGTCGAAGAAATCTGCAAGTCGGCAACAATGAATGGGCTCGACGCCTTTCACAAGTCACAGTTCCTTCTTTCGGCAAGCTTCTTTCACACACTCACAGGTCGTGTGACAAGGTGGATGGCACGTGAAAATGTCAATGCCATTGTCTTTATTGAATGACTAGAATGCAACATCCCTCAGGGTATTTCGCTATCCATGCGCCAGAACGCCCACTCCATATATGCTAACAATGTGTCATCCTGTATGTCCGTCTCACTTGCTTGAGTCCATTGCACTCTCCCTCTTCATCCTCCTGCGTTTCCTAGCGTTGTCTCTCAGTGCGTCTGGCGTCACGTAGTCCTCGGGCAGAGCAAAGTCCTGTTCCTCAACCTCAGGCAACGGAACGCCGAAGGCTGTCAAAGTTCGACCATGTCGTGTAGTTCCCAGTGCTGATGCCCGCATATGAGGCTTGGAGTAGAAGCTCACAAAAGGTCCATCCGGCGTAGGCTCCCGATATATTGTCGGGAGTGGTGCTGGAGGTGGAGGTGCAGGTTCGGGGACTGGCGCAGAGGCTTTCGTCTTGCTTTTGAGCTTTCCAGCTTTGCCATCTTTCCCGCCTTTAGCACCTCCGGAAGCTTCAATCTGTAGCTGACGGGCTGCAGAAGCGTCCAGGTCACTCGAAGACGGCTCGCTCTCACTCTCCTCGTCCTCGTCTTCGTCTTCGTCCTCTGCTCCGGCCATAGCGGCAGCTTCCTTCTCCTGCCGGATCCGCCTTTCCTCGTCTTTCCATGTTTTGAACTTCAACAGCAACGCATTCAGTTCGTCAACAAAATACTTTCTTTTGGGCTCGTATTTCTTCGCATCTGCATCAACCACGCTGTTGATACCCATGACACGCAACCAGTCATGCCCTTGCAAAGCTTCGAGGAGTCTTTCAAGGTGGGCCTTTTCGTGCATGGCCCTCTCCTTCTCGATGTTGCGCAATTGCTTCTCCTTGCGCTCTGCTCGACGATGAGATGGAAAGTAGAAGGCATCAGTCAAAGGGTCTTTCGGATGATGGCCGACACTCTTCTCGATGGACGAGAAGTCAATGACTTGAGCTCCATTGTATTTATTCTTCTGGTTTGGTGGGGACGACGGTTTCGTAGGAGAAGCAGAGGCACGCTGGGTTCTTGGATGGGAAGTCAAGGTGTCTGGTTTGTAGTTCGGGTCTTGAGCAGGATTATACGGCTCATTGCTGATATGAATGATGGTATCTGTAGTGATGAATTCTACAGCTGGTTAGCCGTTGGCCGCGACGTTCGACTGACTTGATCTTACCCGGTTCTTTGTTGGAGTCGTATATGATATCCTCATAGTTTGGAAAGTACACAGCCAGCTCGCTCTTCAGTCGTGGACCTTCATCATGCGAGCGCAGACTACGTCTCTCTGACGTCTTTCGAGTCTCTCTTTGCGGTGGATCCAAAGCTGAAGCCGGAGTTGTAGCTGGTGACGTGTTGGAGGGTATTGAGTCTTCGGTAACATCCAGAGTCTTGCGCACACCATTCGTAGTCTGGAGCAAGTTCCCATGTGGCTCGGAGAGAGTCAGCTTGACGGGCGGTCTCGGGGACGGGATGGTCGCGTTTGTGTTGCCAACAACGTCAGCAGGCACAGCAGCTAGCTTCGGACCTTTGAGCGTCAGCTTGAGGCGTTTGGCCGGACGGTCGCTCTGTTTCGGAGTCTCGATGGCTTCATTTTCGTCGGACAGCGGTCGCGGTGATGTCGAAGAGAGCTGGGAGGGGGGCGGTGTGGGGTGTCTGACGGAGGCGCGCCGTGAGGGAGACCTGGTCGAGGTAGGCCTGAGAGAATTGACCATGCTTTTGATTGCAGACGACCATGATTCTTGCTCGACCTGACCGTGTTCGTCAACGGCAGCCTCAGCTGTGTGCTGCTGCTGCGTCGAATCCTGTCCTGTTTCGCGGTTGCTCCGTTCAGGAGGACCCTTTAGCCAAAGCTGAAGAGGAGTCATCCGACAACATCCCTACTTTGCGGCAAAGTGTCAATCCTAAGCCCTGATCCTCCTCTTCTATATGTGAGTCTGCCTATTGTCACGTTCTAACTCGAGCCGACTCGTCTTGGGATCTCGACGTCGCGTCTCCCTGGGTTGACTCCAACGCATAATCGCCAAGCCCACTCCTCTTCTGCCTCTGTTTCTGCACGGTGCATCTGAGAGGTATGTCACTGAGAATCGATGGATTGAAACAATATGGCTTCTCATGTAAGGGTACAGTACGCCTCTAGTAAACTCCAAGCCAAACAATCAATGGCTTTTTAAGTGTAGCGCAAGACATGACAAGACGTGGAATCGTCGCATGCAATTACGAGCCAATTCGGCAAAGCTTATCAGTATTTGACCAAACGATGGTCAAACAACCACCACCCCTCGCGTGCCTCCAGAATAACTTTCAAAACCTTTATATACTCGCAGAGAGATGCCAGTATGGAGCTCAGACTTTCTAAGTGGAAGGGAAGGCGTGTGAGCTCAAATTGTTGTCATGGCAGACATGCCGGCCAGGGCACCCTGTCACAATGATGGACATGCTAGTCAAGATCAAATATGATATGAATGCTGATAAGATTAGCTATTAGTCTGTCGCTAAGTTCCAAATGCTCTGTCGCTCGCGTATGTACAAAGTATGTCGATCTCAAGAGTTGATGAACTCCGTAACTATCGGAGATCTCGAGAATTGTGGATTGAGAAGGATGCATCTGGGACAAAAGTCAGCGTCATGATTATAGCGAAACCTGCAGCATTTCGTACGTGAGGAAGTGAGCAAGACCAGTCTTTCTCTGCTCAAGAAACTTGGTTCGAAATCGAGCTGCAGAACGATGAGTAAGCTGTGCGATGCATAAAAATATCCAGGATCAAGCATACAAACTAGACTTTTCCTTGGTAGCTCTGGGATAGAGGCTTCGGATAAAGGAAATGCCCTCACGAGATTGTGCCTAAGGGTGTCGAACTCCGAGTATCTGAAAATGAATCAGTCCACCGTGGTCTTGAAGGGGGCAATGCAAACCACATACCGTTTGCGCAGAGTGATACTGCCACCCTTGAATGTTTCGATGGTGCAGCTCCATACTACATATGCTCCAATCCCTGTAGGACCGCTCACAACCACATAGTCATCGACTGACACATCACTTGCCCAACAAGCCCTTCCAATCTCGTGGTCTTCGTCTGACTGATCAACAAGGTCAATCCCTCGTCCTGTAGCCGTAGTGGCCGAATCTGTTCGCTCAAGCCGGATGCCATTGAAGTATGGCGGTATTACATGAGGAGATGCATTATTGAGTGTGACGGATGACGCGGCCGTGTGATCCGAAGCATTCAGATCATCTTCATGTGTTGTAGAGGTGGCGGCGGCAGCGGCGGCCAGAGGCTGGTCCTTATTGCGGGGTGACGAGGTATCGCCGTTGACAAGAGTTTCCGACTCCGCAGACTCCATCCATCAGTCCGAGTTGGGATAATAAATAGATTGAGTTAGCGGGTCCTTTGGGTTGGAGATGTGCGATTGTCCATGGGGTAAGAGAGGTTGTTTCTGCGACAGTCGCAAGCGTTTGCTCGTTTAATCGCTCAGCCAGCTAGCGTGAAAGATGATGATCAGATGGCGAGAGGTTGGAGAAACAGAGCCGCTGAAAATGCTTGGCTAGGGTCTAATCGCTCGCGTCCAATAGCACAAGATTAGGTAGAGTGCGAGCTGAGACCACCAGCCTCCATATTCTCCGAGATTCTCGAAATCTCCTCTGACTCGCTCGTGTCAATGGTATGCAACTGTCACGCCTACCGGATGTTTGCTCGCGGTTTCCAATGGTTGGAAGAGACACATCGAGCCTGTTTCCGGGCCTTTTATGGGTAGAGAGCACATTTCGGGACTCCACTTTTGCCAGACATGCCGTATTTTGATAGGCCTGGATGCACCTAACCCGCGGTGTCGAACGACCCCAGACATGCAGAGATACGGGAAGGGCGTTGACCACCGCTTTCGCCTCCCGCCATCCCCGTTTATGCTCTAGCAAGTAAAGCAAGCGGCGAGCTATGGCCTTTGAGCGTACAGGATAAAGACTCAACGTCGGTCCTGCTGGGGCAACCCTCTATATCTCCAGCTCTCTCGTTATCAGTTGGTCCAGCGCTTCTAATACCTGTTCCCTCTCACATTCGTTGTTGAAGAACACCTTTCTGCTCGAACTCTATCAGTCACTACTCATCACCAAAAGTATCTTTTCGATCTACACATACGTCTATCAAAATGCGTGGTTTCGGTCTGCTCCTCCTCCCTGTGGTCGCCAAGTTGGCCTCTGCCCAGTACCAAATCGACCCTGAGAGTGTTCCTGAGGCTACCAGAGGTTTGTGACACCAATGTTTTCCAAGTATGTTCAAGACGTCTGACTCTTTCCAGAAATCTGGTGCAGCAACCAGCAGAATGCTTGCCCTCTGATCTGTCTTCAAACCTCCGCCAACTCCTCCGAAACCGTCGAGAACGAGTGCGACCCTGCCACCCTCGACTTCTCCTGCATCTGCGAGAACAACCTCAGCCCCAACGCCTCTGAGTACTCACAGACTATCCCCTACTACGTCTGCACTCAGTGGGGAACCCAGTGTATTGCCGGATGCGGCGGTAACACAGACTGTGAATACAACTGCAGAGCCCAACACCCTTGCGGTGCTCAAAACCCTACCCGCGTCAACGTAACCACCTCCTCTTCCGCCACAGCCTCTCAGACCGGCGCATCCTCCACCAACGGCGGCGAGGCCACAAACTCCGCCGGCCAAACCATCTACAATGGCCTTGGAGGCAGCGGCGCTGCTGCCACTTCCTCCTCCAGCAGCCAGACTGGTGCAGCCACTGCTCTCCAGCTCGGCCAGGCCTACGGTCTCTTCGCCGTCGCCGCCGGTATCTTCGGCGGCTTCGCTCTTCTGCTTTAAGGAGGTCCTTGGTGTGCCATATTTTGCTTTTCCATCTTCTTCTTTATCTCTTTTGCTTTCTATCACACCACTCTTTTTGTAATTCAAAGCATAGCAAGCGCAGCGATACCTGACCTTTTTACATTCTCTATCTCGCATGATATATGGGTCAAAGCAAATGGGGGCGGCGCATGAGTATGGGTGTTTCTGCTATTTTTCTT
>ERZ794946.837-NODE-837-length-11177-cov-4.495145_pt1 | contig 11177 bp, 5 predicted proteins | sample MGYA00433072_ERZ794946 | MGnify/ENA primary metagenome ERZ794946 (study PRJEB30137, sample SAMN04331413) | food metagenome | isolation source: Y3 must sample point D1 replicate A | place: Australia: South Australia | collected 2014 ...
CGACTTCCTCGGTATTTGACGATACTAACCCATCCTGAGTACCGTTGAGCATCTTTTTTACTCGTGTCTCATCTCTGAGGCACCTTGTCGCTGCGATATGTGCAAAATACTTGTTTCAATATCGACTTTCCAGAAAATGTTCTGAGATGCAATGGACTGTCAGGACAATTGATGATCAACATCAGCTTCTACAGTGTGACGCTAATGCACCCCTTAAAGACATCGGTTCTATCTGAGTGCCTACCTCTGTGTGCCTGACACGTCCTTGAACTACCAGAAAAGTGTCACACACCTTGTGGTTGGATGCCGAAAGGGAAGATATCAGCGACAGGGTCATCCCATTTGCAAGATGAGGTCATGGTCAATCTATTTTAGTTTCGGGCCGAGAGATGTCTCTCCCGATCAACAAGTCGGAAGTTATTGTTGACATTGTCAGGACACAACATTCGCAGCGCATGAACCGATTGAGTGCTATCACAGAGACGTTGGTGTCTCGAAGTGACGAAAGTCATGCCGCTCATGTCTCGTCGATTGCACTGGGAGCCGCGGTAGTCTGCACCGTGTGGTACGCCGCAGTCTCCTTAGTTTGCGCCGTGGGCTATACCCAAGTGTGAGTACGTGATGCTGCATCACTGCTGAATGGTACTGACACTATATAGGAGGCGTCACTATTCTCGTCCACCACCGAAACCGCAAGTCTCCGACTCTGATGCGCCGCATGTCACAATCATCCGACCTGTAAAAGGCCTCGAGCCCAGTCTGTACCAATGTCTGGAATCGACCTTCCTCCAGGAGTACCCAAAACACAAATTGACTGTCTTCCTCTGCGTGGCTGATCGCGAAGATCCGGCCTTCCCCATTCTCCAGCAACTCATCAAAGACAATCCGACCTTCGACGCTCATGTGCTTGTTGAAGAGGAAGACCCAGAACTTCAGGGAGATGCGGCAGACACGAGACTTGGACCCAACCCTAAAGTCAGAAACATGAGCCGTGCGTACAGAGAGGCCAAGGGCGACGTTATTTGGATCATCGACTGCAATGTCTGGGTCAATAGGGGGGCTTGCGGCAGAATGGTCGATACCTTGATCGGCAATAGAGGCATCAAGAACAAATTCGTCCACCTGCTACCGCTAGTCGTGGATATTGCAGGCACTCCTGTTCCTGAGAGTGCACAGGGTCTCCTCGAGGGCCACGATCCAGACAACAACTTCCGAGTCGTCTCTACGAGCACTGCTGGTCACCAATTGCGTGCGTCTGACAGTGCCTCACTGGACGTTTTGAGCGAAGGCGGCGGAAGAATCGAAGAACTCTTCATGTCATCGGCACACGCAAAGTTCTACACCGCCATCAATACCGTCCTGATCGCACCTTGCATTGTCGGCAAATCCACCATGTTCCGCAAATCGCATCTTAACAGTCTTACCGGCGGACAAGGCATCGACTACTTCTCGGAGAACATCTGCGAGGATCATCTGATCGGTGACCTGCTTTGGAAGGGAAAGATTCCGGAAGAAGAGCGTGGTGAGAAATGGGGCAAGCATGCACAGGTCTTTGGTGATTTGGCCATTCAGCCAATGGCTGGCATGAGTGTGGCCGAGTATATCGCTCGCCGAAGCAGATGGCTCAGAGTAAGGAAGTTCACAGTCACTCTGGCGACTTTTGTCGAGCCGGGTACAGAGGCTTTCCTCTGCTCACTCTACGGTGCTTTTGCATTCACAACACTGCCATTCTTCCACAACAAGCTCGGTGTACCACAGACATGGACCGCTTTTGCTTTGTTCTGGATGTTCAGCGTGTGCATGTGGTGTTATGTTGACTGGACATTATATTGCAAGCTGCACTCTTGCGCGTCAGTCCAAGTCGACGAGAACACGCCAGCATTTGCACGTCCACCAAAGGATGGCAAGCGACGACCTTTCCATGTCTGGCTGTTTGCTTGGCTTGCGCGCGAAACGTTGGCACTACCCATCTGGACATGGGCAGTTTACGGAGGTGTCACTGTAGTGTGGAGAGGCAAGAAATTGTGGGTTGGCATGGACATGAAAGTTCACGAAATCAAGTCCGACAACACTTCTGCCACAAGTACAATCGATGCTTCCAAGGCAAGGACGGATTGATAGTTCGAGCAAACAATCTTACAGTATTCTCCCAATCGCACGATATCGGCCTCGAGAATCCACTTCGTCTGAAAATTTTCTATGGTATTGCTCATCCTGACGGCGATTTAGATAAAACCCCATGTCAAACGCCGGGGAGGTTGGGGTTCGTGAGTCAGTGCGCGTTTTGCTACATCATCAGTGAGCAATGTGGGTGAAGCAGCGTGAGGTGAAAGCTGTAGTATAGAAGAAATACGTTCTTCACTGTGAAGGCTTCAAGGCTCCAATCGAGACATGAAGCCAAGTTACATGTGCTTGCAAGAACAACCTTGCTCAAAACTGAAGGAAGAGGCTCAGTAAGGCCAAAAGGTTATCAGGGTTCAAACGACGCTAGCCGTTTTAAGCAGCCCCTCCACTCGTCCCTTCCAAAAAATCTCGCGCCGACCATTATTTTAACGCTTCTTTATCCATCTCACTTCCTTCTGGTGTGAGCCTCGGTCGCTCAACACATAACACAATGGTTTCACAAACACCCTACTTGGCTTTGCCAGGTTCCTCTGCATTCTCTGGTTTCCGCACTGCTCGCATCGCTGCCGCAATCGGCGCCACTGAAGTGCGCGCAGTATGGATGCACTATGTCAACCCCAAGCAGGAGCTCAGTGAAGAGGACTCGAAGATTCTGGACCAACTTTTGAAGTATGGTACTCAACTCTCTACTCAAGACAAACTTTCACAACTTCTTCTGGATGCCGTCCACCGTGGAGGTGACGCCAGAGACGACAACACTCGTCTTTACTACGTTTCTCCCAGAGCCGGAACTATCTCACCATGGAGCTCAAAGGCCACCAGTATCGCCCACGTTTGTGGTCTCGAGAAGCAGATCAAGCGTATCGAGCGCGGTATGGTTATTGCCGCAAGCTTCAAGGACGCTCCTGCCAAGGACGATATCCCAAACCCTGACATGCTTCACGACCGTATGACTCAGACCATCGAATCTGGAGCTCCGGATCTCAATCTGATGTTTGCCGAGCACGAGCCCGCCGAGGCTCAAGAAATTGAACTCTTCGCTGAAGGTAGCTCGCCCAAGGATGCCCTCCAAAAGGCCAACCGTACTCTCGGTCTGGCTCTTGACGCCTCAGAGATCGACTACCTGGTCGAGGCCTACTCAAACCAGCTCAAGCGCAACCCCATGGATGTTGAGCTTTTCATGTTTGCTCAGGTCAACTCTGAGCACTGCAGACACAAGCAGTTCAACGCTGACTGGACCATCGATGGCATGCGCAAGCCTCACAGCTTGTTCGGCATGATCAGAAACACCCACAAGAAGCACCCCGAGTACGTCGTCAGTGCCTACAGCGATAATGCAGCCGTTCTTCAGGGTGAAAATGCCAGTCTCTGGGCCCCTGAGCACTCTACTGGTGAATGGAAGCAAACTAAGGAAGTCGTCCACTTCTTGGCCAAGGTCGAGACCCACAACCACCCCACTGCAGTTTCTCCCTACCCTGGAGCAGCCACCGGATCTGGAGGTGAAATTCGTGACGAAGGTGCTGTTGGACAGGGTTCAAAACCCAAGGCTGGTCTTTCTGGTTTCACCGTTTCCGACCTTCTCATTCCTGGCCACGAACAGCCTTGGGAACTGGACGTTGGAAGACCTGGCCACATTGCCAGTGCTCTTGACATCATGCTTGAAGCTCCCATCGGTAGCGCAGCATTCAACAACGAATTCGGAAGACCTTGTACTACTGGTTACTTCCGTACTCTGACCACCGAAGTTCCCATTGACGAGAACACTACTGAGATCAGAGGTTACCACAAGCCCATCATGCTTGCTGGTGGTGTCGGCACTGTCCGTCCCCAGCACGCTCTCAAGTCAGAGGACTTTGTCAGCGCTGGAGCTCACCTTATCGTTCTTGGTGGACCTGCTATGCTTATTGGTCTCGGAGGTGGTGCAGCTTCAAGTGTTCAGTCCGGCGAGAGCAACGTTGAGCTTGACTTTGCCAGTGTTCAAAGAGGCAACGCCGAAGTCCAGAGACGTGCTCAGGAAGTCATCAACACCTGCACTTCGCTTGGCTCCAACAACCCCATCCAGCTTATCCACGATGTCGGCGCTGGTGGTCTGTCAAACGCCCTGCCCGAGATTGTCCACGATGCTGGACTCGGTGCCAAGTTCGAGCTGAGAGAGATCGATAACGCTGATCGCAGCCTCAGCCCTCTTCAAATCTGGTGCTGTGAAGCACAAGAGCGATACGTTATGGCCGTCTCTCCCGAGGGCTTGGAGCTGTTTAAGAAGATCTGCAAGCGTGAGAGATGTGGTTTCTCTGTCGTTGGTCAAGCCAGCGACCGCGCCTCGAAAGAGGAGAAGCGTCTGATCCTCATGGACCGCAACTCCGAGAAGTACCCCAGCCCTATCGACCTCCCCATGTCGATCCTCTTCGGCAAGCCTCCCAAGATGTCAAGAATTGTCGAGTCTAGAAAACTCAAGCTGCCCCAATTCGACACCACTCTTGCTACTTACCTCCCCAAAGTTTCCACCAAGGATGTCTTCGGCGAGGCCGTCAAGCGTGTCCTCTCGTTGCCCTCGGTCGGCTCCAAGTCGTTCTTGATTACCATCGCCGACAGATCCGTTGGTGGTCTCGTTGTCCGTGACCAGATGGTCGGCCCTTGGCAGACTCCCGTCGCTGATGTTTCAGTCACTGCCACCTCGCTCATGGCCGGTGTCAAGACCGGTGAGGCTATGGCTATGGGTGAGCGTCCTTCGCTTGCTCTGATCTCGGCTGCTGCTTCCGCTCGTATGTCGGTGGCTGAGTCTTTGATGAACTTGGCTGCTGCCAGCATCCCTGACAGACTCAAGCGCATTCGCCTTTCCGCCAACTGGATGGCCGCCAGTGGTCACCCTGGTGAGGGTGCCGCTCTCTACGAGGCTGTGGAGGCCATCGGTATGGAGCTTTGCCCCGAGCTTGGTATTTCCATTCCCGTAGGCAAGGACTCCATGTCCATGAAGATGAAGTGGCAAGATGAGAAGACCAAGGAAGCCAAGGAGGTCACTGCACCTCTTTCGCTGGTCATCTCTGCCTTCGCCCCTGTCGACCACATTGACAGAACCTGGACTCCTACTCTCTCCAGACTCGAAGATGTCGGCGAGACTGTTCTCCTCTTCGTTGATCTTGCTGCCGGTAAGAAGGCAATGGGTGGCTCTGCTCTTGCTCAAGTCTTCGGCAAGATCGGCAATGAGGCTCCCGATGTTCGTGATGCAGAGGTGCTCAAGGACTTCTACGACGCTGTCGAGTCGCTTCACGAGTCTGGCATTGTTCTTGCATACCACGACCGTTCCGATGGTGGTCTCTTCACCACCCTCGTCGAGATGATGTTCGCTGGCCGTACTGGTCTCGAGATTATGCTTGACGGCATCTCACAGTCAGACAAGACCGAGGATGTCATTGAGGCTCTGTTCAACGAGGAGATTGGTGCCGTCTTCCAGGTCAGGAAGAAGGACGAGATTGAGTTCAACCGTTGCTTCTCAAGCTGCGGTCCTCCTCCTGGCATGATCAAGAAGATCGGTAGAGTTCCTGCAGTCACCAAGCAAGAAATCTCTTTCCACTACAAGACCGATGTCATCTACAGAGAAACCCGCCAAAATCTGCAACAAACCTGGCAAGCTACCTCTGTGGCTATGCAGCGCCTCAGAGACAACCCCGAGTGTGCCGATGTTGAGATGAAGAACACCTCCGACAACCAGGACCCCGGTCTCTCATACAAGCTCACCTTCAACCCCAAGGACAACATCTTGCCCCTGACCACAACCATCTCTTCGGCCATCAGCGCCAAGCCTCGCGTCGCCATTTTGCGTGAGCAGGGTGTCAACGGTCAGTCCGAGATGGCTTTCGCCTTCAGCGTTGCTGGCTTCTCTGCCGTCGATGTGCACATGAGTGATATCCTCTCTGGTCGCGTCTCGCTCGCATCATTCGTTGGTATGGCAGCCTGTGGTGGCTTCTCATACGGTGATGTCCTCGGTGCCGGTCAAGGTTGGGCCAAGAGCATCCTGCTCCACTCAGGTGCCCGTAAGGAGTTCAAGGACTTCTTCGAGAGAAAGGACACTTTCACCCTTGGTGTCTGCAACGGCTGTCAATTCCTGTCGCGTCTCACAGACATCATTCCTGGTGCCGAGACATGGCCCACCTTTGAAACCAACGTCAGCGAGCAATACGAGGCCCGCGTCTGCATGGTCGAGGTCATGGACCAGCCTAAACAACCCAGTGTGTTCTTGCACGGCATGAACGGCTCTTACATCCCCATCATCACCGCCCACGGCGAAGGTCAAGCTACCTTCGACACCTCCGCCGCTTCATCAGCAAGCCCGCAAGCCCTGATGAACGAGGGTCTTGTCTCCATGCGCTACGTCGACAACTATCTCAAGCCCACCGAGAAGTACCCTTACAACCCCAACGGTTCTCCTCAAGGCATCACTGGTGTCAGAACCCCTGACGGTCGCGTCCTGGCCATGATGCCCCACCCTGAGCGTACTATTCTCAAGGAAGTCGGCAGCTGGATGCCCAGAGAGCAATCCGACACCTGGGGCGAATTCGGCCCTTGGGTCAGAATGTTCAAGAGCGCCAGAAAGTGGGTTGGTTAGATGGAAAGCGAAGCGCACTGTATACAAATGAGCGGTCGCTGCTGCTTATATTAAAGGACATTCACGAGGAAATTATACTACGGGCAGATATTGGGGAAACGGGCAAATGGCGTTTGATGAAATTTTTGAGGGATGGAGGCAGATTCTCTAAGATGGAGGAGTAAACAAATTAGCTAAAGAAGAAGATAAGCAGCGATGCAGTTTTTTGCCTTGACAGTTTTGCAATTGAAGTTTTTATTTGAAGAAGTTACCAGTGTCTGATGGTGATGGTTAACATGATGATTTCGGTTTATCATGACGATGATTCACATCAGATGTGACTTCGCAGTTTGCACGATGATGAAACACTCAATAAACTTCCTTTCTCGCCGAACGACAAGTAAGAAATGCCTGACGCGATGTCAAAGCCCTTAGGGTATCCATCGACCGTCTATCCAGATTAGCTACTAAATCACCTGGACTCTGGAAGCGATCCATATGTAAAGTGAGGATGTAATTCATGTTTACCAACCGAGATGTGAGCAGACTATTGTTCACTCGATACCAAGAGACAAAGGAGTGTTGTAAAGAGATAGACACCATCACCAAATAACCACGAGACGGTTCGCACATATCGTGGATGGCTAGTCGATCGACTTCACCACTTTCGTCTTCGACGGCATTGATGACGATAGGCTTGATGACAGGCTCACCGAACGCTCGAAGAACAACATAGCAGCCATGATTGTGAGTGTTACTCTTGAGGTCCTTGAGGTAGATCTTGCAAGAACAGATAAGTCAGCTCTTGAGGAGCCATTTCACAGGATGACACTCACACGCTTGAGCTTCTTCAGCGGTACTGCACAAGGTGGGTAAGGATCTGGTTTGAGAGGTTTCTCGAACGCGGTGAGGAAGGACTTCTCCTTCTGTGTCTTAAAGTCGGACGTTGGTTGATGGGAGATATATGGAGGGCTCATACCGAGAAACGCTCGAGTAACTGTTCGCGTGTTGAAGTAGGGCAGTCCTTGCTTCCGCGTTTCTTGCCATGCTTGCCTTCGGGTATTTTAGTCAGCTGGTTCATTTCGAACGCAAAGGTGAAGTCCAAGTCCGATGAACGTCTTTGTCAATAGGAGCGAAGCGACATTCGAACCAACTTCAAGAGCAGAGAGGATGGGCACTTTATGTTGCCAGCCGCCCTAACCTTTACTATGCTTCATGTACTCCATAGCTTGGTCAGTTACCGCTCAAAGCTTAAAACCACAACAAGCATAATCCTTGCAGAGTATTCCATCACATCCTATCTCTTGACAGATAACGACAGGTCTCATGTTGAATTGACAGATTCTGGCCGCCTGCATCTGTATGGGTCTTTGGTCAAGCTGGTTGCTGCAAGACCCGGAGGTCCCCGGCGTTAGGCCCAACCTCACATGCGAGTCTTCGAAACTGCCGCGCGCTCCTGCCACGTTCTGCGACTGCCAGATCATGATGGAACACCTCGAGAGAAGCGGGACAACATGTCCGTCGAGCTGAGATGTCGACGGGATTGCGGTACGAAATACCGAAGGATGTTCAGCTCCTCTTGCCCGGCGCCAAGAGTGGAGTGGACTCAGTGGAGGTGGATTTCGAATTCGCGACGCGCGCGACGTCCTCGGACCGAGGACTTCGTCACGATGCAACACTGCCAGTTCTCAATGCAATCTGTCTGCTATTTTGCTCACTGAAGATGATCAGTCTGACAAACATCGCAAGGTTTCTTTTTGGAAGTAAACCGGTGAAGATGTACCATTCCGATCCATGCGATGGACTTAGGGCTCGTTGAAGCCAAGCTCGCTTCCTGCCAATGAGCTTGGAACAGGCGCTCCGGAATGCCATAACAGTATATCATTGACACATCCTATGCAAGCCATGCAACGTGTCGATGTCAGCTCGTGATCGATATATAAGCGGCAGCACCTCGACTCCAAACTCCAGTCTTTGCGTGCTTTGTGAAGACACATCTTGGAACAAATTGCCTAACAACTCGGCGTCCATTGGAACAATCATCTCGTTGCCAACATGGCTACCATGACGGAAACAATCGAACTGCAACCACAGACAGAGACTACAAATCTTTCAAGAGACGACCAGTCGGATAGCGCAATCATCAACTCGCAGCAAACATGGAAGGAGCCTTCGATAAACAAATACCGAGTCCCGGTCACTTTCTGGTCATTGGCAGTCACGGGCATGAACGATGCGTCTTACGGTCCGCTGCTTCCATATCTGGAGTCATACTACGACTTGAGCTATGTCATCGTCTCTCTGGTCTTTCTTTCACCATTTGTCGGATACACCCTTTCCGCTCTCATCAACAATTCAATTCATATGAAGTTTGGACAACGAGGTGTTGCATTCATCGCACCTACTGCTCACCTGATCGCATACATAATCATCTGTCTTCACCCGCCATACCCAGTCCTCGTGGTCGCCTTCATACTTGCGGGCTTTGGCAACGGATTGGTTGATTCAGCATGGAACGCTTGGATTGGTGCTATGCAGAATGCGAATGAAATACTGGGACTGCTCCATGGTTCCTACGGCGCTGGTGCCACCATCGCACCTTTAATTGCCACTTCGATGATCTCGAAAGCCGGCCTTCCCTGGTACTCCTGGTACTATGTCATGGTATCTACCCAGCAGTGTCTCGGACTGAAATAGAATGCTAAGAACAATCACAGATCGGTGTTGCTCTTATTGAGCTTGCAACCTCCGTGCACGCGTTTTGGGGCGCCAACGGGACCGTATATCGTTCAGCCACTTCTGCAGAAGAGCAAAGTAAGGGTGGACTGGCGCAGGTGACCCTGAAGATGCCGGCTGCTCGAATCACCTGGCTCTGTGCAGCCTTCCTCCTCTGCTACGTTGGAAGCGAAGTCGCTCTGGGTGGCTGGGTAAGTAAATTGCCTGGCATGGCAAGAACCTCCTGCTAATTCTTTCGTCTCAGATCGTGCAATTCATGCTCAAGGTCCGAGATGGCACTGAATTCGCTAGTGGTATGGTGTCTGTCGGCTTCTGGCTCGGCATCACTCTGGGTCGTATCGTGCTTGGCTTCATCACACCTCGCATCGGTGAAAAGCTGGCAGTTTCGGTAAGCCTCGAACACATATCAAAACGGCACGAGATCATGTCTGACAAGTTTAGATCTACCTTCCTATTGCGATGGGTCTGGAGCTTCTCTTCTGGCTGGTACCGTCATTCTATGTCTCAGCAGTCGCAGTCAGTTTCCAAGGATTCTTCTTGGGCCCAATGTTCCCGGCCATCATTGTGGTGACGACGAAATTGCTGCCAAAGCATTTGCATGTGCCTGCTGTTGGTTTTGCGGCAGCGTTTGGTGGTTCTGGAGGTGCCATCTTCCCTTTTGCCATCGGTGCATTGGCGCAAGCGAAAGGCGTTCAGGTTCTGCAGCCGATCATTCTTTCTTTGTTCGCCGTGCAGCTGGTCTTGTGGCTGTGTCTGCCCAGAATTGGTCGTAAGAAGGATTAAGAAAGCTTAACGTCTTGGGTAGGACCATACAGAGAAGTAAATACAGAAAATCAATGTGCATACTATCTAAAGAGCTTGATTTGCTCCTACTTCGGCCCATTCTGTTTACTCCTGATGTAATTCGAGATTCGAAGATTTCGGCTGAGGTACCAGCAGCCAACTGATTGCTGTCGCTGAGATCAAACCAACCAGCATAGGTTGGAGTACCCATACACCTTTGTGGGAACTGACAAGCCCTGTGATGATAGGGAATAAAGAACCACCAATCTGCGCAAACACGAAGACGAGTGAAAGTCCCGTTGCTCGAATATCGGCCGGGAAGAGTCGTGAGCCGACGGATATGCCCTGCAGGGAAATTAGCACATCTTGGAGATCAGAACTGTATCGTCTGACTTACTGTGGCAAACAGAGGGCCAGAGAAGAAGCCGACTAAACTGATCGCGACGGCTGCTGCAATTGTGTTGGGTACACTAATAGCATATTAGCGTCCGCACCAAGTCTTTGTAGTATCAGACTTACAGCCAAAATATCACTTGGAGACCGATGCAGATGATACAGTAGATACTGACCATCAGCCTCTCTCCGAAGCGGCGAGTTGGTTCCGGAAGAAGCAGTCTACCAAGTAAAGCACCTCCACTGAAGCCAGCCGGAACATATCCCATTGCGAGTATATCGCCATCTCGGACACTGACCAGATACTCGACGACCCACCCGCTGGCTGTAATGGTGGCTCCTAGGTAGAAGAAGTAGAAGATACTCAGATTCCAGAAGCTCTTTTGGCCGAGCGTCTTCTTGATGAGTTCAACCGCTGCCTTCTCGTCTGGAATTTGTTCATTGGTGTCAGACTGACGGCCAACAGTATCTTGGTTTTGAGCTTCAGGCTCAGTGATTTTTGGCGTCAGACGCAATGTGTCGCTGAACGCAATCAAGCAAAGGACAACATTCACAACAC
>ERZ794946.838-NODE-838-length-11155-cov-4.384685_pt1 | contig 11155 bp, 11 predicted proteins | sample MGYA00433072_ERZ794946 | MGnify/ENA primary metagenome ERZ794946 (study PRJEB30137, sample SAMN04331413) | food metagenome | isolation source: Y3 must sample point D1 replicate A | place: Australia: South Australia | collected 2014 ...
TTGTTCAAAATCACTGGGCCTGTACAAAAAGGCATATGCCATTTCAACTACCTTTCTATGATTCTTCTAAAAAGACGCATGTAAAGTCACTGCGAAACCGAGAGAAGAGAGAGAGAGAGGCATGTGAGTCTGGAAAGCGATTGATTGCTGTAATAATGCGGTATAAGTCATGCATGGTCTATGCAGTGGCCATGCCATTCCACCAAGCGAGACATCCAAGCACAAAGACAATGACCATGGCATCAGCAACAACCGTCTGCCAAATGACAGCATATCTGCCAGCCATGCTGATGTAGTTTGACCACGGCTGTGGCACCAAACCCGAGTTTGCAATTGTAGCCAGCCATCCACTTCCCTGCAACCTTCCCTTCTCCATAAAGTATCTGCTAGACTGCAGCACCACTTCGGCAGTCGCAAACATGTAGAACAGTCTAGGACCAAAGTCTGATCCTTCGAGGGAGTTTGAGCGTGACAGCTTGCTACCGTTGAAGGTGCCGCTGGCTGCGATGTAAAGGCCCAGTGCGAGGGCGAAGACGGCGTGGACAATGCGCCAGAGGTATGTGGTGCCCGTGGGTGCCGAGGCTTGCTGTTGGGTCGCGCGTTGTCCCTGCATCATGGCCTTGAGCATGGGGGGTAGATCATCCATGGCCGAGTCTGGGATGCCGCCTGCTGCAGATGCGTCTCCGCTGAGCAATGACTGCATCATCTTGAGCATGGGGTCCTCATCTTGCTGGCCTGGTCGCTGGAATGGTGACTGCTGCTGTTGCTGTTGATAGCGAGCGAGTTGGCTTTGTTCCGAGGCAGTGGGCGTCCAGTAGTGCTCGGAGATGTCGACCTCATCTGGATCCTCGATGGATGCATGTTGTGGTGTCATGGGGGAAGTTGCTTGTGCGGGCTTGGTGGGAGTTTGAACCATGGATGCTGTGATGCTCGTCAGATCTTGCTGACTTCACTGCTATGATGCTATGCAACATACGCTCTTCAGGTGCCGGAGCAGGTCTTCCACTCAGTTGAGTAATTCGCGCCAGTCTGTCCGATCCCTCGGTCTGGATCTTTGCATTGCGCTTTTCGCGGCGCAGACGAGCTGCACGCTGTGCTGGTGATTCTGTATCAACGTCTGCCATGTTTTGCTGTTGTCCCTAGTGTCGAAACCTTTGTGAGACAAGCAAACGGAAAGCTGGTCGCATGGCTTGGAAATCTAGAAGCTCGAGGAACGTCGTCATGGCGGAACTTGCCGCTCTATACCATTCCCTCGACAATGCCTTCCTCTTTCATCCTGATACCAACTCATCACAGCTCTTTGTTTGACATAAGTCTATTATCGCGTTGCTATTTCTTCGTCGCTGCACCTGAAAGACCGAGTATGTCGAGTCCGATGTGATATCAAAGTCTAGCTGACCTTGTCTCATGTGCCACTACATGTGTCTTGAATGCTTTGTTTCCGTACTGCCTGTCTCGAGATCCTCTCTCAAAGATCGTTGCATCACAGTTGTTTCGGTACGATGACTCGGCATAACAAACAGGGAAACAAGGGAAAGGGCAATGTTCCGAAGAAACCTGCTCTTACCCATTTCCTCTGCATTCCACTCGTAAACTCTATCTCTAAACCCCAGCTCGAAGCTAGTGTCAGCAAGTTCAAGGAAGATGTGTGTAGACCTGCTTTAGATGAGTCTGTAGAGGACAAAGCCTCAGCAGAGGAGAACGACGATACCTCTATCGCCGCGACCGAAAGCCTTAGCAAGGATGCTACAGCTCCTGGAGACAAATCTGGCGAGGAAATCAATGAGATGTCAGCAGCAGCACTACAAGGGCCTCTCATACCCGAGAAGGCAGTCAGACCGATAGGCTCGCTACATCTGACTCTCGGAGTTATGAGTCTGGACGAAGAGAAACTAGTGCAAGCTCAGGACCTCCTTCAATCCTTGGATCTGAACAAATTGCTTCACGAAGCATCAACACCAACGACGAAATTGGACGATGTGACGGTACCAGCAACAGAAGTAGCCGCAACAGATCCGGCCCAGCGATCCCTCAAGACCGACCCTCTGACCATATCTCTCGAATCTCTGGAACCAATGCAATCACCACGAAAAACAAGCATCCTCTACGTCAAGCCTCAAGACCCAACGAATCGCCTGACACCTCTATCCCAAGCTCTACGGACAGCCTTTACAGAAGCAGGACTGCTGGTCCCCGACACAAGACCACTAAAACTACATGCCACAATCGTCAATACAATCTACGTCAAAGGCCGAAAGAGAAAAGGCAAAAGCAAGAAAGAGGGCGAGAAGACTGCAAATGCTTCACCGGAACATATAAAGGACGACAAAACGATCCAAGAGACAACTCAACCTTCTTCAGACACCCAGCCATCATCCTCGACCTCCTCTCAACCACTGACAGCAAACATACCATCCTCAGGCCACGGTCCCTCGGCAACTTCATCGCTATATCTAGACGCCACCAATCTTCTTCCTCGTTATGCGAATCACGTCTGGGCTTCTGATATTCCAATCTCCCGCATCGCTATTTGCGAGATGGGAGTCAAGAAACATGTTTCTGCTGACGGGAAAGTCGAAGAAGCATACAAGGAAGTGGCAGTCAGGGAGATTTGACGTACAATACCTCGACAATGTTCATTCCTAGTCTGCTAGTCGCTGATTGAGATCACCTCTTGAAGGCATTGGAGGAGGGATAGTGTAGTGATGGAGTAATGATGCGAAGTCTGGAGGCATTTTATAACATTGAAGAAATATTGAGTTAGAGGTCAGAGACAGAAGAGTTGAGAATGAGCACTCTTGGTTTATCTACATGCGGTCCTGAATTCGAACCATGCAAACACAAGACATATTTTGGCGGTGATTGTCCATTGAGAGCTTGTGAAAACATCACTATCGCTCGAAGTTCGTGGTTGGGCGGAAGTGCCTTGCATTGTGAATTCGTGATAGCTATTAATTTCACAGCAGGACAGAAGAAGAAGAGTTTCAAAAGCAGACTGATTGTAATATTCATGGGTATCGAGCGAGACGAGAAAAACAGAAAAGAAACAAGCAAAGCGGATCATTAAACTAATCATTTCCCATCATAACTGTCCAACTACTCCTTCTTGGCTGCAGCGCGACGCATGTGAGGAGGAACAGCGTTCTTCTTGCGTTCGGCGCGCTCAGCAACCACCTCTGCGCTTTCCTCCTCCTGAGGCTTGGCGGTACACTTGAAAGTCTCGTTGGCAACCCAGTCCATCTCTTTGAAGTCGGTCATGGGTGGAGCAGCTTTGGCTTCAGCACGAGCAGCCAGGTTGAGAGCGGTCTGCTCAGCAGCTGCCTTGTTCCAGGCGTCAAGCTTCTGCTGTTGCTCGGCTTTGAGAATGATCGAAGGTGCTGCGCGAGGGGCGATGACGCTTCTAGTGGCGAAACCGGCACGAGGGGCGACGACGCTTCTAGTGGCGAAACCGGCACGAGGTGCGACATTGCGAGGTGCGACATTGCGAGGTCCAGCAGTGCGAGGAGCGATCTTTTGAGGGAAACGAGGGCGTTGGGTTTCCGGCTTGTGGTACGAAGAACCAGTGCCTCTCAAGTAGACGTTGATGCGAGAGGTCTTGTGATCGAGACCAGAGTCGAGCGTGCCCTTTGAAAGCTGGCGGATGAGATTGTGAATTTCTCTGCGTTGGTTGCGGTCGAGAGGAATGGATTGGATGAGAGAGAAGGTTGAAGTCTGGGTGGGATCCTTGATGTGGCGAGAGAGTGTTTCCTTGGCAGCGCCCTCGAACATAGAGAGAAGGCGTTCAGCAGGATCAGGACCCATAGTCATGAGAGTGGCGCCATGAGGGTTGTTGAGAGCGGAGAGCTTCTGAGCAAGAGAGGCAGATTTGACGAAGAGGCAGATCTGCTCAAGCTCCTGAGCGGACAAGAAGAGGATGGTGGGAGTGTATGAAGCCATGTCGACACTGAATTGGAATTGATGAACAAGTCGAAGTACAATTTTTGCAACGATTGCTCTTGAAATTGGGTTGCTGTAAGACTGAGTCGTGCTGTTGAACTTGCATGATATTAGTACATGGATGCGAGATGATGGCGATGATAAGTCATGGTACCAAGAGTGTGACAGAATCTAAATGAACTGCGAAAAGGTAGAAGAAAGGTACAAGATGATGTATGGATGTTGGGTTGATGTACGGAGGACAAGACTTTTTCGGAGTTGAGGAAAGGAAAGAGAGAGAGAGAGGAGGGATGGAGGGAGAACTTATAGTTTCAGGACCAGTCGCCTGCTATTTATTGTCGCATGTTATTGTCACAGTCTCTCAATAGCTTGTGAATAGCTTGTGAGAGTGAAGACGACTGACAATAGCATGGACAATACGAGGTGACCAAAAGTGAGAGGGATCCGAGCTTGTGAAAGTGAGGAAATGGGAAATGAGAGAAGAAAGCGATGAACTGAAAAGTGAGGAATAGAAAAGTGAACGAAAAAGTGAATGGTGACAAAGTTCAACTCACAGCAATCTCCTTGTTTAACCATCTAGAAGGGTCCCACCTGTCCATATCATCACCAAAGAGAGATCTGTCGCGACCGGCAGCACTTCTTGTCAAACGAATGGTAGACTGAATTGACTGTCAGCTTAGGCCCAATGATGTACGCTATTTCGACTTACTCCCGCTGGAATGCGGCATCCTTGCGTCTCGACTGGCTCTTCAGCACACTGATTCAAGACAATCCCTTCAGTCGCCGTCAACCTGTCAGATTCACGCAGAACCGCGTTGAGGTACGGAAGTCGGGAGCTCAGGTCAAGCAAATGCTGAAGAGACAAGTCGTCTTCACTCAGACTTGATCCCGCCTCTGCTCTGATCTGGATTTGCGCATCAGGGTGGCATGCGAGGTATGTCATGGTTGTCTGAAGATAGGCGACAATGGGGTCGGCTGTTCCCATCAAGAATGACAAGACGCTAAAGTAATGATAGTCGGGAGGACTGCAGTGGATTCCGAATTCGGTATGGAGAAACTCGGATTTTCGATTCAGGTGATCTTGCATAGCCTTTGTAGCCGTCTCAAGGTCGTTCCCATTGTCGTCTGTCATGTAGCGCCGGGCCATTGCAACCTTGGATAATGACAACCACTCTGTAATGCTGGCTCGGGGAACGAACCATGCTGTCATCTTAGCGACCAATGGATGGAAGCGGAAAAACGATCCGTCCCAGATGGACTCAACCCTGGACCTAGCAAGTATGTCGGCAAGTACAGCAGCGTCGGGGGAGTCCACGAATCCGTACTGGTCGCCAGTGATGATTGCACTCATCACATCCCAGCCGAAGCAAGTCAGCAACTTTGAGACTTGAAGGCCTTCTTTATCCATCGAAGCGGCCAACTTTTCAATCAGCCCTTCGATACAGGCATCAATGGCTGGCTCGTTGGCTGATGCTTGGCTCAGCACATGCTCATGATTACTGCAGTGCCTGAAGATGCGTATCAGAGCGATATGCGGACTGTAATAGTCACAAGGGTGGAGTTCGAACCGAGCATCTAGCTGAGAGCAATCTCTGGAAACCGAATAGGTATTGGGGGCGACGCGTACAACAGCTCCTAGGATACGAATTAGCACATCGATGAGCTATTGTAAGTCTCAGGTTTGGCTGAAAGGTGCGAGATTCACTGTCCAAGGGACTTACCATAGGTTTGATGAGCTTCGAGAACAGCTTGCTCATAGGTGCCTCTGACGAGATGCCAGGCGTTCCAGATGAAGGTGGATTTGGCGAGAAGCGGACCAGGGATGCGGACACAAAGATTGAGCACTTCACGGGCACAGAGCAAGACCAAGAATTCGAGCATGAGAGACTGGATCAATAGATCGTGGTATGCTCTGAGATCTGTCAAGCTCGGCCCTTGACAGGCTTCCGCGACGGCTGCCACGGTGAGTAGAGTGTGGATGCCAGCTCTTGAAAAGAGCCAAAAGAGGCCGCACTTGGGCGAGGCACGAAGATTGTAGAAAGAGATTAGAAGCGCGAAGCTCGTGTACAGTATGGCGACGAGACGAAGAGAGCTGCGCAAGCCAATTGTAGAATGGCAGGGTGAAGGACAATGAGGCCAGCAGGGTGCTCTGAACGGAACGACGAGAAGCAGCCACATGAGGGCGCCTGGGTTGCAGCTGTCAACCATGTCGATGGTCTTTAGGATGTGCTTGAACTGTCAGTTGATGGATGTAAAGGTACAGGAGTGATGGAGTGGGGGTGTTGGTGGAATGGTCGGTGGAAGTGTTTGCACAGTTGCCTTCTTCGACAAACGAGTGGTGCAACGCACCTTCCCTTTCTGCTGGCTAGAATCGAACAGTCGAAGCAATCAAATTCTACCTACACGAGATGTCTGTGATGAGCAAGAATTCAGAAGCTGCTACAGGTCAGAGTATCTCTTGCAGCAGGAAATAACAGTCGGTTGTCACTGGTCTCGTCGAGTACATATTGCGACCACATAGGACACTTCATACACACGATCTGCGGTTTCAAGACATTTCTGCCCCAGCACGAGGTAGTCCAAAAACTCTGACAACTGTCATGGTGCAGAGTTCGCACAAACCATAGAACACATCCCTTTGAAGCCCTGCTTCTGTTGGAAAACACACTTTTGATGCAGGATAAAGGTATGCTAGTCTCGTGCAGAAGGAGATCTCGAGACCACTAGATGACTCTAAACTTGTGGTTCACTATGACTTGTGCAAAGTACGACCAGGAGGCCATCGTAATGGTGAGCAAGACTGGAGTGGTCACTGAGTGGTGTTGTCGAGATCGGTTAAAGTCGGTTGTCACGCCTTTTTAACCATGCTAAGAGCGATAGGGCCGATACCGCGGCCAAGACCGGGAGAACCGTCATTGCCCCAGCTCTGTCTCCAGGATTCAGAACGACCATCGCTGGCGTGTTTAAGTTTTGGAGTCACGCTGTCTTCTTTTTTCCATCTATTGTCATTACATTCCCTTCTTCATACCCAAGATGCTGTCAGGATCTAGAACTGCTTTGAGAGCATCCGCTCAAGCTTCCAAGCTTCGTCTGCAGCTGCAGTCTAGCGTCAGAGCTGCCTCGGCCTGGTCGCAAGTGCCCCAAGGACCTCCCGTGAGTATACCAGGAGCACGGATTGACTACAAGGACACGCACTGACAATATCGCAGGATGTAAGCGCACATCAGAGACCATGAACAAAGCAACAAACTAACTCTCCAGGCCATCCTTGGTATCACCGAGGCCTTCAAGGCCGACAGCCACCCCGAGAAGATCAACCTCGGTATGATTCAACTATGCGATGGAAGCAACACATAATCTGACCATTGCAAGGTGTTGGTGCATACCGCGACGACAAGGGCAAGCCCTACGTCCTGCCCTCCGTGAAGGAGGCCGAGCAAAGAGTCGTCAAGAAGAACCTTGACAAGGAATACGCTGGCATTACCGGTGTGCCCGACTTCACCAAGGCCGCCGCTGTCCTCGCATACGGTGCCGACTCAGCACCTCTCAAGGAGGGCAGAGTTGTCATCACCCAGTCAATCTCTGGTACTGGTGCCCTCAGAATCGGTGGTGCTTTCCTCGAGCGCTTCTATCCTGGCGACAAGACCATCTACATTCCCAACCCCAGTTGGGCCAACCACAATGCCGTCTTCAAGGACTCAGGCCTCAAGGTCGAGAAGTACCGCTACTACAACAAGGACACCATCGGTCTCGACTTTGAGGGTATGGTTGAGGACATCAAGAACATGCCCAAGGGCAGCATTGTCCTTCTCCACGCTTGCGCGCACAACCCCACTGGTGTCGACCCCACCGAGGACCAATGGCGCGCTCTGAGCGACGTTGTCAAGGAGAACGGCCACTACCCCTTCTTCGACATGGCCTACCAGGGCTTTGCCAGTGGTGACACTGACAAGGACGCTTTCCCCATCCGCCACTTCATCAAGGAGGGCCACAACATCTCCCTCTGCCAGAGTTTCGCCAAGAACATGGTGAGCATTTCCAACGTCTTGTGGTTCTGCTCAATGTACACTAACATTACCTAGGGTCTCTACGGTGAGCGTGTTGGTGCCTTCTCCATCGTCTGTGCCGACGCCGATGAGAAGAAGCGTGTCGACTCGCAGATCAAGATCTTGGTCCGCCCTCTCTACTCCAACCCTCCCGTTCACGGTGCCCGTGTCGCCTCCACCATTCTCAACGATCCCGAGCTCAACAAGCAGTGGCTGGGTGAGGTCAAGGGTATGGCTGACCGTATCATCACCATGCGTGCTCTTCTCAAGGAGAACCTTGAGAAGCTCGGCAGCAAGCACGATTGGAGCCACATCACTAGCCAAATCGGCATGTTCGCCTACACCGGTCTTAAGCCTGAACAGATGGACGCCTTGGCCAAGGAGCACAGTGTTTACGCTACCAAGGACGGCAGAATTTCCGTCGCCGGTATCACTTCCGCCAACGTCAAGCGTCTTGCCGAGTCCATCTACAAGGTCACCGGTTAGAGTAGGATATGATCTTTCTGTATTTTGACGAAGCACGTAATGTAGGATATGGACAAGCAGGTTGTAGAACAAGAGTCGCAATCAAAAAGCATCAATCACGATCTATAAAAATAGTTTCCACTTGCAAAGCACGTCCTTGTTTCTACCCCAAGTGTCAAGGATGTCTCATGACAGCATGCAGTCGAAGCATATGCACGAACGCTGTCGCAACTCACGAGGCTCTCCGAAACCTCTCACCTCCCCTGAATGCAATCTTGCGATCGTCAGGTGTCAAATATGGATTGACCGTGATCGCGTGGCAGCTGTGGCGCAGAAGCAGGTTCCGGATTCGGCACGCTAGGGAGATGGCTTTCTGGTTTCGCTGCACACCGCGATTTGCTCAACGGTATGGGAGAGCACAAGCTAAAGTAGAAATCAAGGAAATTCTTCTACAGCCGTTTGATCGGAACGTGGAACGACACACTGGAAGCAGACATGTCTCAAGTAATCTGCGTTCGAAGATCTGTTTGACTTGTCGAATTCGAGACACGAGGTGGCCGGAAGAGCCTCCTCCTAGACAGGTGCAGGGTCTCATCAAAATCGTCAACAAAAATCATTACATCATTCCCGCTAGAGTGGTGGCTTCAAATTTGGCGCCTTCACTTTCCTCTTCTTTGGGCTGAACTGCCGAGTGAGATGTACACTCTCCGTTGTGCATGATACAAAAGGAGGCTGGCTGTACTCGTACGCATCTCTAAGGAGACACAGTTGAGGATAAGTGATAGCGGGCAGCTGAAGAACAAAGGACGAGGAGACAAGGGTTCGCCGAGGACAGGAACACGAGGAGCATGAGGATTTCGTCATAATCCTCCGGGTTGGAGGAATCGCGGAAAGGAGACCGTCCAAGTCTTTTTCATCACAGAGAAATGAGCGTCTCCTAAAGGACTCGTATGACCCTTGATCAACCAGCAATGTAGAAAGTAGGGAACAGAAGAATGGGTATAGAACAATCTAAAGATGTGGAGTCTGTTTGTATTGTTCGATGAGGCGGGCAGCCAGCAACGCGTGGTCCGGCAAAACAAGGATTGATAGCATAAACGGTAGCTCCGGATGAGAAGTGTCGAGGGCTCGTTAATTCTTTCAAGTTGGCCGAGGGAAACCCCACTACTGCACCGACTGGTTTGTTGCGCTTGACTTGGGCGGGCACGGATTCGACGTCCAACTCTCCGAAGAAGCTCATACACTTCTCCTCCTCATTCCTTCTCACCCTAACAGTATCCCCTTCAACTCGCAGGTTTCGTGTGTGTTGTTTTCATCGACTTCACCACCTCTTTGCCACCTACACGCCCATCTCTCCAGCTAGAAGCTATCTGTTTTCCCCTCCTTCACGTCATTCGTCCGTGCAGAGATTTGAAGAGGAAACGCCCTTTCGACACCATCGTCCACTCAGTCTCCTCGTGACCACCTCATCCAGAAGAAAGCCCGGAATATCAAGTTTTCGACACCCGCAAACTCCGTCACCCGATCAACAAAGTCAACAGGTCAAGACTCTTGCCACGCGACTCGCTCGAACGCCGCAACCTCAACCTTTGCGAACACAGCAACCACTTCACTTTCAAATCTAGAACTCCAGTTCAAAAGACGCAAATATGCCTGCAGCTGATACTAGAGTATGTTCCGGCCATACAGATTGTACTGCGGCATCTGGAGCTAACACAGCATAACAGAGCGAGGAGGGTTCCAGCGGACTCCCCGATTTTGGCGACACTATCGATGTCGCAACCTTTGAGCAGATCCTCGAGATGGACGATGACGAGGAGGAGAGAGAGTTCAGCAAGAGCATCGTCTTCGACTTCTTCCAGCAAGCCGACAGCACATTCGACAAGATGGACGATTACCTGTGCGTTCCCCATACCCTCGCTCAGTGGCGGCGAACGAATAAAAGAAAGAACCAAAGCTGACTCGAATTTCCACAAACAGTGAGAAGAAGGACCTTGCCCAACTCAGCGCCCTCGGCCACTTCCTCAAGGGTAGCAGCGCAACACTCGGCATGACAAAGGTCAAGGAGAGCTGCGAAAAGATCCAGCACTACGGCGCACACAAGGACGAGACGGGCACACGCGACGAGCCCGACGATGAGGTCTGCCTCAAGAACCTCAAGGCCGTCATCGCACAAGCAAAGCAAGAGTTCAAGGTTGTCGAGCGCCAGCTGAGGAAATTCTACCACGACGACGAGTAGGTTACTCGATATAACGATATGGCCCAAAGGGACGAAAGAAGAGCGAAGCAGCAGGGGAAGAGGCCACCAAACATCAATGAGACAAAAAGTCATGAATTCATCCACAATGAGAAGAAACAACCACTATTACCACCACCATCCCCACCATTTATATAAACTCCCTCCTTCACTTCCTTTCGCAGCGCTCCGTCCTACCTTTTTGTTTTGCATTCAGCTCATGTTTTGCTGCAGCCGGTCCCTCTATCAAGGTTCTTGCATCCGAGGCGTGCTCTGCCAAGTTGTCGAAGACAAAGACAAGACTCATAGATCTGGAGCAAATGGCGTTTTTCGTTTTCTGTTTAACATAATATCTAGTCACTGTAGCTTTCCTCCTTTTTCTCTCTCTGTCTTTTCTTACCATTTTCCACTTCACAGTCTCTGCCTAGTCCATTTCCGCTCTAGCTTGCACACGCTTCTCCACTTCAGTTCA
>ERZ794946.839-NODE-839-length-11145-cov-4.063030_pt1 | contig 11145 bp, 13 predicted proteins | sample MGYA00433072_ERZ794946 | MGnify/ENA primary metagenome ERZ794946 (study PRJEB30137, sample SAMN04331413) | food metagenome | isolation source: Y3 must sample point D1 replicate A | place: Australia: South Australia | collected 2014 ...
AAAGAAGGACACTTTGGCCTCGAATAACCTTTTGATATACGCGAAGTTGGGAAATTGGATAGAGGGGCGTTGGGTAGCTACAGGAGAGGAATTACGGTGTTGGCCTGTCGACCATTGAGGCTGAAGAGGAAGTTGTTCGTAAATTGATGGATTTTTGAGATGTATGTACAAAAGTCTGGTATATGTGATCAAATATTGGGCTGTAAAAACCAGAGGCGCTAAATGTGACAATTATATGTCTTGCTGAGACACAGAAAAAAAGTGGCTGAAAGTCAAGATCAAACCGGTGAGTCGTTTTGACTCTTCCGCAACATTGCTTTCGATGGCTTCTGGGGCGGTGGTACTATCGACGTTGTCGAGTCGCTGGTGCTGCGTCCGTCATCACTGCTGTTGCCTTCTCTGCTGCTACTGCTTCCTGGTGGTGGTCCGGCTGGTGCTCGTACCGCCCACGCTTCTGCCCATGCTGAAGATGTGCCTGTCATGCTGTCGTTCTCTCTCTTCAGACTCATGGTGTCCTCGCTGACATGGATTTCTGTGTGGCGGTGGATGCCCTCAAAATCGTCCGGATCCGGCATGAGGAGGTCCAAATCGATTTCCTCGTGTCGTGGCTTTTTTCGCACGAGAGTCTCAACACGTGTATGTGTAGTCGTATATGTAGGTGTATAACCGTTGTTGTAAGGGGTGTATGTGTTCTTGCCAGAAAAACTGCCCAGGGATCGAAATTTGAAGACTCTTCTAATCAAAGCCCAAACAAAAGCGGCATTGGCTGTCAGGAGGGCTGTGCTAGACTCTCTAACGTACCAATAGGTCCAAGCCAAACTGCAAATTAAGGTACTGTTAGCATGCTTCTTGTGGGGAAATAACACGGCTACCATGAGCTGAGCTGGTGTCCAAAATTGTGACACCACCTGGTAGCTCTTAGCTTATGGCATCTGTGCCTTCGCGACATACCCGAATGGATTGGAAAAGCTGTAGGCCTAGATACTGTCAGCAGAGTTCTGGTATAGAAGGGTGGGAAAGGTCTAGCAAGATTCGTGCACGTCGAAACGCGAAATTCACATTGATGACCGACAAATTTCCATGAAGCCTGCCATTGTTTGCAATAAAACAGGCGTTCAATGAGAGAGGTAGTGCATCAAAAATCATTTCGCAGGGTGACAGGTTGGAAACTGGTCCGCGACATTGCCGAAGGCTGCTGACCCTCGGTGTCTGTTTTGACGTACCTTGTTGAGAATCGCACAGATAATGACAAAGGTTCCCAATGAGAATATACCAACGATTGCAATCTTCTTGCGAAGCGGCAATCGAGTCTTGATGAACATCGGGAGAGCAACAGCCAGAATCAGAGCATCGGAACTCAGGTTGAAGACGGCGTTAAGGATGAGATGATTGGTCGCGGCAGTACATTGCTTGGTCGAGGGTACAGCCCAGTACATAGTGAAAGGGCGGCACCAGACTCCAAAGTAGAGAACTTCCATAACGACGAAGCTGATTCCAACGTAGTAGAACAGTACCTTGATCGCAAGTCTTTCTTTGCTTCCGACTGTCACAAGACGTTGGTAGAGGAAGAGAAGGCAGAGCTTCTCACACCAAGTGGTCATGATCTGAGATTGTTCCACGACGAGCACCAATTTCGAGCCATATTCTCGGTCGTGAACTTGTTCCGGGGTGAGCGTACTGACATCGAAGCCAGGAGGTAATAGATTGGAGTCGGATTTAGCGACGATGTTGATGGTGACAATTAATGTGGTGAAGAAGCACATGGCGACCATGGTGATGTAGTCATCCGCTTGGAAGCGTCTAATCGTGCCGAGGCTCTGGTATCTCGATATCCTGAATTTGGGAGTCAGAACTGCGTTGGGATGAACAAAGGTCGCAAGGGCTCAATCACATTCGACAAACAACACACAACACCACAAACGACCACCAGATCCACGTCTCGACATTAAGAGGTACCATTTTGGTCGGAGGAGAAAAGAGATTTTGGTAGGGCGCGAGGGTAAGGCGACTTCAGGGATATTCCTGAGGCGAAAGTGTAGTCCCAGCCTTTTGCTCCGTGGTCATATCGCGGCTACCGCGGTACCCAGGGTCGAAAGGGGGGTGGTGGAATAAACCACTGTAGACGGGATGTCAGAAAAAGAGTGAGACGTGAGATGTTTAAACACAAAAATGTGGGAGTTTGGAGGATTATCAACTGCCCGGACCCTACATGCAGAGCTTATTCTCTACCTGATTCCTAATTCGAGAAGAACTCTAGCGTCACGCGTACCCAGTAGAGATTCACATCCGGCAAACGGGGACTCTGATGGCGAGAGGATCCCGCCACCAACGTGCGATAAGAAGATCACTGACTTTTGCCAAGCTCATTGGGCTTGTTGCTTTTGCATATGAATGTCGCTTTCCTTGAGAAAAGGTGCCAACAGACGAGATTGTGCTGTACAGTGTCCACTGAAAGCCGTAAACAGTCAGAAAATTCAGCGTGCATCGGATACGCCATTGATCGACAATGCGTCGAGTCCGTCTCATTACGATCGCGCTTCGTGAGCGTTGAGGAGGAGGATCAAGGGACCGACAACTTGGGGTGAGGGCAAGGACAGGCGGGACACTCCAGGTCCGCGGCCGAGAGGAGCGCGAGAAGATCCGAGAGCGGCGACCTTGCCAAGCACGCCCCAGACTCCTGTCTGGTATGAACTCAAAAGTAATATCAAGAACGTTCATCTCAGGTAGAAGCCGCGTTCATGTCCCCGGATGGAGGACGTTGGTCGCGTTCAATACCGGTGTGATTTCTCCAGGCCTTCAAAGCGGCTCGCTACCGTCGGGACGTGACCTGTCTGTCAGAGTCAGTCAGCACGGCTGACATAGATCTCCACTGCGACGAATGAGGGAAACACACAAGCTGGCTGACTCGTCTTTGAGCAAGAGATAAACATCAGTGTTCAAGCCACTATCTATTCGAATCCTTTCTGCAGCACTACAGAGTCAGTGTGGAGGTCGCTCAGCCCCAGAAATGCTTTGGGCTCATTTTAGGATACAACGGTATCCGCGAGACACCGGCGAACGGAAGAACCTAGAACGATTGGAAGCCCTGACCCGGTTCAAGATCGACAACGCAATAGCTTTGAGACCATCTTCGAATATGGAAAAAGGAAAACGTATGATAATATCAATAACGCCAGTGATAATGTTCACAATCCGATCCCGAACGCCGTGTGGTGTAGTCACCAATGTGGTTATTCCCAAACCCCCTCCTTCACGCCATCGCTTGATGCAAAAAGCCCTTTTGTTCCGTCGCCTAGCACTACTTGACACGGTCAATATAATCTTGAGTAGGTTGCTCGTATTCCTGAGACAGGTAGTTGCCTGCATTCTTGCTGAGCCATTGAGTCATCTTGTGCAATTCCTCGCGAAGACGGCTCACGGCCTGAGAATCCATGTTGGTGTGCGCGATCAGATCAGGCATGGAGACTGGGAACTTGTTAGCAAGGAAGTCCTCACATATTAGCGATTGATGATACGCACCAAACAGACGGCAAAGATGTTCGACTCCGTAGATGTCCGTTGGGAGCTTGCCTGTCAGATCTCCGGTGCCCTTGTTGAGCTGCGCATGGATGTCTGACCACTGAGGACGCTCGAAACGGTACAGCAGAATACGGCCTATACTCTTGTTGAAGTACTCCTTGACACCAGCAATCACCTCCTCAAGGATATCTGCTTCAGCACTGCCCTCTCTGCGCTTGAGACCCTCGGATGCAGCGTAGTCTGCAAGGAATTGCGCGACTGGAGTCTTGGAAGGAAGCGGGACCAATCTGTTCTCTCTGGTGACCTTCTCCCAATCATCAACAAGGATGGCCTTGAGACTGTCGGGCATGAAGATCTTAATCGACGGTCGACGGAGAAATTCATCCTCCTGTTTACATGGTCAGCAAACAATTCTGGTGATGATGTTTTTGGTGCGACAAAGATCGAGCAGGAGTGAACCAAACGCATCTCGGTAGGTCCATCGTCTCGGTGTGGCTGGGTTGTGGTACACACAATCTAGAAATCTTGTAGCGAGGGGCAGAACCTCCGCACCACACGACACGTAAAAAATCGCGAGTCACGAATATACGAAATAATTCACTAACCTTGTCGATACCCTCAAACTCTCTGCCACGTTTGGTTCCCCTCGATGGTGCAGCAGTAGCAGGGGCTGTTCTTTCCTCGCTGCCTCTAGCAGATCCAGTGTTGAGATCGCGCTTTCTGGTAACGGTCGCAGTCATGGGCTTTGCGGCCGCTCTGCGCTGTGCATTCATTTCTTGCCTCAAGTTCTTCGAGAGCTCAAGGTTCTCGTCATTGTACTTGCGCAGGCGATCTTGAGGCACCCAGTCGTCCCAGCTATACAAATATTAGCACAATTCGTGCCCACAAGTGCGAATTCGAAACAAATTTCGGTGCAAAACAGAAGCAGGGTCACCGAAAAAATGACACGTGTGCCGAGGAATGTTCGTGACAGCTTTGCAGTGAAAACTATGATGGTATATGCGGAAGTGATGATGATGTTGTGGTTGCTACAAGTCGAAAGATCCACAATAGGAGATATTTTGATGCGCGGAGAGATGGTGAATGTTCGAAAATGTCGCAAACTTACGTGTTCTTCCAGCCCTTGTAGTGAACCTTGTACTCGTAGGGTGATTTCTTGTCATTTTGGTCGGTGTGTCGCGAGTCGAGCACTTTTGCTTCATAGAGTAGTTCGTGATGGAAGCAAAGCGCTCTTTCGTCTTTGCCATACATGGGTATCGGTGCAGCTGGCGCCATATTGAACGTTTGACCTGATTGAGACTGTTGAGTCGCGAGGTAGTTGTTGTTGAGAGATGATCAACCACGATCGAATCTCGAAGTTGGTCGGGGGATGTTTGATGAAAGTGGTCTTGGAGATTCAATCAAGGAGGAATCTGTGAAAGCGTGTCAACGCTCGGACCTCCGCGTTCAAGTCTGGCTCTCCTTCCAACCGTCCACACGATTTGTTTGATGGTGCTGTGTGATGATATCTTGTCTGTCGGCTCGTGCAATATAAGTGAACGATATCCATGAAATCAGCGATGGGAGACGATCGTCTAAGATTACAGCGGCCATGCGCTTCTCTATCTATTTTCTTGAAATATCTCTATAGATCACATTCTTCCACTCTTCAATCTTCCATATCCGTCGTCAGCTTTCTAATCGAGCTTGACCTTGATGCCGAAAACTCTGTCAAGAACACCGAGGAATATCGAGAGCATGAAAGCTACTGGTGGTAGGGAGAAAAAGAAGCTCACGAGGCTTGCGAATCTCATGATCCAAATCACCGCAGTGCGCACCGCATGATCCATCATGTTGAGCTGCGGTGCTTTTCCTCGTGAGAACGTCGAATCCTTGAACTCGAAAGGCAGAGTCGCCCCCAAATGATCAATCGCTACCTTCAGACCACTGCTAAAGCCATCTTCGTGGAAGCCGTACTTAGTCCACGCTCCGCAATAACTGATTCCTGACGTGTTTTGGATCTCGCCCATTCTGTTCTGCGACCTGACTGCAGCTGGGGTATACAATGGGTGACGGTAGATGAATTTGCCCTGTGTCTTTTCTGGTGCAGGCTCGTGAGGAGGATTCATCGTAACAAGGACGGGACCAAATTTGGACTCTGGAATGTGCTGCAAAAGGTTCATCCAGTAAGTCAAACTTACACCTGCAGGGTGTTTAAGCTTGGAGGGTGCAGAAGTCGTAAGATAGTTCCATGCAGTGAATACCGGTCTCCTCAGAGGCATCAAAGAGAGATCCGAATGTAGGTATGCGACGTTCTCAGATGTCTGGAAAGCGCCCAAGATTTCCTGCTCTTTATCTGAGGGTGGTACTCTTGATTTGGCCGATAGAAGAGGCAAGATATCGTCTCCATGACAAGCCATAATAACGTGGTCGAAAGTCGATGATTCCTGAGTACCGCTAAGCGGGCTCTTATAGCTGACTTCGACTACGGATTTCCCATTCTGGTTCATTCTCGTCACGCCTGTGATTGGAGTTGAAGTGTGGAAATGGAACCTCCTAGGGTCAGAGCTTCGCACGATAGCATCAATGTACTTCTGAGAGCCGTCCTTGATAGTCAGCCATGTGGGTCGTGCTGCGATAGTAGAAAGCAGGTGATGGTTCCACATGAATCGAACAAGGGTCAAGACAGGGAACTCCAGACTCGTCTTGTCAGGTGAGGTGCTCCACACTGCAGCAGTCATCGGAATGAGATAGTCATCCTTGAATGCCTGAGAATAGCCTTCTTCCTCCAGATAATGACCAACTGTCTGGTCGGTGCGCGAAGAGTCGTCTTCGGTCAGAAGGTCCAAAGCAAATTGATTGAAGCGAATGATGTCAAAAATCATGCGCCACATTCTAGGCTTGAAAATGTTCTCCCTTTGAGCGAAGATGCCTTCGCCAGAACCAGACCATTCGAATTCACCATGATTGCGGGAAACACTGAATGTCATCAAGGTAGGAGAAATGGGAACTTTCACATGATTCAAAAATCTGATCAAGTTTGCTGGAAGTTGTCAGCATCGCGTACGAAACAAAAGCAAGGATGGGCCAGAACGAACGGTAGGTGGCAGAGTTCATGACAATAAAACCGGTGTCGACGGGAGTAGAGTGTTTGCCATGTGTGAATGTCTGGGTGTTTGTGTGACCCCCCAGACGATCAGACTTCTCAAAGACATGGACTTCATGATCAGTGTTCTGCAATGCCCAAGCTGCACCAAGTCCGGCACATCCGCTGCCAACGATGGCGATACGCTTCTTCTCTGAAGGCATTGTAGAGATGATGGAACGCGATTTATGCAACCTAGCTTGAGAGGTTGACGAACAGTATTCCTTTGTCCAACACGGCAGTACAAGGCAGATATATAGGAAGGTTTGGCTGAGACGATCAAGCTGGATATGATCAGAAACGCGTCTTGTTGGAGGACGTGAGGCGTTTAAGCTCGAGCGTCATCATCGAAGAAGCACTGGCCTCCAAAGACCCATCCTCCGCCAACAAGGTTGTGTCAAGCTTGGGACTCTCAGAACATGACTACCTAGATGGCTAGCCAGGCGATCAATTGGACATCAAGTGCCGCAGTCTGCTCAACAGAACGGCAAGACTGTTGTTCCGCAAGCATCGGAGGAGACGATGAAAGGATTAAGGTCCGCGGTCGTCAGCCTGAAAGAGTGCCGAGGAAAGTGGTCCGAGCGGCCTCCCCCTCGTCCAACATCATCGTCGCTTCCCCGACCTGATGCATATGCAATAGCAATCAGGCAGGCACAACCATCCATAACCGAATTACAACCACAGTCAGTCGCACGAAGTGACACGATTTGATATACCTCCGCGCCAATCCACCATCACCGCGCGCACCAAACGCTCCGTCTTGTCCACCACAATAAACCTCACTTGATCCACACTCGAACAACCGCAGTCAACACAATGGACACCGACGCAGGATCCGAGCTTTTCAGCAACTATGAAGCTGAACTCAAGCTCGTCCAGGCCGACTTGAATCAGAAACTCGATCAGCTCGCCGAACTCTCGGGAGAACAGCGCAAGGCTGCCATCAGTCGCGCGAACCACACGCTGGATGAGGCCACCGAGCTCGTGAGTTGATCTTAACAAGCATTCTCTCGATCGGTTGCTAACCATAGCCATCTAGCTGGACTCGATGCGACTGGAGAAAGAGAACCTGCCTTCGAACCAAAAGGCCAAGACGAACCAACGTTTCCGCAACTATGCAACCGACATTGATATGGCTAAGACAAAGCTCAAGGGGCTTTCTAGCGACAAGTCTGCTCTGTTCAATAGACGCTACACCGATAACCCCACTGGCGACGACCAGCTGGAACAAAGACAACAACTCCTGTCCGGTACCGATAGACTCGACCGCTCGAGTGGCCGTCTTCGTGAGAGCCAGCGCATCGCTCTCGAGACTGAGGACATTGGTCGCAACACGCTTGCAGATCTTGCCAGACAAAGAGACGTCATTGACCACACTCGCACCACTCTGCTCGAGGGCGAAGGCTACACCGACAGAAGCAACAAGACTTTGAAGCAGATGGCTCGTAGGTAATGCTTGATCCTATACCCAACATCTACCTGCCAGCCCGAACTAATCTTGACTAGAATGGCTACGAATAAAATAATCACCATTGCCATCATCACTGTTCTGGTTCTCCTGATCCTTGCTGTCATCATTAGCAAGTTCAGATAGACGGCAGTGCGTCCTCTTTCCTTTCATTTTTTTTGTCTGTATCTTCTTTTCCAATCGCCGCGGCGCACTCGGAGTTCATATGGCAGGCACAAGTCGTTCAAGGTCGGACGAGTCTTTTATACCAGGTCTACCCTAATCCAGACCACATAATCCATTATCTGTTCCTCGCTGGGGTTTCTCATTCCTGTTTACAATTTGGCCTGCTTGGCGTATTTGTTCAAGAAACTCACCAAGCCAGCATCAACTTCCTTAGCCTTGGTATAATTCAGGTAATGGGGCCCACCCTCGATTACCTGCAACTTTGCATCTGGACTGTTGACGAAGAGCTTGATCTCCTCCTTTGCATTCTCGACGCTGTACACCACATCTTGATCTCCGTGTAGCCATAGTACAGGGACCCGCACATCAAAGAGTCTGCCATGCAGACCATCTCTGTCACGCAGATTGATGGCAGACATTCTCGCGCGTCTGCGGCCACCATCACCGCCCCAATTCTTCTGGATAGCCTTGACCCAGAATTCGCCATCTTCGGATGGAATGTCCTTGCCAAAGCCAGTCTGGTTCATGAAATGGCAGAATTCATCTGCAGGCTTGAAGTCGGGAGTGCTTTCGTTGCTTTTCCATCCTTCGATTGAAGGGGTAACGTTTTGCTTTGCATCCCAGCAGCCTAGTTTGACTGTTCGTTCGTTTTCAGTGTCCATTGAAGTGCCGAGAGGGATGATTCCGGCGACCTGTCGTACTGTTCAATTGCTGCTGTTGTATTGCATAAATGTCACAACTTACCCTCTCGGGTGCTAACAGAGCCATTCTTACAGTCTGCCAACCACCCTGACTAGTTCCCAAGACAAAAACCTTGCCTTTGATCTCCAATTCATCCAGAACCTGCAAATTCATCACCGCACTGTCCCAGTAGGTAAAGTTCTCGGTCTTTGCTCTAGTCTGTCCATGGCCCAGCAATTCGATAGCCAGCAGGTTCACTAGGTTATTCAACTCGGTGTTTGCATATTGGTGGCGGTAGAGGTCTGCACTGGTGCCGAAGGAGTTGCAGAGAACAAGGGTGGGTTTGGAAGGGTTGTAGGGGTGAGGCATGTAGGTGCTTGCGGAGATGCCACCGAGATGAGGCACATGTACGATTTTTGTCTGGACTGGGGTGATAGTCATGTTGGCGGTCACTCAATCGTTGAGGTGTAAGAAGAGTCAGGATCAAATCTGAATAGATGTATAGTTTTATTTGCAGGGAGAGGTAGGATCCTAGCACCTATGTGACCGACCCCTCATATGAATGCGCTCCACTTGTTACTGAGCAAAGAGCCTCCAGTGATCTTGATGATGCTTTGGCGACTAGTTTAACCGAGGTTGTCGAAACCTGGACCGAGCGTCGTACTTGGAGTTGCAACATTCCAGCTTGGCAACTGTAGCACAGCTCTTGATTGTTTGCTGCTTTCTCCTCGTGACCATCAACCATTGCTTCTGTTGAAATAAGAAGGCATTGGGGCGCCGTGTGGTAAACTTCTTGACTCCATGTCAGGCTTCCGCGCATCTGTCGGTACATGGAGCAGGCGATCTCTGCAAACACTCAACAGTAAGGACCTTGGACTCAACAGATGACTAACACCGCGCTCTACGCCAGCGGCTTCAATGCCTTTGGTCAGCTCTCACCGGGCTCGGAAAAGGACATCACCGAGCTTCAAGAGCTTGTAACCCTGCAGGATGCTGACAACATGGAAGAGGTCAAACTCCTTTTCACCGGCTGGAGTGAGACTACCTTCTACCAACACGGCAAAGGTAAGTCAAGCGGTCGAATCATCCGCCATGGCAGCATCAACACCACTCTGGATTCGCCACTGGCTGAATTGGCTTCCGGATTTGGAGATCACAATGGCCTCCTGGGTGTCTACAACAGCAAGGGGGGTGTCGCATTCGCCGAAGAAACTCAAGTCGAAGCGCACGTTGCATCAGCAGACTCGCTCTCTGACGATGAAACTCCAGGTGTTGCACACTTGGCCATAGCAGGCAACGGTCATGTCGCCGTGATTCTCGCATCTGCAAGTTCACCTCGAAACAGTATCCTCGAGTTCACAGCCTTTGAGAAGTTCCGCCAGTGGTTCGACGATGAAGTCAATGATTATCACGGCCCCAGAATCAGCCACAGCGTTCCAGGCCGTGTTGCACAATTGGTCGCCAACGTCACTGGATTCGTATGCCTGACGCAGGAGGGCAATGTGTATACCTGGGGCGATGCCAGACATAGCTCGCTGGGGCGGAGTGTAGCTGAGACAGAAGCGAAGAGCCCTGGTCTCGTGGAATCGCTTGCCGGTATCCAGATCAAGAAGATTGCCTCTGATGGCTGGATGACAGCAGCGTTGGCAGAGGATGGCGCAGTGTACCTGTTTGGAACAGCAACACCTGGGACTCAACATACCATCTCATGTCTGCAGGACCTTGATTCTACACAAGCAGCACTGGTAGAAATTGAAAGCAAAGGAGAAGCACTGGACTTTCTGGATATTGCTGTCGGTGATGGACATGTCTTACTGCTGGCTCAGGATGGACACGTCTTTGGCGCTGGCGACAATCGGAATGGTCAACTGGGTCTTGGTCAGAAAGCATCAAATCATGTTCAAGACTGGTCGGAAGTCACCATCCCGGATCAATATCGATGTGTTGCGGTATATGCAGGCCCAAAATCATCATTCTTCAAAGTCGAAAGGTGACTCGGATGGACTCAATAATCCTTCGAGATGGTTCCTCAGGCCGCGCATTGGGCGCTTGGTCCACTGTCAACACCACGTGGGATTCTATACAGCTCCCGCCTTGGCACGACCTCCCGGCACCCACCACCACATCGATTTATCGTCACTTGGTTGGCCCAGCTGCGGACTACGGACTGCGCCCTGAATATCCTTAC
>ERZ794946.840-NODE-840-length-11141-cov-3.249865_pt1 | contig 11141 bp, 4 predicted proteins | sample MGYA00433072_ERZ794946 | MGnify/ENA primary metagenome ERZ794946 (study PRJEB30137, sample SAMN04331413) | food metagenome | isolation source: Y3 must sample point D1 replicate A | place: Australia: South Australia | collected 2014 ...
TTACCCCTCAGACTCGTTTTAAAAAAAAGTCAAATATACCAAAAAATAACGAGGAAAAATTTTCCAGGCCATCACGTGATTGCAAAACTTATATCCGAAAATGTAAAATTCGGATATATGGTAGCGATTCGGACATAAAGTAGCAACTCAAACATATGGTAGCGGTTTGAGAGCAGCTTCCATATAAACCTGTGGTAGGCCATACTGGCAGATTCACCATAGATCACTTGTGGTAAGCCATGCTGGCAGCATTCTTGATCATCAATTCATCATTACTGATGACTCTTTCGCCTTTGGGTTTAATGGGTTTGTTTTTCTTTTTGATCTGTTTGAATAATTTGTTCCAATCTCTACTCAAATACGGCATTAAGTAGATGTTCTTGTCATTTGATTCAATGATACACCACACAGCCTTTTCGTCTATCAATTCACCTTTTTTTCTTTCTGGCGTGTACTCGTAGACATTCAAACTTTCATTAGTAAGATCACCCACAAGAGTCCCATTCTTGTTTTGATCAAATACCTTTATTTTACCATCATTGTAAACCTCCAAGATGTTGTTTTTCTGTTTCTTTTTGGTCTCTTCATCATTCAAAATTCTTAATATTTTATCCGCATTTACATCCATAAAGTTCATGAATAACTCACAATTATGGGGGTCTCGAGAAATACCCTTGGTGAAAGTATGGTAATCCAGATATATGTTGGCATTTTTGGGGATTTCCAAGTATGGGATTTTATGGTAAAAAACATTTGTTTCTCTTTTAAGTACATTAGTATTATCTTTTTGAATTGGCGCACTATTCTTGGTAAATTCGCTTGACAGAACCATACCGTTGTATCTATTCGTTGGAGGAGCTGAAGACGGTCTTATGTTATTATTCATCATCTTTGGTGGTGGTACTTGTTGATTCATCTTTTGGTATGGCACGTTTTTTCCCATTTGTCGTTTCAACACTATTTGAGCTGCTGCCCTTGAGGATTTGTTTGATGTATCTCCAATGCTATTACTGGATCCACTTCCATTGCTCATAAGGTTGTCTTGGTCTTTCAATTGGATTGCTCTAAATCCTTTTTCTATAATTGGAACACCTGACGATATTGAGCTGGTAGACCCATTTAGGCCTAGTTGCTTTCTCCACTCGACCATGTTTTGTGTTGTAATTGGTTTTCTCTTTCTCGGAATACCTATACCTTTGGTTCTTACTGTATTATTGGCGTTTTTGGAAGGCGAAGCGTTGACATTACTATTAGTTACTACATTGGGTGGCTTATTGCTTTTATTCAAGTAATACTCCCCATTCGCATCCAATGGATATGGACCTTCCCAAATACCGGTCCATATGTGATTTTTCAAATCCCAGTTTATGTTTTTACAAAATGGATGATTCATAGCTTGATCAATGTTTAATCTTGATGTTTCGTCAACCAATAGTAGGTTTCTTACTAAATCTAGATAATCTGGATTGTCCTCTAAATTTGTCATAGGCTTGTGGTTTCCACTTACTATATTTTCAAAAGTTTCCAATTCATTTTTGCCTCTGAATGGTGGTTGTCCTTGCCTTAGCTGATAAAATATACAACCAATGGCCCATATATCTGCTTTATAAGAGCAAGAGTTGGACAAAAGTAACTCTGGAGATACATAATCAGCAGTCCCCACAAATGAACTAGCTCTTACATGTTGATTAGGATTTTGTTGGATTGTGGATAAATCGCAAGCAACCCCAAAATCAGTGATCATCAAACATCCCTTTTTGTTAAGTAATATATTTTCCGGCTTAAGATCTCTATGAACTATTGAATTAATTTCCAAGTACTTCAAAGTATCCAGCAATTGTGCAACAAACTTCTCGATGATTTTGTAGTCTTGGATGGTACTTTTGTTTATACTGTTGTATAAGTACGTAAATAGCTCACCACATGAGATATAATCCAAAACAAAGTATAGATTATAAGTATCATGGAAAGTGTAGTATAGATTCACTATACCTGGATGAATCATCTTTGATGCCAACTTAAGAAGGGTTAATTTTTCAACGTTAACATATTTTTCTTTTTGTTCTCTGATTATATGTTCTTTGGAACAGATCTTTATGGCAAAAAAATGCTGTCTTTGGTTGTTAAAATCCTCTATAGCTGTTTTGTACTTTGCTTTATAAACCTCTGAATACGATCCAGAACCTATTTTGTTCAAAAAGAGAAAATCCTGCGGTGACATTGTTTTGATGTTGTTCGATCTTCTTTGTGGACTCATATTACCGCCTCCATTATTCATCTTCTACAGTTTATTGTTAATTCCTTCAGTTTATTATCTATATAAAAGCAAATAGCTACCTAAATATACGACTGATATCTATGTTTGGTTAATATACTGATACTTTTTCTTTGGCTAAATTTAAAAATAGGTCCCGAAAATACAGTAAGGTTTAAAACGTGAAATCGTATTAGGCGCTTAATTTTCCCTAAATATCAGGGTTTTTCCCTTTTTGAACACATCTTTTTTTTGGGAAAAACGAATCTGACACACGTATTGGGAATGCTGCTTTAACGGACTTAAGCAGTGATCAGCAATCCTGGTTAGTGTAGCGCTCTCTAGGTACCGATGAGCTGACTGCTTTGATAGCAGAACGTGACTACTGTAATTTTGGTTAATAAATGGTTGTTTAGGCTGTTTATTGCTACTGTGCAATTACTTTACAGCTGTTGAGAAGAGGTCGGCTAAAAAAAGCTTTGTTATTATACCATTTATGTAGCAATCTGCGGGAGTTATGATCAATATAGCTCTGCTTTTATTCTCTAAGATTGCTGAAAAAGTCACGAGAACTGACCAGCTAAGCTGTTTTGTTGCTACCCTATGACTTCCGGCGTGCTTTTTGGGGACGATCAACAAACCAAGGTACTAGAACTATATAGTTTTTGTTAAAATCTTAAGAAATGATCTGTTGACACTATGTTTTAAAACTCCACACTAATGGTAAAGCCTTTAAGAAATCCAACCAATGTAGCCGGGGTTTTTACTACTGCATGATTTTCACAATCATTGCTAGGAAATGGCCAATATTCAATACTATCATACCCAAAATAAATAAAAAAACAACCGTATTTTACGGTAAAACCTCAATATTTGGTCACAATTTTCGTTTCAAGTGTTTACCTCCTTATTTGACCTAAGCCTTTTGGTCTGATTTTCACTCGCAAGCTAGCTCATTTGATACATATACCGCTACTTATTATACAGCTGTTAATTCAATGAAAAATGTAACTAAAGTATTTAAAACTTTTTTTGGCTTTAGTTCTGTTTCTATGATCACATGGATCGTGCTCTCAATGACTTGAGTTGAGCTTTTAAAGGGCGATACACCTTATTCAGCTTTGATTAATTCGAATAATAAGTGGTCACGTGCAGTTTAAATGAAACGTTGTTTTTTTTTGGCTGCATAACGTTAACAATTAGAATATTCACATACACTATTACATTATTATATAAAAAGAGAGTTATATATGGAAGAACAACGCCATAAAGCCAACTATTTGGACCAGTTATCATCAAAAATTTAATATGATTAAACTAGATTTTAACAAAATCAGGCCATGGGCATCTTTGTCTATTAAGCAAAAACAAGGATTCATTAACAAGTATTGCCAAACATATAAAACACTGTATCCAGGCTCAAAAACAAATGTGTCTCTACAAGCTTTGAAAATGGATATGATTGAGTTTGATGACGCTCCTAGTCTCTTTGGAATATTTTATGAAGACCTGAGGTTCAATAGAGTCTATAAATCTAGACTTTCTCATGATAACTTCTGGGCACTACTTATAGAAGACAAAAGGAAAACTAAAAAATAAGGATACAAAAACATTCATATCATTTTGTTGATTATATATACATCAAGTCGTAAGCATAACTATCATCTTCTGCCGACTTTTAAGATCTTTTCGATTTTTTTAACACAAGCAACAACGTCTTCATCACAGAATCTTTTTCCTGTCAATTGCAAACCTACTGGGCAATTTTCATAGTCTTTAGGATTGTATCTGATTTTGCCTTCATCATTGAACCAAACCATCTTTTCGTATTGATTTTCTAAAAATGGTTGGTTTTTTGGGAAGATGTCCTTCTCAACATCTTGATAGACACCAGTAGGGAAAACAACATTTGGATAATCTAATAAATTCCAAAATGAGGTGTATCCCCAGTACAAGGAATTAGCTGCAGTTTCGGCAGGACAAACATAGGTTGGAGATAAAATGAAGTCAAGATCCAATTTTTTGTAGAAACTTTCCAACATATCAACCTTCAAACTATCTCTTTGGTAATTGTACATTTTGTTGTCATAAATGGAATGCTCATCTCCACCACCAAATTCTAAGAAGTGTCTGGTTAGAGGTAAAATAGGCTCACCTGATTCTTTCAACATGTCTAATTGGACTTTATTACCATCAACGGTGTAAAGAGTGACGTTTGTGTTATAAATGTCTTTCATTTGTTCTTCTTTGTACCAGTATGGTTTCAAATCAATGAATTCAAAAGTCAAGTCTTCCTTGTCTTCAGCTGAAAAGCCCTGTTTTAATTTTTCAACTGTTTCTTTGATTGCTCTTGTGACTGCTGGAGAAGGAGTAACCAAATTGTCAGTGTATAAAACACCAATTTTTAAAACTTTTTTTTCAATTACATCTGTTTGTCTCCAAGGCAAAGGAACCAAGTTTGGATCATATGTGCAAGGCTCACCCTTGTTCAAATAGTTATCCATAAAATAATCCAATTCGTCAATAGATCTTGTGATTGGGCCCTGAATGGCTACAATAGATTCTTGACCTTTACCACCACTTAATCCATTCATTAATGAGATTCTTTTGGTGGTTGGCCTAATACCGTACAAATTGGCAAATGCAGCAGGAGCTCTAGTGGATCCACCAATATCTGAACTCAATCCCAAGACGGAGGAGTGGGAACCAACATCAGCAGAACAACCACCTGATGAACCACCTGGTGAGTTCTTGGTATTTAATGGGTTTCTAGTTCTTCCAGTAATGTTGTTCCAAGTATCCAAATGCATGATAGTTTGGGGCTGGGAAGTTCTGCAATGAATGATTGCACCCTGTTTTTCCAAAATCTGAATGGTGACAGAAGACTCAGCAGCAACACTGTCCAAGTATTGAACATAAGAAGCAGTGGTGACTTTGCCTTTATAATTCATTTGTTCTTTGGCGGATATTGGAATACCATGGAAAGCTCCAATTAGCTCACCTTTTGGCAATTGATCCAATTCTTCAGCCTTTTTTAAGGCTTCAGGAATCAAAAATTGCATTATTGAGTTGGTGGTAAAATGAGAAATGATGGCAGCTTTGATATAAGCCTTGGTAATGGCAACTGATGACAATTCTTTGGTTTTCTGTTTTTCTAACAAAGTTTTCAAGTCATATTCATTGACGATTTTTAACTCTTCAGGGGTTAACAGCTTAGGTAGGTAGTCTAAGGCTTTCAAAGCTTTAGAATCAAATTCTTCAGCAGTTGGCAAGACTTTGCTACATTTTTCGTAAAATTCTTTATCAAATGCTAAACATTGGTCAACTAATTCTTTGTTGTAGGCTTCAATTTTAGGTTCCCAAGCAGCATACTTTGTTGGGTTTTCGGTAGCGTATAGAGTAGATTCAAATTTACAAGCGGTCATCCTTATGTGTAGGTATAGTAGTATATATCCGAGAATATCCTTTCTTCTGTGGGGCTTTCATTCATATTAGCAATATGTAAATTAAAATATATATATATTCATCCAATAACAGGTTCAAAACCAGCCATTTATATACCAGCACGCTTTATCTCAAAATTTGGTGAACAAATAACCTAGACTGTTGCAATCTGTTGATAAAGAACCATAAGAGTATGAATTTTAAGGCTATCAGGGGTGATTTTTTAAAAAAAACGTCGCTTAATCGATAGAGGGGAAAAAACATCGCTTAATTCGTGTTTACAATTTAAAAACAAGGTAAAGTCGCTTTAAAAGCGAAAAATTAAAGAGCAGTACCGTTATAAAAGGAAAAGCAGATGTTTAAAAAGTCTTAATATTGTATTTGCCTTTTTTTTTATACTTGCAAAAATGTAAACTTGAATGAGTAAGTTTACGTGTATTTATTTCGACTTAAATTACAGGAGTTTTCAAATATTTAAGGTTCGGAATTATGTGAATCTTATGGGCTTTGACTGAACTTTTTGCTGAAAAAAGGATTTGAATACAAACTTTAAACCCATAAACACGCCAAAATGACCCCAGAAGGCTTTAATATCGATACAAACACTGTGAATTAATCGAGTTTTGGTACCACGAAAAAAACAAAAATACGTCGTCCGAAAAAAAAAAATATAGCTTCGAACAGTGATTTTTATAAGCTAATATTTTTACCCTAGGTTTTAACAGATTCGATCACGGTTATTGTATGAAAACATGGGTTAGGTGTGTAAGCTCGAACAGACCAGAAAGCACTAGGATCAGCTTATATTAAAGAATTATATTGTTATTTTAACGTTCTGATATACTGCCAAGGCTTAGAGAAACAAACAACAACTTTTTTTTTCTGTTGCTTCATTTGAAAACATATAATTCGGAATTAAAACGACATTAGAACCGATCAACTAAAACTTAGGGATAATGACTGAACCTAAAAACCACGAAGAACCACACAAAAAAAAACGTAAAAGAAACACAGTTGTTTGCTTGCCATGCAGAAAGAGGAAAATCAAATGTGACAGAAAGAAACCATGCACACAGTGTGTTTACAGCAATGCAAGTAACTTCTGTTTTTATTCATCACCGCAATGGGCTTTGGATGCGTTTATGTCAAACCAACAAAACCTTGATTTGAATACCAAAGGTGCTTTGAAGGCACTAGGCCAAAATGAACAAGCTGTTGATATAGATGCCAGAAGGGATAGCTCAAGAACAGCCTCGATAGCATCGGGGTGTGATGCTGGTGTAATTGGCGAAAATATAGACATATTGAAGGAGACTTTCAATCACATGTCGCAATTAACAAAAACGGATTCTAAATCGAATGGATCTATTTCTCCATATTTGAATGAATTGTATAGACAATTGGATGATATCAAATTCAAGATCGAAGAGTACACCAACAAGACCAAGGAAAATACGTCGGATGAACTGAATTTGAACATTTCTATAGATTTTTTCAAACATTTCAAAACCCTTGAGATTAAAAGATCATCAGACATCAGTTGTAAGCCTTTGAGTACTTCGTCTTTAATCAGAAAAGATCAGTATTTACAATTAGTATTCCAGTATTACAACGCAAGAACAATCATTAGAAAACTTAATAAGAATTGCTTTCCTGGTTCGAGAAAGCAAACCAGAGGTGCTGAAAGTAACATTGCTCATTCAGTTTTAGATTTGATCAAAATAAACGAAGACAAGATCCCATTACCTAATTCTATTCTTGACAAAAAAAGAAAAGATGCAGGTATTTTAAGAATAATAAACACTTCACTTACAGCATCTAATGAGAAGGGGGAATTCAAAAACCAGCAGGAACAAGAAGAATCTGAAACGGCAAAAGAAGCAGTAAAAGACGAAATTTTAAATGTTCTAAAGGAAATTCCTGTTGTTTATTTAAAAAAATACATGGTTAGCTTTTGGGATTTTGTTTATCCAACTTTACCCATTTTAGATCGTAGTGAGTTTGAGGAAACTTTAACCAGAATCTTGGGTGGGCTTGATATCATGTGTGTTGATGAAAATGATCTAAATCAGCAAGATACAACAATAACAAAAGTTGAAATAACACTTACTTTTGATTTAATCCATTTGGCAATGTTTTTGGTTATGTTGAGATTTTCATATTTGGTCATTATTGCACAATTGAAAATGCATACTGTGGATAGGATCCTTTTAAAAAAGCTAAAGATTCCAAGCACGTTCTTCAGCTTAGGAAACAAGTGTTTAGGCTTTTACAAGCCATTTAAGAAATCAAAGCTGATATTGCTGCAATATTTCATACTTGTGAAAAACTACAGTTTGTTTTCGGTTGAAGATGGAGAAGGAAATGATATTAATCAAGGAACGGTTTTGGAAAATATATGTGCTATTTTGATCAAGATGATTGGGTTAAATAGAGATCCTGTTAAAAACCAAGAAATTCATGAGTTTTGTTTCCAAGAAAAATCAGAAATACACATGTATACCATAAGGAAGTTGTTTTGGGTTGCAGTAACCATGGACCACAAGACAAGTTCTCTTACTGGTTTCTTGTCAAATTTCAGCACAGATTTTATTAAGTCGTACACAGATACACTCTTTCCAACAGCATTAGATGTTAATCTACCTAAAAGTAAATATGATCATAACATAGAGGTTGGAATTTGTGAATACCTAAAATCAAGCGTCAAAGTGTCCATTTTGTTCAACAAGATTATTGAGGGTACCAGCAGATTACACAACCATATGAGCTTGAAAGAGTTAGTCAAAGATTTGAACGAATTGACTAGTGCATTAAAGGCAAACAACTGTGAATTGAATAATATGAAAACCTTTGACATTACTAATTTTACCAAAGATATTGAAGAAGTTGATTATAAGGATATTGATCCAGAAGTTTTAAAATTATCTTTGGAAAACTTTAAAATCATTGAATTGAATTTTTTGACTCTTAACCTAAAAGTCAGCACTTTGCATGCAATTTTAATATTCCTTGAAGATAAAAATGTAATGGCTGATGATCCTGTTAACAAGCAAGGAGTGACCAGAATGATAGCAGAGATGTTGATAGAGAATCTAGTAGAATTAAGTGATATTTCACACATGTACTTGAACAATGAATTTAAACATTACATATTGAAATTAGATTTCCATTTAAATAGATTGGTTCAGTTAGCTGTGGAGAAAACGTGTTTGGTGATGGCTTCATTGGCTTTGAAAACAAGTTTTGCATATTCCGATAACAACAACAAAGAAGCCATGAAAACCAGGGAGTCTGTGTTTTACTATTGTTTGTTAATAATGAACGAAATGGGATCTTTGTTGTTTAATTCTTGTGGTATTAAATACTACCAAGGTTATAAATCGCTGATAACTTTGAGATTTGTCTTTAAGTTATTAAATTATTATCCTTTTGAAAGCACTTCCACAGCAATGATTCAATTTTTCATGAACTTTTACACTTTATTACAACAGAAAACAGATAGTAGTGATTTGGAAACGCAAAAGAAGATTGCCATGCTGTTTGAGAAAAATTGTTATCAAAGAGGTATACAGCTGCCTAAACAAATGGTTGATTTCATGACTAATTGGAAATCTTTAAATGTAGGCTCAAAAGCTGCATTTGAACACACAAAGTTCAGCAATTGTTTTAATGACTTTGAGCTGGTAGAGAACATGCTGAATAGACTAAAAAATAGCAAATCTGTGAGAAATCAGATTTTCAAGTTTAGCTATAGATCAAGTGGAAAGTTGTTTAAAAACAGCGAGTTGGAGGCACAAGATAAAGGCAAAAATTCTAGTTTTAGTGAAATGAGAAACGTCCCCAATGATGATATTGGTAAAATGGAGAACAAACAAACTAATTTACCTAATTTTACTATCATCACTGAACATTGTGCCAGAAATATCTTGAATGAACCAACAAACAACAATAACAACCCTGTTTTTGAGCTGAATTCTGCGGTGAATACTTCTGGCAATTTTCCTGACATCATGCAATTTTTAGATGAGCCTTATGGACAAAGAACACACGACATTAACAATTTAAATTCTCAACAGCAAATACCTAGTCTGTTGGGAGATGAAAAGATTGTCAAATACCTGGTTCCTGGGTTTGAAGCCAAGATGCAACAAATCAAGAAATCCACAAACAACGAAGGTCCATCTTTTGAAAAGGATGAGATGAGATTGAACTTTGATGAAAACAACGGCGAAATCGATGCTTTCAATGATGCTTTTTTCAATTACGGTTTAGATGTTCTGTTAGGTGAAAATGAAATGTTTCCTCAAGAAGATAATTTATTCACTCCATAAGTTATATATATACATTCACGAATGCTCATACTTTTTTGTAGACTAGTACTCTTCTGCTCCATTGGTTAAAATCTTGAGAACAATTGTACAATAACTTCATGTCGTCATATTCGTCTAGCACCAAAGTATCAAGGCCTCTTTTGTCTTTAGTAGGCACCCAGAATGCTAATCTCCCATTCTTGGGTAGTCTAGCTTGAGCAAACTTCAAAATATCTATTATCAATTCATCTAATGAATATTGTTTTTTAGAATCTATGTAGTCTTCGTGCAAGTAGGCTAATTTACCGTCCTTCATGCTATGCTTGGAGTTGTTTATGATATCCTGATTATCAGACCCTAGAACTTTTATACCTTCTCTGATTCCATATGGAGGATCACACATTATCGAATCAATACTCAAGTCTGATCTTAAGGCATTATGTGTGAAATCCATTGTCAACAAAGATACCAATTGATGGGATTGCTTGTAATATTCAAAATTTAAAGCAATCCCTTGAACATTTTTGCTTATCTTCAAGTCTTGAATGTGCTCCTCCAACCCAACTTCATTTGGTGTTTTGTTTTTTCTATAATTCAAATGCTCACTTGTGGAGCTTTTGCTACTGTTTCCTCGTAACATTCTTCCATCCATATCAGATCCCAAAACTAAAGTATTCTTTTCTATGGTTGCTGCAGCGGTTAAGAACCCACCAGTACCACAGAAAGGATCATACACAAACTTGAAAGGTTTGACTAAAGATAAATTACATGTGACTAAACTTAACTCAGGTTCAAAGGTGGTAGTTCCTATGTATGGTCTTTTGTTCAGTCTCAGTTTGTCAAGAATACCCTTAGATCTTAAGGATAATTGAACAAGTTTAGTAAAGTATATTGTGCAAGGAGTTTCATCAGTGACTTCTTTATAATGCTCAAAAATTTGAAAAATCACTTCTGGAGATTTCAAATTGATTTTATTTTTGATGTTCAAAACAGCAAATTCATTAAAGATTTCAACCATTTCTGGCATAGTATACTTGCTTCTTTTATTCGATGTGTGTAATTGAAACTTCATTGATTTTTTGTTAAAATCTTCATCTAATAATAATTCATTAAAATCTTTGTTTATGTTGTTG
>ERZ794946.842-NODE-842-length-11130-cov-4.267178_pt1 | contig 11130 bp, 10 predicted proteins | sample MGYA00433072_ERZ794946 | MGnify/ENA primary metagenome ERZ794946 (study PRJEB30137, sample SAMN04331413) | food metagenome | isolation source: Y3 must sample point D1 replicate A | place: Australia: South Australia | collected 2014 ...
GTAGCCACAGCTTGGGATCGTTCGTCCTGACCAAATGCTGTGGCCTGATGGAACAAATCGGGTAGAACTTGCAGTTCGGCGCTCCATTCGCTCGGTAGTAATTGGTTGGCAAGTTTCAAGACCTCACCGATCAGCAATGTAGTTTTCCTTTTCAGAGCAAGATTTGGCGCATCGCGTTCAGCATGCATCAATGCAGGTAAGAGACCTACTCGCAGAAGAATGGTCAAGACTACTGCAGAGAAATGTTCTATCAAACTCATTCTCTTCGAGATCTCTTCAGGATCGTTGCTTGAAGGTTTGTGATGGTCATTTGCTTTAAGGTTGGTCACGCGGCCGTACGTGGTCAGACGTCTTCCAGCTAGGAAAGAGGAGGACCAAGACGGAGGCTTGATGCGAAGAATATCGAAAAGAAGCTCAAGCACTATTGACCTTACCGCCACAGCGTCAATCAAGAGTGATGATACCACGGAGCGAGCTGGCAAAAAGTCGTGCAGAGATATCGTCATAATTCCGGACCAGCTTTTGAACAGCGAAGCTACCACCTTCGCACTTGACCTCATGCGATCCTCATGAGCACTCGAGGTGGGGGGTTCGGTGAACGCTGCAAAAGGAAGACTCAACTCAAGTCCAGATCGCAAGAGACCTCTACGTGCTGGTAGATCCAATAGATGTAAAAAGACAGCAGCCAGAGTTTCCGGAGCCTGGTAAGCACCATTACCCATAGCGTCAGCAAGCGTACCAATGCCACCAGCCGCAACGACAAGATCTGGGCTGCGGATGAGGAGTTCGGCTAGGGTCATGATAGATATGGAGCGAAGACGATCTTCCGGATGTTCGGCAATCGCGACAATGATTCGCACGACCGAAGGAGCGACTTCGTGTACACCATCCTTGACGTCGAGAAAGGCGCGAACAAGTTTCAAAGCCTGTTCTCGCTCCACCATGGCCTTTGCTTCTTTCACCAAAGATAGAATAACAAGAAAGTCGGTATGATGGGCCCGGATTGTTTGTAATGATTTGCGATCCGTGATAGCATGTCGCAAGACGCGGTAGCCAGCAGCAATGACTTCACGGCTGTCGCTCAGAAGCATCATTTGCATACGGAGACCAAAGATGGACCAAGCGAGATCATACTTTAGCGCAGGATGGCGCTTGAACAGACCGACAAGTTCGTTGGCATGGCTCACATAATAGTCAGGTTTCATGTCCTCAGTCTCGAGGGCCTGTAGAATCTCGGCCAGGACATAGGATGGCGACTCTGATTCCGGGTCCAGTTCTTCAGGTTCGAGGTTTCCTTGTAATAGGGTAAGGTTGGAAGGAGACCTTTGCGGTATGGCGAAAGAGAGACGATTGGCGGGGCTAACAGTGGACTCCTTTACCCGCTGGAGTTCAGCCTCGAGGTCGAGCTTCAACTGGGCAATCTTGCGATTGGAAGTGTTGAGCTCCGACTCGACCAGACGGCGCTGGTCACGGCTCTGCTTTGCATTCTTTGTGTTGAGAGCCTCGAGCAGGTTCTCACTGCCAATCTTGATCTTTGTCTCTTTCTCAATCTTGTCGCGGTAGTCGGCCAGACGCTGTTCGGTCGTCACGGTGGATGCAGCCTGATCCGAGTCGAAGGTAGAGAAGTCGATACGGCCATGATCAACTCGGGAGACAGTAGGTCGTAGTTCGGAAGAGAAGCTGCCAGGAGGGAGAGTCTTTGACACCAGATTCGTGGTCGAGTGGGAGCGGTGGTCTTTCAACTGCGGCGGCAGGAGAGATTGGTCTTGTGTATGGCCGCTCACAGAATGCGCCGTGGGCCGGGTCATGGGCGGCGTCATATCACGGCCACGTCTGTCTAGTCATGGGTGTGTGTCGAGAGCCGGCAGCGGCAGCTACGAGGTCCAGAGAGCGCATCGGCTCCGTCCCGATGAACGATGGCAGGATTGCTGTCACTACTCGTACTTTGATGCGACGACACACTGATGGCTCTCGTGCGAAGCGCGACCTATGTTGATTCAATGACCCAATTGCCAAGCACAAGCCTGAAACAACGTCCAAGACTCCAAGGTCGTCGTGTTTCGACCGACCAGATCCCCACCATCGCGCATCGCGCCCTGTCTCTCCCGCCAACAGCTTTCTCCATCCTCCTCCACCACTTGTTTATCCCGTCCACACCACATACAGGTCCAATTTTGCTTATGTGCAGTTATTCGTGATCAAAATCCTGCATCTCCTGATCCTATCCACATTCGAGATTGTTTCTTGTCCGCTGTCGGAAGTCTTCCTGCTGTCTGTCGGCCTCTCCCACCTGTTCACAGCTGTCGGCCAACCCCGATAAAAACATCCTGTCAAGTCGCATCAAATCCCGTTGCTTCTGGACGGCCGCCGCCGCCCAGAAGCCTGATAAGCTCGCAATCACCCAGCACTTATATCTAGGTAGCTGTCCCTCTTGTCTGCGTATCCTCCATATTCAGTAGTTGCTCTATCCTCCATCCCTTGACTCTCCAAAGATTCCTTGATCCAAGTTGCTTCCCCACACATTCTTCATCAGAAGATAAACTCAACATGTCTCAATCACAACTCAGCTATGCCCGCTATGGCAAGGACAATGTCCGTCTATTCAAGGTCCGTCGCGAGGACAACGGTATGCAGCACATCACCGAGATGACTGTCTGCACTCTCCTCGAGGGTGACATTGAGGAGTCGTGAGTTGCACCAAAACATCAAGGTAGCTCGTGAGCAAACATTGACTCGGTCCAGCTACACCAAGGCAGACAACTCGCCCGTTGTCGCAACAGACACTCAGAAGCAGACTGTCTACGTTCTCGCCAAGCAGAACCCCGTCGACCCTCCAGAGCTCTTCGCTGCCATCCTCGGCCAGCACTTCATCGACACTTACAGCCACATTCACGTTGCCCACGTCAAGATCATCGTCCACCGCTGGAGCCGCATGACTGTCGACGGCGAGGCACACCCCCACTCTTTCCTCCGCGACGGCACCGACAAGCGCACCATCGAAGTTGTCGCCAGACGCGGCCAAGGCATCACCATCAAGTCAGGCATTGACGGCCTGCTAGTCCTCAAGAGCACCGGCTCTGCCTTCTACGGCTTCCACAGAGACGAGTACACCAGACTCCCCGAGACCTGGGACCGCATCCTCAGCACAGAAGTCCAGAACTCATGGCAATGGAAGCAATTTAAGGATGTCGAGCAAGTCCGCAAGGAGCAAGACAAGTTCAACAAGTGCTACGAGGCTGCCAGACAAATCACCATCGACACTTTCGCCAAGGAGAACAGCCCCAGCGTGCAAGCGACCATGTACAATATGTGCGACCAGATTCTTGCTATCGCCCCTGATACTACAGACATCGAGTACACACTGCCCAACAAGCACTACTTCGAAATCGACCTCAGCTGGTTCAAGGGCTTGAAGAACACCGGCAAGGACGCCGAAGTTTACGCTCCTCAAAGCGACCCCAACGGTCTGATCCACTGCCGTGTCTCAAGAAAGGACCCCAAGGCCAAGCTCTAGATGAGATGAGTCGTTGGGTGTGAAGACGTATAGAGGAACAATTAATGATATGAAGGATAATATCCATTTTCTGGATGGGCGTTAAAAGTGGAGCTGGCGATACAGCGCGGGTTATATTTACAATGATTTCCTGACACAAGAATAAAAAAATTCGAAACAAACCAATTGATACCCCAATGCAAGATTTTGCCTTGAACGCCGTGAAGAAGAAAAAAGTGGTTGCTAAGTAATACAAGATGCAATCGATCATTGCTGCTTTTGCTGTTGGGCAAAGGCAACCTTGACCTCGGGCTGTTGTGCTATTGAAGGACGGGTGTAGTCCTTGATGATGTTTTGCTTGTAGGGGTGAGAAACGCCCTCGAACACTGCAGATACGGTGGTTAGAGATGCTCTCATTGCATGGTGCAAATAGTATGATGGGAAGAAACTCACTCTTCAGCCTAGCCATGCGGTCATCTCTCAATCTGTTCTTGGGCAGCATACCCCTAACAGCTCTCCTCAAGACCTCTGAACCTCCCCACTTCTCCATCATGCGGTCCATGGTGATCTCCTTCAAGCTACCGGGACGAGTGGTGTGGCTGTAGTACTTCTTCTGGTAACGCTTCTTTCCGGTGGTGTGTAGGTCGTGAAGGCCGACGGCGACAACGTAATCACCGCAGTCGGTTGAAGGGTCCCAGATAGGCTTGTGCTTGCCCATGAGGGTGATGGCGATTTGCGAGGCGATGCGGCCGAGGGGACGGGGGTCAGCGCCCACATCGATGAGGTGCCATGCGCGCGAGTATGCGAGGTTTGTCTGTAATGTCTCAGTCCATGCTCTTCTTGCTCTTCCTGTACAAGGCGGTGGTGTGTACCTTTCCGACGTATTGCGACATTGTGAATTGGTGGTGAAGGCTCGATGGCCTTGGTCGTGTTTCGGGAAGTGTTCAAGCGCGCGTTGGCGTGTTTATGATCGTCTGTATCTTGCTACTATGGCCCTTTGAGAGGTTTGGTGATCGAGAGAGAGCGACAGCGCTTTGGCGTAGAAGTGCGATTGGGCTTCGCTGCGATAGACAGGTTGGTTCTTGATGGACAAAAGATATGCCAAGAGATTCGACTTGACGCTCCGAATTGGAAACCCCCGAGGTCCCGGGTCCGCCGCCGCTTTGAAATCACGGAAGGCGCAACCGGGCCACTCTCTCGCCATTCCATGTAACATGCCAATTATGCTGTCTTTCTATTATTCTATAAGCTATCTCAGTACTATTTGTATACCACCATGATTCCTCCCTTCGAAACAACCTTCGCAGTACCCCTCAGCTGTGAATCGTGCATCAAAGACGTGTCAACGTCCTTGTACAAGCTTCCCGGTACATGCTGTCGCTACCCCTCCATCCACTTCTTCCCTCTCTAACATCCAACAAGGCATCCAAAATGTTACAGCAGATCTTCCGGCACAGCTCATTTCGGTAGAAGGCACTGCTGCCCCTTCAGCCATTGTCGCCGCCATCCAGGACACCGGTCGCGATGCCATCCTACGAGGCTCTGGCAAGTCCGAAAGCGCTGCCGTATGCATTCTCGAAACACACTCCACCTCCGTCAAGGATCAGGTACGCGGCCTGATTCGCATGGTCCAAGTCGCTTCCAACATGACCATCATTGATCTTTCTATCCGTGGTCTCTCTCCTGGAACTTATCACGCGACCGTCCGTGAGACTGGCGACATCTCGCGCGGTGCCGAAAACACTGGTGGTATTTGGGATATGGTACGCGCCAAAGAGGAGGGTAAGCCTCAATCTGCAAGAGGTGTTTTCGGCACTGTCGAAGTCAACAAGAGTGGTATTGCTTCGATCTTCCTCGACAAGCCCATCCAGATTTGGGAGATGATTGGTCGCAGCATCGTAGTCTCCAGACAACAAGACGGCAAGTTCGACAAAGAGGACCCTGATACCCTTGTTGGTGTCATTGCTAGAAGTGCCGGCGTCTGGGACAACGACAAGACTGTCTGTTCATGCTCAGGCAAGACTGTGTGGGAAGAGAGAACGGAGCAAGTCGGAAAGGGCATGCTCTAAGCTACACTGAAGAGAGGGAAATTTCGTGATTATGCGCTTACATTGGACATATTTGGGAGATACATGGTCTGAGTTGTTGGAGTCACGAGTTATGATAATGCCAACACAGCATTCACACTTCGGTTGAGAGAATACCTCCGTCTTGGAAACACACCGACACGCTCGACGTGACAGCATGAAATCGATATCGACCTCAAGGTATCTGTATCCGCGAATCACAACCACTGATGCAGAGACGTGACATACAATTGGGTGCTCGTTCTGATTCCGAAGTCAGCCAAGCGTCTCGTCTTTGAACCTGAAAATCTCGACTCGTCCTATTCACACAATTCAGATTGCTCAAATGTTCATGCTAAGCGCCGCCCACCAACCGAGTCGACCTGCATGATATGCATCTTCGCCAAGTCAATGATAGCTTTCTGCGATTGGTCGCTTGACGCCCTTCAGCCAATGCGAACGTCCGCTCAAGCGCCCAAGTACCCCACGCTTGTCGACGTAGCACACTCGTTCCTGGTCCGCTCGGAGCTGCATGTTATATCCCCTGATTGACCCTATGTAGGTCTGTGTCTCTTCTCAATCCTTTGTTAAAGCATTGCGCGCGGATCGTTTCCTCAACTTGTGAACAACAAAGCGCGTAGTCCTACCTGTCGTATTTATCCCATCATCTCAACTACCACGTCTCTTCGACCAAGTCAAAAGTTATATGCGTGCATCATAGTATCATCCTTCGTAGAACAACGTCTCGTGCTCTCTCTTCGGCCATGTCGCTCAAGCAGGTATATATGAATTTACCTTGTTGTGAAGACATATCACTGATATTTGATCAAGGAGATTGAGACATGGGTGCGAGCATTGGAACACTACGACAACAATGAGTTTGATGCTGCTCTGAGAGCATTCATGACAGTTGCAGATACGTCGAAGATACTCTTCAACTGTGCCGTAATACACGCAACATTAGGAGAGCATACTCAAGCTGTGAGTCTATACGGTCCATTGCACTGCTTTATTCCATACTGATGCGCTTTTACAGGTTCAGTGTTATCAACGAGCCGTCCACTTTGATCAATACATGGCGATAGCCTACTTCCAGCAGGGCGTGTCAAACTTCTTACTAGGCGATTTCGAAGAGGCACTTGCGAATTTCAACGACACATTACTGTACCTGCGCGGCAACAGATGGATTGACTATGACCAGCTAGGCCTCAAGTTCAAACTTCATTCTTGCGAAGCACTTTTCAACCGAGGTCTTTGTTACATCTACCTCCAGCAAAGAGCTGCTGGCCTGCAGGATCTGTTCTACGCTTCCAAAGAAAAGGCTGTGCCGGATCACGATGTTATCGATGAAGCAATACGTGAACAAGCCGAGGTGAGTCTTGTGTCAGCAAGACTTTGACAAAAACTGTAACTGATATTATGCAGGGCTATACTGTCTTCTCAATCCCAGTCGGCACAGTTTACAGACCAAACGAGGCTAAAGTCAAGAACATCAAATCAAAAAATTACCTGGGCACATCAACACTTGTTCGAGCTCAAGACAGATCCAACCAAGTCTATCTGGATACACGACGTAATCTGACGGCTTCTAGCTTCGCAGTGGATGATCGTCCTGAGGAGAAGCTATCGTATGCGGCTCTGAATCTCGTCAGACCAGGTATTGCAAGCCGTTCGCGTCAGCAATCAGAGCCACCAATCCACAGGAATATGTTCCCACCGACACCACCACCAGAGGCTGATAGGGCAGCATCGACCGCGACGACAAATACCAAACGTAAATCCACCGAAAGCACAACCAGTCTATCGTCCGGAATGCATCAGAGTCGTCCATCGATATCGAAGCCTGCAAAACTGGACCTGGGCGCTGCAGCCTTCAAACAGGCGTCCTCGTCCACGACTTCCTTGGTCATCGAGAAGCCACGGCTGGGAACCAAGAGATCTGCTTCTGAAAGACCCAGAGCTCGAGACACACATCCTTCACGCTCAAGCCCTCCAAGAGTACGTGAGAGCGATAGACACTCCGACTCACACCGCGCAGCCGAAGATGATGCACACATGTTGCGACCAGATGTGTACACGCCCGACACAGCATCTGCTGCCGTACAACAAGCACTTTCCGAACCTGAGAAACTGCAACCGATGTCTTTCCCTCACCAACACCAGCGGACTAGATCAGGGGGACAATCGTTACGCGAATATCCTCGATCGATCGCCGAAGAAGACGAGACCGTCGACACGAACAATGATGTACAAATACCAACCTTCGACAATACCTACACCTCACCCATCCAAACTCTTCAAACCACCATCGCCGCCGCTCTCCCATACGAAATCACACCCGCTCACTTACTACAACCTACTCTTCCCACTCTCCGCAAAATCCGCGTCAAAGTCTTTGCAACAGACACACGCTATGTAATGATACAACCTGACGTCAACTACGACACCTTTGTCGAACAAATACGCAAAAAATTCGGCTACACAGGAAAGGACAGTTTCAAATTGAAAATGAAAGATGAAGAAGGTGATATGGTTACGATGGGTGATGAAGATGATTTGGAAATGTTGGTTATGACGGCGAAAGAGCAGGCTGCAAAAGATGGAGCGGAGATGGGGAAGATGGAGGTTTGGGTGCAAGAGATTCAATGAGTGTAATGTGCATTGGTTTTGGCTCATTGTTCACTTCTTCCGTCTTCGCAGTTCTGCTTGCGGTCTATTTTTGGTTGCACTCGCCGTGTAGATTGTTGTAATTCAGGATACCCCTCTTTCTTACCAAATAGTATGCTGAGATAGTAGAATGAATGCGACTTCCTCGTATAGCAAAAAGGGTGTGCCTTTGACACAAGCGACGCGAGTTTAGCCATAATAGCCAAGGTAATATCGAGGTAGTAAATAGATTGATGTGGAAGCGTCCAGAGGAAGGTGAAACAAGGGGCAGTGGTGAAAGGCGGGGTGGAGCTTCCCTCAGATTTGGCGGCGGGCTGAGGCCAGTTGGTCCCTTTCCAACGCTTAGCAAGCATTCAAGGTGATCTGTCTCCTTTGAACAACTTCTCGAATTCCTTCAAGAAGCACCACCCAGACATTGCACATTTGAATCTCGTGTGCTTGTCCTTCTTTTCCCTTTCACACTTCCTCACACATCACATCACAATGCGCAACTTCGCAGCTTTGGGTCTGCTCGGCGCAGCCGCCCTGGCCGCCGCTTCCGACGTTGTCGACCTTAAGCAGGACACCTTCAAGGGTTTCGTCGAGGAGAACGACCTTGTCCTCGCAGAGTGTAAGCATTGCCCCTACGACTCTCTCAGATGTTCGACAAGATCTAACAATACCTCACAGTCTTCGCCCCCTGGTGCGGACACTGCAAGGCACTTGCACCCGAGTACGAGGAGGCCGCCACAACTCTCAAGGAGAAGAACATTGCTCTGGCCAAGATTGACTGCACCGAGGAGGCCGACCTCTGCAAGGACCACGGTGTCGAGGGCTACCCCACTCTCAAGGTCTTCAGAGGTCTTGACAATGTCTCTCCCTACAGCGGCCAGCGCAAGGCCCCTGCGTACGTTGCTAGATCGCCGGCATGGTTGAACATCAGCTAATAATTCTGCAGCATCGTTTCATACATGACCAAGCAGTCTCTGCCCGCCGTCTCAATCGTCGACAAGGCCACCATCGAGGACTTCAAGACCGCCGACAAGGTCGTCCTGGTCGGTTACTTCGCCGCCGACGACAAGGCTTCCAACGAGACTTTCACCGCTGCCGCCAACGGCCTCCGCGACAACTACCTCTTCGGTGCCACCAGCGACGCCGCTCTGGCCAAGGCCGAGGGTGTCAAGCAGCCCTCGATCGTTCTTTACAAGAGCTTCGACGAGGGCAAGAACACCTTCGAGGAGAAGTTCACCAAGGATGCCATCACCACTTTTGCCAACACCGCCTCCGTTCCTCTGATCGGTGAGGTCGGTCCCGAGACCTACTCTACCTACATGGCTGTAAGTTGCTTTGGAAATGGGGCTGCAAGATGCACAACTGACATTTGTTCCACAGGCCGGTATTCCCCTCGCCTACATCTTCGCCGAGACTCCCGAGGAGCGTGAGACTCTCGCTACTTCCCTCAAGTCTGTCGCCGAGAAGCACAAGGGCAAGGTCAACTTCGCCACCATCGACGCAAAGGCCTTTGGTCAGCACGCTGGCAACCTCAACCTCGAGGTCGGCAAGTGGCCCGCTTTCGCCATCCAGGACACTCAGAAGAACCAGAAGTTCCCCTTCGAGGGCACTGACCTCTCCGCAAAGAAGATTACCAAGTTCCTTGACGACTTTGTCGCCGGCAAGGTCGACCCCAGCATCAAGTCCGAGCCCGTCCCCAAGAAGAACGACGGTCCCGTCACCGTTGTTGTCGCCAAGAACTACGACGAGATTGTCATGAACGCCGACAAGGATGTCCTGATCGAGTTCTACGCTCCCTGGTGCGGTCACTGCAAGTCTCTTGCTCCCAAGTACGAGGAGCTCGGTGAGATGTACAAGGCCTTCTCCAACAAGGTTACCATCGCCAAGGTTGATGCCACTCTTAACGACGTTCCCGATGAGATTCAGGGCTTCCCTACCATCAAGCTCTACCCCGCCCACGGCAAGGCCGAGCCCATTGAGTACAGCGGTGCCCGCACTGTTGAGGATCTCGCTACTTTCATCCGTGAGAACGGTAGCCACAAGGTTGACGCCGCTGTTGAGAGCGACGATGTCAAGACCGAGGGTATGCCCAAGCAAGCTGAGGCTGCCACTGAGGGTGTCGCCGGTAAGGTCGCTGGTGCCGTCAAGGACGCAGTCGTCGACAAGGCTGGCGAGGCTGCTGCTGTTATCAAGGATGGTCTCGTCGACAGCGACGGTGACCTTGCTGACCACGACGAGCTTTAAGTGCTTTCGCTTCGTAAAGATGGCGAGTCAAGACAGCTGGGGATGGTAAAAAGGAATCAACCTGGCGTTTGATATGGTCTCAGCATTCTGAATTTTTGATGGGTATCTCTAAGTCGTTGGTTTATTACGACGACCACTTTTTTTTTCTACAATAGTCTACTCTAGCAGTATGAACTTCGATGCAACCCAATCTGTTTGTCTATCTATCGCTGAGTGATGAGTGATTGTTTCAATATCGGCTTCAGCCGTCACATGCGTTTGGTATGCGCAAATTATTGTGACTCTATTTCGTGTTCACATGCACCACGCGACATATGACACTTCATCTTTGACGGCAGTAAAAGTTCGGCATCAACGTCTATATGTGAAGCACTTGCGCAAACTCATCCATGTCAACATCTGGAACGGAAAGATTGAGCCCCAACATCGACCCTGACTGAACCGACCCAGCGCAAATATTGTTCACATAGCAACTCACCATCCCAAATCCACAACAGCATCACCACACCTACAAAACCATGTCGACACATCACTCTTCCAGAATCCATACCATGCCGTCGCGCAACCACCACGACCCGGATTCCGGACTATCCTGGAATGAAACCATCCTCTCTGGCCCCACCTCCCTGTCAAAACAAATGAACGATTTTATGAACAAATCTATCGGTC
>ERZ794946.844-NODE-844-length-11116-cov-3.879034_pt1 | contig 11116 bp, 12 predicted proteins | sample MGYA00433072_ERZ794946 | MGnify/ENA primary metagenome ERZ794946 (study PRJEB30137, sample SAMN04331413) | food metagenome | isolation source: Y3 must sample point D1 replicate A | place: Australia: South Australia | collected 2014 ...
GAGAGATGAACGAGAGAAGCAGTTTGAGGATTTAAAGTCAAAGGCGGAAGATGCTTTTGATGGGTCAAAGCCTTTGTCTATGGAGTTGTTCACAGAGAGTTGGCAGGACAGTCAGTTCTGGTATAAGGATGAGACGGCTACTGTTCTGGCTGAGCAGTTGCTCGAGGGTGTGACAGAAGACAGCAAGATTGCTGTTGTTTCTGCGCCGAGTGTGTACATTCAGTTGAGGAATCTGTTGGTAAGTCTGATGGAAGATCGGGATATGTACACAATGCTGATCAAGACAGAACGACCGTGAGAGATACCCGATACGACCAAAGTTGATGCTCCTCGAATTCGATGAGAGATTTGGCGTGTTCAAGGAAGACTTTTCTTTCTATGACTACAAGCAACCATTCAAGTTGGACCGTACGACTTCCCAGATAGTTGAGAGAAGAGCAAAGCTAATAACAGTACAGCCAGCATGAAAGGTTCTTTTGACAGGATCATCTGTGATCCTCCGTTCTTGAACGAAGACTGCCAGTCCAAAGGTGATTACTCTCAATTTCCTTGCCGGTCTCGAGAGCATTACTGACATGTTATCACAGCCGCACTCACAGTCCGCTGGCTAGCCAAGACATGGGAGGCACCTCTCAAACTCATCCAATGTACTGGTGAACGTATGGAGAGTCTTGCACACAAGTTATACGGTAAGGCTGGTATGCGCACCACAACGTTCTTGCCAGAACACTCAAAGGGCCTGAGCAACGAGTTCAGATGTTACGCCAACTTCGAGTGTGATGCCTGGAAGTTTCAACCAGAGGCATGATGACGTTTGACTGTATTGCGATACAAAACTGGATCATGATTCAAAATTTGGAGTTTTAAGAAACATGGGTTGTTATAGAAGGATAATGGTGTTGGATGTGTTCAGCTTACATAGAGTAAACAATCTAAAGGGCTGGGCTCTTCTTCTTTAGAGAGGTTTTGGAAACAGCAAGTTCTGAAACAGGCAGGGTCACGTCAAAGCTCCACCCCGCAGTCGTCACTTTCGGTCGGCATTCGGACGAGTGCAAGTGATGCAAGTCACGAAGGAGGGGTCCGACACTTGTTCGATCTAGGAACAACTTCTACTGCAAACACTCTGTACATAGCCATACCAAAACCAATTGCACTCCACATCACATCACATCACCAATCATGGCCGCTGCCTGCATCTTCTGCAAGATCATCAAGGGTACGGTAAACATCCGCAAGCTTCAAGCAACACCAGAGAAACAACAGATAGCTAACACCACAACCAACCACACAGGCGAAATCCCCTCGATGAAACTGTTCGAAAGCGAAAAGGTCTTTGCTTTCCTCGACATCAACCCTCTAAGCTACGGTCACGCTGTTCGTCCTTCTCCCACTCCACCTTTCTTACCGCCCACCTCTTATCTAATGCACACCACCATAGCTCGTCATCCCCAAATACCACGGCGCAAAACTCCACGACATCCCCGACGACCAACTCACCGAAATTCTCCCTGTGGCAAAGAAGATCGCCCAGGCTGTGGGAGCGGACAACTACAACATCTTGCAGAACAATGGAAAGATTGCGCATCAGGTGGTGGATCATGTGCATTTCCACATGATCCCTAAGCCTAATGAGAAGGAAGGATTGGGTATCAGTTGGCCTCAGCAGCAGGGTAACCAGGATAAGTTGAAGGCTCTCAAGGAGGAGATTTTGGCCAAGATGTAAAGAGGAGAAACAAGAGGAAGGAAATACTCAGAGTGAGAAAGAAGACATTGGAACGAATGATGATAGTGCTCTACTCACAGAGTCCAAGAGCAACGAGAACATATTGGCAGATGAAGAAGAAACACGCTTGGAATTGCACATCTATACTTTTATGATCCCCTTCCGACTCGCAAGTCGGAGAGTTCTGTGGTGATTTCACGCGATGAAGCCGCTGCACAATGCAAGTCCTCCACATACCCAGGCTGGCCACCAAAGAACCCATATCGTAACTCCAGTCCATACTCTTTCCACCCTCCAAGCCCAGGCCGCAGCCGCAATCACCTCGTCAAAGCTCTTGCCTGTCACGAAGCCGAAAGCTTGCAGTGCAGCCGGAGGTGATGTCGCAATCATGACAACCACAGATAACACTCCCAGCAACACCTTGACGGCGATTGGCCATGATCGCGGCGGCGAAAAGGGTCGTACGAAAGACAACGGGGACGCGAGTAATCCGACGAACAAAGCTTGCGAGAAGTTGAGAGTTGCAAGAGTAGAGAGAGCAGCGCCGAGCAGGAGCAGGGAAAAGCATTGGATGAGGGTGAAAGTCTGAGGCGAGAGACGAAGAGTGCTGCGGAGAGCAAATGCGAGAATGGCAGGCATAGTGATAGTAGGCAGCATAAGAGCTGCAAGCATTGTGAGTGAAGTCTAAAAATATGTTAGCTCGGGATTGCGCGATAGTGTCCCAGGTTGCATACCTTCTCGGGGATTTGATTCAACACGTAGAAAGGCACAAGACCCAAGGCGTGAACTCCAAGGACAATAGCCAATGGACTGAACAAATCTCTCTGAACTACTTCGAGATCTGCAGTAGGTACAAGAGCCACACTCTCTCCTTCCTTGACCAGTGTCATATCAGGCTTCTTTTCGGTCTTGGGCGAAGCCGGGCTAGGAGTCTGCTGTTTTGGTTGGCCACTTTGGACCCAGAGCAGAATGCAAGTAATGGTGAAATTGACGGCGATCAACATGGCGCTGGGCAAGTATGTACCAATGCTAACGAAGCGGTTGGCTTGCATTAGCAGGTAGAAGAAGAAACTCTGATGCAAATGTTCGAGAAGGTTGTTCACACTGCGGAAAAGACTCTCAACAGTCCTGCCGAGCGAAATCTCATCGTGCCAACCATCGCCAACGGTTTGCAGTGTGATAGCATCAATATGGTAAGGCATGAAGACACTATGAGGACCGCTTGCATGACCTACAGCTTGGTTCATCATACCCCTGAGCATGGTGTCGAGACGCTCGCGGTAGCTATCCTGGTGATTCCACATGCGCTGGATAGTACAGCTAATGCCAAGTTGACCCTGAGCGATGTTGACAGCGGTATTGACAAGATCGAGGTTGGGCAATTGGCCATTGATGCCATCGTAGACAACATGGAGCTTCTCAAAGCGGTGACCCCATGGACCAGCAGGGTAGTCAATAGCGATGGCGGCTTGGAGAGCACCTGCCTTTATCTTCAGAGCGTCTACAGCAGTCGTGTCGTGAGTGTCGTGGTAGGCATCGACCCAGGCATGTGGACCGTAGGTGCTGTCTGAGGGAATCAAGACAATAATATCCTTTGACCAAATAGACCAGCGTTTGAAGTATCTTGCTAGTGTCAAGAGCAAAGCGACACCACTGTAGTTGATCTTGCCATCCATGTTTCTCCACGCAGCGATCATGACCATTGCTTCGGTGGCATCTGCTCTTGGACCTTGTAACAAAGCGTAGACGTTCTGGCCCGTCTTGTTCTGGCCAGAGATGGAGTAGGCGTAGTTTTGAATATCAGGCTTCAGGCCATTGGCACCGAGCATTTGGTACAACTTTTGCGAGCGGTCCTCGGTGGAGAGTTCATCCATGGTAGCGATCTCCTGTCTGTAGGCGCGGAAGACATTGTGTTCGCTGCCTCCAAAGTAGGTGTGTACCTGACCGGGCAGGATGGCATTCTCGGAGACATAAGTACGGCGTGAGTATTCGTCAAGAGGAAGCAGCAATAGCCATGCGACGCCGATGATGATGCACAGAGCTGACAAGTAGGGCGGGATGCGGGCAAGACGGCGGTTGTGTCGGAGACTGAGCAGTCCTGCTTCAGACACGACACGAGTTATTATGGTTATGTTTGAAGGATCAGACTGGCCAGCTTACACAATAGAGCCGCCATGGCTGCGAGACTCAGAACAGCTTCAGGAGGTGGTCGCGGGCAAGAGGGTCAAGCATGCTCCGACTTGAAATCGAGGGGGAGCGTTTGGCCAATTCCACTTTGACGTCCAAGTCTCCGCCGACGCGCTGCACTCGACTCTCTCTTCTCCTTTTTGTTCCCATTTCCTACGCTCCTGCTCTCTTTGGAATTGCTTGCTTGCTTGCTCGCGATGCCGTCGCTGTCGCTGCCTCAGTTCGACGCACGTCGCGTGCGCTCGTATCTCTTTCGTCTGCCCTTGTGCACGCGTGCGCTTCTTGTCGTTATAGTCGCTTTCTGGATCGCCAGTCTTAGGCTGTCCTGGTTCCAACAATGGGCCGCTTTAATACCTGCTGAGATGAATCTACAATCAAGTATCAATCCTCCTTCTACGTGCTCTGATCATCTGTCTGACCCTCTTGCCAGTGTACCGATTGAATACGTTTCCCCTGCTTCATGTTGGCTTCATCCACATGATCGTCAACATCTTCGCTTTGACTCCCCTTTTGGAACGCTTCGAGGCCGAAAATGGTTCCCTTCCGACTCTGCTCCTCTTCACAGGCCGTTCGTCTTCCCTACCTTTTTCAATTGCCCCGAGTCTAACGAACCTACCAGCATTCGGCCTTCTTCCTGGAGGAAGCTATACCTTGATTGAGAAGTTCATCTTCCACGCCAATACCGCTGTCCAGGGCGCAAGGTAAGACTATCTGATCCCGGACGTTGCTACCTTTTCTAACACAGCCACAGCGTCTGGGTCTTCCTTCTCCTGGCTTCCGAGTCCATCAAGACGTTCAAGCAAAACCCGAACTTTGCTCTTGGTCCTTACAACATCCCTACCTGGACCATTCCCTTGATCCTCAACCTCTTTGTAGCCGTTCTGGTCCCCAATACCAGCTTCCTTGGACACCTGTGTGGTCTCGCTGTTGGTTACCTGTGGGGCCTGGGCTATGTCAAGTTCCTGGTGCCCAACGAGAAGATCCTGAGATGGATCGAGGGCAAGCTTAACCTGCTTGGTCGCCTGCCTCACTACGTCTCGGTTGACCAAAAGACATACGGAAGATATGGTGTGCTCCCTACAACAGCAACGCCCAGACCGGTCCCGACTCTCGCTCCGTTAGGAAGTACTCAGAGACTCGGTCCCTGATTTACATTTTTCATATAAAAAGCTAGATACCCGTTCAATCCTCCAACTTTGGCACCACTCTCTCCAGCCATTTACTCAAATCCTGCAGGACAGCTGGCGACAACGCATGCGCCAAGCCCTCATACTCCTTGATCTCCATCGCCCCATCGTTCACGCCCAACTCTTTGAGTTTGTTCAATCCTTCTGTCCATTTGCTACGCGGAACCAGTCTGTCCGACTCTCCGCGCCCTAAGAACATGGGCACGTGTCCGACAACATGCGGCAATCCTGCCTCGGTACGTAGCTTTTGGATTGTCTCGGGTAAGGGTAGGTAGCCCATCAAACCGACGATGCCAGCGAGCTTCCCAGCGTAAGATGATGTGAGTTCTGTGAGCAACGCAAGAGCGCAGCCTTGGGAGAAGCCTCCGAGGACTATACGGTTTGGCGGTATACCTCGGGATGTCAGATCGTCGATGAGCGATTCGACATATTTTACGCTCTTGATCAGGCCTTCTTCATCTTCATCAGGCGCCAATTCCGGACGACCAGCAGGAGGTGGATTCAATGATGAGGGTGTGTACCATGCATTCTGCCTGGCGTCCATGTTATGTGGTGCGTTCGGAAAGACCCATTGCATATATGGGAGCTTGTTTCCGTCATGGAACTGTGTGGCTATGTCTGCATGAAGTGTAAGCTGTGAATGAGTGGGCTATTCGGACAGGAGATAGACATACTCTCCCAACCCATGGCATCGTCGTCAAGGCCATGGAGAAAGATAATAGCAGCACCATGAGCGGGGTCGCTGGCAGGCTGGGGAGCTGGTTTGATGAGAGGAGGCTGTTGGGTTTGCATGTTGATTTGGTTGATTGGAGTGGAACGGTGACGAAAAGGCAAAGAGGTAGAGAGCATTCTTATAAGCAGGGTATGACTTCAGAGCACAAAGTCTATTGTGCTATTGTTTCACGATGCATTGCTCCTCTCGCCCGTGGTGATACTGCCCCTCCGCATGTGCTAAAGTTTGTCACTTCCATGCTTGTCACCCGATCATGCTCAGCCAGATGTGTCTGTTTCTCGGCCATAAAATACTTTCCAAGCCAGTGTATGATGGTCCAGGGCAATCTGCTTACACATCTTCGTTTGTTGCAACTCGGACCTGACAGCAGTCAAGCAATGCTGCAGTTGTATGCGTGACAAAGTTTATCACATGTCGACATGTTCAATTGTGGGGAAACGAAACATGGATGATGGATCTGGAGCCGAAAGACTTCCGAGATGACGAAGGCTTCAACTTTTGACCAGCGACACAATGCCACATATTGAAGAGTTGCCGACGACGGCAAAGGCAGCAGCGCCAGGATGGAGTTATGTCGTCGACACTGGATATGATCCTTCAAAGGCGGCCATCAACCCTTCCAGTCGCAAACGCGTGCGCGCCTCTGCGGCAGGCCTCAGTCAAGGCGACCTGACCATCCGTCAACAAACTGCCATCCAGCGACATCTAGACGACCTCGACAAGGACAGCCATAAACCCGTCAACATCGCCCCACCGAAATCGAATCGTCGTCAGACTCAAAACACGCGTCGCATCTTGGCTTCAGGAAAGGACTTTTCGCATTACTTGGACCAAGATGAGGCCGCATTGGCTCTGAAGCACCATCACGGTCCAGATGCCGATGTAGAGCCCCAGAAGCCTGCCCAAAGAGCAAGCAAGACCCCGATTGCAAGACGCAAACCACAACCAGCTCCTGCCACAGCCACAGCCACAGCCGAACCTAGTCCCGCCCCGACTGCTGCTGCTTCGAATGCTGCTTCCACCGCTCCCCAGGCGCCCCTGATACCTTCTTTCCTCAAGCCTTACCTTGTCGACGCTTCTGCCGACACTCAGAAGCTGCAACACGATTCCCTACTATCACCACCGGCCCCGCTCACGGCCACCACTGCTGAGATCGAGGCCTTGCTCTCAGCTCCACAACTATCATACAACATGGCACGCTCTGCACCTTCTTCGGCGGCTGCTCCTCCGCAAAGGGTCTTTTGTGAGATGTGCGGATACTGGGGTCGCGTCAAATGCCTGAAGTGCGGCTCTCGTGTCTGCGGTCTAGAATGCAAGAGCGCCCATGAAGAGAGCAGATGCATCCGATTCTGAGCTTTTCTTTCTCCCTTTCTGTTCTACCATGATACCCCTTTTCTTACAACTTTTCTCAATGCCTATCTCGCTCTCAACGAGTGAAGTCTGCGCTTTCAATCAGACAACTAAATTCGGCAACCACGATAACTGTACGCTGCTGATCCATGCGGAAGGCGCAGATCTCTATCAAAAATGACACACTTGACCTCGGTTGCACACTTCTAACAAAGTCCACGTGCCGGCTTTAAACCCCAGATCGTGAACCCCGCAAGCTTTTTAACGAGCTTCGATGCTTGATTAACCAGTTAAATGCTCGCAACAACATAGCGATATGCACGCTGGTACGCGTTCGCTTAGATCTGTGCTTCGTATCCAACACCATGACTGGACTTGAGTATGATGCTTGAGGTCATCGCTTCTAGTAGCATCGGCTGAGCACTTTATCGCTTACCCCACTAGCAACTCCACATCCTTGAATGGGCAAATTACATTGCAGGGCCTTGCAGATATTATCGAAAGCCACACGATCTGGAACGGTCGTCTCAGGCCCATGTATACCGTTGGTGACCGGAAACATGTATTCCGAGTGGCTTCTCGATCAAAATTTTAGTCTTATAAGACAAAGTCCCTAAGCATTGTGTGTACTCGAGTTTCCCGCCCAACCATGCATCCCAAAGTTCTCTCGCGGCTCATTGCCAGTCTTCTCTTGACATGGACCCTCGGTTTTGTAATGGTAAATGGACAAAGCACTACCCAACCTTCTCTTGCTCAAATCACAAGCGCATTGGCATCTGGATCTGGTAGTACCTCCTTAGGCAGTGCTTTGGCAGAAGCTGGGAGTACTCTGGAAAGCATCATCTCTGACACCATCGCTCAACTCGCAAGATGGACGACTCTCATTCTATTTCCTGAGCGCTACTATTCGTATGGACGCTCTCCTGCTGTGTGTCCGTCGCCACAGGGCCAAGGCAGTGGAGACTGGTCGCAAGCGTATAGTCAGGCAAAAGCTTTGGTTGCTCAGATGACCGTTCAGGAGAAAGCAAACATCACTTTGGGCTCTTCGGAGACACACGACTGTAGCGGCTTCACAGGTAGCGTTCCTCGTCTTGGGTTCCCGGGTATGTGCCTGAACGATGCCGAAAGTGGTGTTCGCACCGCAAGCAAAGTCAATGGTTATCCAGCTCAACTACACATTGGCGCTTCCTGGAATAGATCTCTAGCATACGATAGGGCTCTTCATCTCGGCCAGGAGTTCAAGACAAAGGGTGTGAATGTTCTTCTCGGTCCAGTAGCTGGTCCCCTTGGCAGAATTGCGACTGGTGGAAGAAACTGGGAAGGCTTTTCAAACGATCCATATCTCGCCGGCTCTCTGATCGCTCCTACAATTTCAGGCATGCAGAAGTCCGTCATTGCTTGTGTGAAGCACTTCATCGCCAACGAACAAGAGACCAATCGCAGTCCTTTCCTCCAAGGATTTCTCGGTGGCTTGATCAACCTGAACAATTCTGTCTCGTCGAATGTCGATGATAGGACCATGCACGAGTTGTATCTTTGGCCGTTCTATGATGCTGTCAAGGCAGGTGCTGGAAGTACAATGTGCAGTTACCAACGAGTCAACAACAGCTATGGTGTAAGTGCAACCAAGTCAAAATGTCCACATCTGAATGCTGACCAGTTCAGTGTCAAAACAGCAAGACCATGAACGGCTTTCTAAAGACAGAATTAGGGTTCGAAGGCTTCGTTGTAAGCGATTGGTATGCGCAACATACTGGTGTCGCTAGCGTGAACGCAGGGTTGGACATGGTCATGCCCAACTCCATGTATCTGGATGTCAACAGTTTCTCTACTGCCGTCAAGAATGGCTCCATCAACAGTACTCGTCTAGATGATATGGCCACTCGTATCCTCGCAACCTGGTATCGCTTCGCCAACCTGCAAAATCCTGGCTTGAACGATGCCGAAGCACGTCAGGCGGCAGCAGAAGCAACACTCTTCCAGGGTGCCGTCGAAGGCCATGTGTTGGTCAAGAATGTAAACAATGCACTTCCACTCAACAAGCCAACAGTTCTTTCACTGTTCGGATACGATGCTCCCGGCGGAATCAACACATCCGCCACTAGTTTCCAGCTTAAGCCAAATGGAAAGCTCAATACACAAGCATATACTAACGGTAAGCCCTACACTGATCTTGATGACCTGATCAACTCGGCTCAGGTGCTTCCGGCCGGCTTCGCTGGTCCCGAGGTCGCTTTGAACGGAACACTCTATACTGGAGGTGGATCAGGTGCCATCACACCTGTATCGTCTATCTCTCCTGAAGATGCATTCCGGAGTCAAGCTGCTATCGACGGTACGACCTTGTACGCAGATTTCACGTCACAGAATCCCACTGTCAGCGATCCGAACAACCCATGCTTGGTCTTCATCAACTCCCAATCCAGCGAGACATGGGACCGCAGTACACTAGCAGACATCTACTCCGACACTCTGGTCACCAACGTCGCTTCCAGATGCAAAAACACAATGGTCATCATCCACAGCGCAGGCATCCGCCTCGTCGACCGCTGGATCGACCACCCCAACATCACAGCCGTCATCTATGCCAACCTACCAGGCCAATACAGCGGAAACTCGCTGACGGAAATAATATACGGACGCCAATCACCCTCGGGTCGTCTCCCCTTCACCGTCGCAAAGAATGAATCCGATTATGGAAGTTTACTGCGGCCGACATTGCCGGATAGGATCAATCCTCAATACTCGCAGTCGGACTTTACGGAAGGGTTGTTTATCGACTATAAACGATTCATACAGCAGAATGTTACTCCGCGCTTTGCGTTTGGGTATGGGTTGACGTATTCGAATTTCAGCTATTCGGGGCTGCAGATGTCTGCTAATGATAGTGCGGTCACATCGTCTTCTCCACCTGGTACGGTTGCTGGTATTGCTGCTGAGGGAGGCACGACGTCGCTATACGATATCGTCGCTACCGTGTCGATTGCCGTCAAGAATACCGGCAATGTTGCTGCTGCCGAAGTCGCTCAACTGTATCTCGGCATCCCTGGCAGCGGCGTGCCTAAAGTGCTTCGCGGATTTGAGAAGCAGTTGATTCAGCCAGGTGCGAGTGTCAATATGACATTCTCATTGAGAAGAAGGGATATGAGTATTTGGGATGTGGTTAGACAGCAGTGGGTGTTGCCTTCTGGTGCTTTCAACATTATGGTCGGAAAGAGTGTTTTGGATATCCAGTTACAGGGTACTTTGACATTGTAGGAAGCAGTGGTTCTATCGAATTCTTTAAATGCCATTGTCCACCAATCCACTCTTGCCAGTCTCTAACAGTGGTCACTCCTCAGAAACAACATCACATCGCGACATTTGATACGAGTTGACCATAGTCAGCTGCAGCAACACCGAGGAGGGGCTTGAAGATCACCATGGGCAACTGTGAACCGACTTTTTTTCCGCGGAAGAGCAAACGATCAGGAAGAAATAGACATGATGTACCTGCTGCTCAACACGAGTCTGGTTATGAGTTTCTGAGTTCGTTTGCGAAGCTTGTAACACGATGAAGGTCATGGTTTGAGGGTGATATTGCAACATTGTTGCGAAGGCGATGGATCACGGATCCTACATGCTGCCGGAAAATCTGTGTCTCCTCAAGCGCTTGAACGGGATATTTTTCTTGTCAGAGTAAAGTAGCTATAATCACGTAAGTTACCAGTCTAGCTGCTTGTCTGAAGTACATGTATTCAGTTGAAAGCACGTCGAGTCTGGGACATCATCTTGCCTGGTGAAGATATTCCGGTTTCATGGTCCCTCTTAGTGTGTATATTTGGAGGAGGGACTTCGTGTTCTTATCGCGAGTTCGACATACCTGCGCGATTGAAGACGTTGGTTGAAACCTGTGGTTGTTGTTGCCTTCGTGATTCCATCGATCTTTTACCCTCA
>ERZ794946.845-NODE-845-length-11105-cov-3.846968_pt1 | contig 11105 bp, 11 predicted proteins | sample MGYA00433072_ERZ794946 | MGnify/ENA primary metagenome ERZ794946 (study PRJEB30137, sample SAMN04331413) | food metagenome | isolation source: Y3 must sample point D1 replicate A | place: Australia: South Australia | collected 2014 ...
TTGGGCAAAGAGTGACAAGCGTGTTTGTCTCCGCAAGCCTCTGCATCAATTGGTTGTCTGTCTTCGCTATCCAAGCATGGTCCACTCGCTTCGCTTGGAGGTTCTCAAGCGCAGATAATACGAACTTCGCTGGACCAGCTTGACCTACGTGTGCTGTGCATCGTACCCCGGCTGTTCTTGCATCGTCGTATATCGACTTGAAGTACTCGGGCGGATGCACGAGCTCATCGCCGGCCATACCAAGTCCAGCAACGACGCCATCTGCGAAGTGGCCGGCATCCTTGACCTCTTGGAACATCCTTGTTGCGCTATCCAAGCCATGGTGGCGCAATATACAGGGAATGTATTCGATACTCATGCCAAACTCATGCTCCGCTTGCTGTTTCGCGCGTGACAATCCTTGTATCACTATCTCATAGGCGATACCACGACTGGTATGCGCCTGTGGGTCGAAGAATACCTCTGCATGCTTGACACTCTGCTCGTGAGCTTTGGTGAAGTAGTCGTAGGCTAGTTCCTTGAAGTCCTCGGCCGTTAGCAGAACAGAGCTACCGAAGGTAAAGTATCGAATGAACTCGGCCAGTGAGGCGAAGGAACCGTAACGTGCTTGCAGTTGTTCTTCGCTGGTATACACCTCATCATCAGCTGAAGCAAGATCTACATTATTTCTTGCAGCGAATTTAAAGAGCAGACGTGGCGTAAGAGCGCCTTCAATGTGTATGTGATGTTCACACTTTGGCAGCGCAATAAGCAGGTCGTGAATCTGGCCTTTGCACATGTTTCGGCAGCCCTGGACCCTGTAACAGCGATTCGGTGTCCGTTGTCTCCGCCAGATTATGGTATCGAGTTGATTGTGCAACCCCGTTTCTGCTCAAGTAAGGCAGGAAGCGTAGGCTATCAGACAAGCGTTTCTTGTGCTGGATGCCTGAATGCTCGTGCACTACTAGTATGTTCTATTGTCGTCTGGCGTGAGCTGTCTCGGGTTCCCAGAGCCGTGCTAGTATGCGTCCCAGCGCGCAGGATGGACTGAGTACAAAGGCGCCGGACAGGCCCGCAGACGCAACGGCGCGCAGCTGCGGAGAGGAGATGTTTCCTCTTGAGCTTCAGATCTAGAATTCAGCTGTAACCACCCGACAATATGGCCTCGAAACAGCATCCGTTTGTCCAGGTCAACGTCGAATACTCGGAGAACAGCCGGCAGTGACTCTGGTGAGACAAGACACACAATAAAATGGTGGTGTTAAGTAAATAGACCACCTCGGCTGGCTGCATGCAGTACCTCTAGCAACGTTGGTGGGGCATCTGCGAAGCACGATCTTGCCTTGGCTAGCTGGCTGTGGTGTTTGTCAGCCTTGGTAGATTGGTGAGAAGACGTCTGCGATTTGATCAGTAAACAAAGATCGATCCGAAGATACGATTGTGGAAATCACTCTTTGACTTTGCCGGGGTTCGGAAGAGCTCCTGCCTTGGTACTCCGTATGATTCGTGATAAGCTGATGAATCGCATGATCTCTGATGAGTGGGATGAAATCCGCAGCGAAGGTTTAGTCCGGTTTGATACGTGTATCTTTCACTTGGCAGTGTTCGAGGTGGCTTTGTTTAGGTTACGGCCCTAAGCAGGGTAGGCGGGTCGCACGGGCGCAGATGCCCAGGTCTGCCCGTTCTAAGGGCCAAAGCCAATGAGTGCAATCAGCGATCTGTCTGGCCAACATCGAGATTCTGTGCGGCTCTGGTGAGGACCAAATAAATGTACGCTCCTATCCGCTCCATCTGGTCGATCCAACTCGTGCATCTGAGATCCTCTTCCCGTCCCATCTCGCAATGTCTACTTCAAGTATCGCCCTCTCTCCCATTCAGGGTTCCTGTTACTTTTCTATCCAACACAACCAACAATCTTCATACCACAACGACGAGACTCCTTTGGCATCTCCCTTCACTCCATCAGGCGAGGACATTGTATCGGATCCATCACACCCTTTGCTGGCTTATCGACCTTTCTTACATTCTCCTTCAACCACCACTGTTCGCAACACAATGGATAGTCTTCTTCAGCTCCAAACACAAGCTGCACACATTCCTCCTCCAAGACGACCTCAACCTCAGCCTATTCAAAACGTGCTTGCTGTCGGTGACGACCTATCAGATTCCGATGACTTGACAAGTTTCGCCTTCTCACATTCACAAATGGAACTCGCCAGATGTTCACGCTGCCGTCGCTCTCAAAGCATCGACATGTCAACAGGCAAGGCTGCCAACATGGTCTCCTACGGCTTGAATTCCTTTTACTGTCTGAGATGCGCCAGCATCGTCGGTTTCGGCTCTCAAAGCCGCTAAAAACGCATTCGCTGCGCTACCGGTCTCATCTCATCTCTCGACCTCACCACCGGTTCCTCATCTTTTGACCAGTCCATCGGTCACTCATGTTACGATCATCACGACATTTCCATGCGCAGTCTGCATGATCTCTTTCTACGATACACAAACCTCTCTGGACACTTCAACCAGAGTTATGATGGGTTCATTCAAGGCGTTGTAGACCCAAGGGTCACTGAAGCGAGCATTTTTGGAGTTTCTTTTGTTTGCATTCCGGCACTGGGTCCTGTCCAGCCGGTTCGTTTTGTTATTTTAGATACCCTGTTGCATAAGCATACTGGTTATGCCTTCTTCGACCGAACCAATGAACAACATTTCTCAGACCTGCCCAATTCTCCATCTGCATTTTGATTCCCGTTACCAAGGTGGCCATATGATCTGAAATAAGCTTTCTTCCTTTTTCACGATCAAAGGACCAGGCTCGGCCGTCCAGGGCTTTTTTGCACTGAAACCACCAGACCCCACACTGATCGCGAAGACAGATCGACGATCACTGCTCGAGAAAGGCACGCGCGGTGTCTGCGGACTGTCTGCTTAGCCTCTTTCTGCCTAGTCTCAGGGACCTTTCGAAGACACTTGACTCGGCATCGATAGCCTTATTCCTTCGGTTACACGTTGGTAGAGATGAAGAGCACAAAAGAAGATGGCTGGAAAGTCGCATTGGCAGAATGGCGTTCTCCATTTGATTCAGAGGCATCAGAAATTCACCAGATTGCAAGTCTCTAGAGACAAATCAGACGCGCACTACTCTGACTCTTACACTCGAGCGCGCAATAGTTCTCAAACGGCTGCTATCCACACACTACCGGAGAAGACTTGTCAACACCGACAGGCTGCTTTGAGTACAACGGCCAAGCCGGCCTTCCGGAGCGGCCTCCTGGGTGCGATGGATGCGACATCGTGGGCTGTGCGAGGCTGCCATTTGATAAAACGGCAATCTCTTGTTTTGCAGAAAAACGCGGAACTCTGTTTTCTCGAAGGTCGATGGCGGCCGATCTTCCGGTGATTGGAGGCGGCGTTAGACACATGCACCACACGTTTCGGCTCAGATGGAGCATCTCCCGATCTATCTCCACGATCTGGATATCTTACGAGAAATGTAAGCTAGCTGTGTCTTAACCATGCTATTGGGAGCAATTCATGATGCGATACAAAGAAAGGGGTGATATTGATGAAAGCTTGCTTTGTTCGATATCTGCCTCGGAGGCGAAACATCGTTGATGAGGAAGCAGGAGGTTTTCTGATGCGACGCATCGCTGATGAAGAAGCAGGAGGCCTTTCTCCATTCCAAATGCATCTCAGATACCTTCGAAGCAGGCAAACCATCGTTGATGAAGAAGCAGGAGGTCTCAACGGACTGGTGTTCATGTTCAATCATGTTCATTGAGTGCTTGCAAAGTGCAAGAGCGATGCTTCGCGTTTGAATCCATCAGCGCGACGCGTCCGACGGCATCTTCCGTGGTAGGAGAAATTTCACGAAAGCTGCATGCATCGTTAACCAAAAATCTTCATACAGCAGTTGTAAGGCATTGCGACCACTCAGCCGAGAATGTCGTCCTCCGAAGATGCCTTTTCTTTCCACAGGATCGAAGAGGCCATGGCCCGCCTGAACGCAACAATCAGCAGCTATAAGAACGAGAAGAACGGCAAGATGAACGGACACCATCGATCAGAGTCGGACGATCACCCCTACGCTCCTCGCTCGACACTTTTTTCCAGAGAGTGGGACTTGTCGACCGGTGAACACTATCCCTCCATCACCAATGCCGAGCTCAGAAAACGCCTGAATGCTCTGCATGAGCTTTGCAGCTTCTTACCCGAACATCCTTACAACATCGATCTGTACTTGCGCATCGCAAAGGCATATGTCGAGGTTGGATACCCCGATCTTGCCATCGGCTCGGCATACAAGGCTCTGTTGCTCATTGATGCAATCAACAACGAGGACGAGTTTTGCGACGAGGCTATTGAGTCTTTGGCTTTGAGCATCTCGAAAGAGTCATTGGAATACAGACACCAGAACATCCTCGAGAATGCCGAGATCTTGGCCCATCTCTATCCCGAGTTCATGTTGAGGAACAAGGACCAGCTCGTAGATGTCGATGTGTCAGACATTGAGGTTTTGGTTTGGACCAAAGGACTTTTCTCTTTCCAAGTGTAAGCTTCCTGATCTCTGTTCCGTGAGTGCATTTTGTCCTGACGTGTCGTAGATATGCATTGCTTGCCCAGTGCCTTCATGTAATTGGGTGTCAAAGAAGTGCCGCCGAATATTGTTTCAAGGCCCAGGATCTCTTCGGAGAGGATCCGACCATCGAAGCGACTTTGGACGTCATTCACGCTGCAATCGATGACTGGCTGCGTGAAACGCAGCCCGACGAATACAACAAGCCAGGCTTTAAGTTTGGGCTCGATCAGTTTCCTGACGAAGGCATGGTGCGTAGAGAGTGCTATCCCTGGAATGAACATGAACCCGATCGCTGCTCGGACGAGAGCTTGGAATTCCTGAATGCCGAAATGGAAAAGGTTGCTCCGAAACTCGAGGTTAAGGCTACCAAGCTGCCTCTCTTGACTGAGGGTGATGGTGTGGAAAAGTTCGTTACACAACTTGGTGTTTTCGCCAAGGAGGATATTGCACCCGGCGAGATCGCACTCTCGGAGACTTCGCTCCTTACAGCAAACAACCGTCTGCAGGACGCCCTGTGCGACGCTTGCAGTGCTGATCTCCCTGAGCTCAGCGATCCCGCTTCAGCAGATGTTGTGCAATGCCCTGACTGTGAGGTCGTCTTCTGCAGTCAAAAGTGCAGCGACCTTGCTGAAGACGAGTATCATCCTGCTGTCTGTGACCGTGGTGTCGAAGACATTGCGAAGGATGTTCCACCAGCTGAGGCTGCCAATGCTCTTTACTCTCTGCTACTGCTTAGATCTTTGGCAATGGCAGAGACACAAGAGATCCATCCACTGGACATCAAGTACGTCAAGTTTATCTGGGGTGACTACCACACTCTCGACTTGTCCAAGCACTGGCGCCCACACGACCGTCACAGCACTGAGTCACCATTCCCGCGTACTCTGCCTTTTAGCTTCCAGGCCAATGTTGTGCTGCCATTCAACATGCTCGAGAAGATGGACGTCGATATTTTCAAGAACCCTCAATACGACGTCTGGGTCTTCAACACCCTCTACGCCAAGTTCCGCGGTACAGCATCAGCTCGTTTGAGCGGTTCTGGCGGCGGCGTCGCTCGCGGACCCGAGGTCAGCGCGGTACACCCCATGTGGTGCCTGGCAAATCACAGCTGCAACCCCAACGTCACCTGGCGCTGGGCAAGCGACGTCCGCTTCCGCGTCCTAGAAGAGCGACCAACATGGCACGGAAGCGAGTCCCGTGGCGGTATCAAATCCAAGCCCGGTCTCAAGAAGGGCGAAGAGGTCCTCAGCCATTATTGCGACATTGAACTTCCGGTCAAAGATCGTCGCGAGTGGGCTGCAGGCGCACTCGGGGGCAACTGCTGTTGTGAGCGATGTCTCTGGGAGGCGTGCTTTGAAGATATGAAGCAAATCACCCGCGAGGCTGACAAGGCTCGCGGATAGCCCTGTCGTGTATAAATCACCTCTATATTCAAATAATGTATACATGGGAACAAAGTGATTGCGTTTCCCTCTCTTGGCCAACCCAGCTTCTCCAAGCGTGTGTGCAAAATGAGAAAAATCATTGGCTCCTGTACCTGCTTATCATATCTTTCTGATTATCTCATCAGCATGTGGATGAAATTGGTCCTTCGTTCTCGGTACGAGTGGCATTCCTATAGATGAGCTGACAATACGTGGAAACACATATTACCTGGAGCCTCAAGTATAGTAGAAGGAAGGCGGCAAGTTTGTCAATATCAAAGCTGAACTGGAAACAGCCAATTGAGATACAATCCTGCTGGGATATGGAAGTAATCCTGAGATATCGCTATCTCTTCAATCTTCCCTTCTCTGCAATCAAGATTGATGAACCCCCAAGACACAGCCAAGGAGCAGAAAGTTCTTGGTCCGAACAACTGAAGGTCCGCTTAAACCCACCTCTAAAGGCACCACCGCTTCCAAGCCTCCCACCAGCGGGCAAGGACATGACCCCGAAAAACCTATCGGAATTTCCTCCGGACGTTCGATTCATGAAACACTTGCGCGCATGCAATGATGACTTGATGCATCCCATCCCATGCGCGGTGGTCATTCCGCTTCTGCATATTGCAGCTCCGAATTTGATTCACGCAAGCAAGCAAGCAAGCAACAATCCTGATTTTCTTTCCCTTATGCGGCTGCTCCCCAAAGCCTCGTATTCGAGAATGCATGTGGGTTTGATGTAGCCTGCTTACTCTTGTCTATTTCTGCGACTTTTGGGAGAGGCTGTGATTTGTGGATGATGATGAGACAACTGCATTGGAAAGGGGGGTGTGCGTGGTGTGTGCCTCTTTTGCGCCTGAGCCTCAGAGTGTCTCAGAATTTCTGGTGTTACACAGCATGAAGGATGCAGGATGCTAGTCACGTACATTCGCTGCAGGGTGCGGGGAAAGGATATAAGACGGCACATGGTAAAATGATACTATTCGCTAACAATTCTTTTGGCACTCGTTGCTATCGGTCACATCTGCTCTGGTTGGTTGATGTCTGTTGGTTGTCTGTGTCTCATTTGGAGCCGTTGGCGATGATGAGGCCGTCGACGAAGGTCTTGCTTGAGCTTGCTGCAGCAGGTGCGACCGCTTCCTTTTCCGTGTCGAAGCGTACATTGATTGTCTTGCTCATGAGCTTCTGACCGTGGAAAACCTGGATGGCTCTGGCTGCGGCTTCTGCATTTGCAAACTTTGCTGTTGCAATGCCGCGCGATCGGCCAGTAGCCGGGTCCCGTCGGATCTCGCAGCTGTCGAAGGATCCAATCCTGCGCAGGTACTCTTCTAGTTGCCGCTGATCAATCGCATAATCCAGTTGACTGATGAAGATGCCTCTTGATTCGGTTTTGACGAGGCCGCCCGTGGCGTTGATGGGACGGTAGTTTGGTGTGTAGACGTAAGTCGGACTCGTCCTCCTCGGAGCCACTGGTGGCCGGTGTTGGAACACAGGACTTCCGTGCATGGGTGTGCTCATGGGAGTGCTCATGGGCGTACTCATCGGTGTGCTCATTGGTGTACTCATGGGAGTCGAGTACGTGCTTACGCTGTGTGATGGCGGCAAGAACGGCTGCATGGAACGCGGGACATCACTATTGCAACGCAACAGTTCCGGAGGTGATCGAGCTGTTGACCAGAGATATACCTTGAGTGGCTTGAGGGACGGTGAGCCACTGGTCAGATACCCTTGGAACTAGTTAGTCTTCCGCTCAACACGACTGGACAAAGAAACATACCATATAAGTTGAAGGCATCCTTGGGACGTCTGATCTTGATCCAGCCACGACCTTTCTGCATCCCTTGTGGGTTTGAGGCCATCTCCGTCCACCCTGGATATGGTGCAGCCTTTCGAGTCAAGTCTTTGAGCATCCCCCAGGTGTAGTATGGTGGTAGCTGCGGTTCTGAATTAGATCATAATAACCAAATCAATGATTTATGACTTACGCCTTCAACATAGAAGAAGAATTCGCCGTCGCCAGAACTCTTGGCGCGAGAAGGAGGGTACTGGCAGTTCATTGCAGGCATGCGGGACAACATGTTCGATAGCAAGACGGGTAAGTAAGGTAGGCAGTGCAGGACAGCACAGTGCTCATAAGTCAATATATCTGTCGAAGTCCAACTGCAAAGAAGGGCAGCCGCAGTTTGAAAGATTGTTGGATCTTCGAGGTGAAACTGGTTACAAACGACAGAGATGAACCAGAAAGAGTTGCCGGAATATGGTCGAGGGACGTTCTATTTGTACAAACCATCAACGGACTTACCCCGTGTATACAGCTTCAATGCATGATATGCGTGACTTTCAATCAGCGAATCCAGTCGATTGTCTGGACTTTGGTCTACTTTCTTGCAAGCAACATCTGGAAAGCGGGACTGGACAAACAGCTCTGATTGCCGGGGAGGTGTAACCCGAGACGATCGCAGGGTCAGATACTCGGCAGAAATCTGGGGTTGCAGCAAGCCATCTGGATAAGGCCCATGTCGCCATGCACCCTGACTGACCACCCCACCAGACTGAGGATTGCGATAGGATAGAGCTGACCCAAGACAGAAAAGGGGAAGCAAGGCTGACTCTCCGTCTGCTCGCTCAATGTCGATTGTGATCTTTGTAAGTGGAGCAAACGCTTTGTCCAATTGCCGATGAGCAGATTGATATGCAGGGCTAGATGCGAGACCGATGGTAGCGGTGAAACCACTGGCTGGGGTCAAGAATGTTGTTTGCAGCTTCGATGAAGAAATGATGCCCTGATCATGAAGGGGTCAAGAACTGTGATCTGTCATTTTTCGCGGCACGGCATATATACTTATGAAGCGACCGTTGTGGTGGGCGCCCACAGAAGCAACGTGTATCGCGGCTCCGTCAACCAACAGGAGGCTCTGATAGCGGCTATACCAGCCATAAGTGGCATACCAAGAGTCGAATTGGGCGAAAGGGCCGAATCTCGCGCACAGCATCGAGGATCAATTGAGCGCCACGGTTACACAGGCTTCTTTCACGCCTACCCGTGCCGCATCCCGTGAAGAACTGGTGCGGAGGCGCGGTGCATGATGCTAGGCGAGAAGCCAGCTATTCCAACCAGGTTTCAGGCTCAGCGACAGACGTGGTGACACAAAGGGCGGGAAGGATAATATCGAAAACATTGCGGACGTGCAGAAGGTGCCAGTTTGACGTCGGCTCCAGAATCTTGGGGAAGTCGCGGTCCATCAACCGAGGTGCGACTTGCCAGACTCCAACCGCCACAGCCCAAACATTCCCAAACACCTGGAGCCACTTTCACGAGCCCTTCCATCCGGATCCGATCAACTTGCGGTCAACATGTCACCGAGTGAGGCAGCAATCATCGTTGCCCGCTTCCTCAAGGCCAACAGCTACGATGAGGTTTGAAGCTCGCCATAACAATTATCCTGACATCACCAGCTAAAATGTTTCCATGCCAGACTTTGGATACATTTATCAGGGAAGCCGGCCTTCCTCCAAGTGCCGGATCGACAAATAGAGGCGACCTGACCATCGAGAAAATCTTAGAAGAGAAGCAGACCTTTGATATGAGTCTGCAGTTCGAAAGGCTTGGCACAGATGATGGCGCTCACGGTTGGAGCCAGCATGGTAGGTGTTTTTGATTCTTCCGAAGTCAATATATTGAATTCCTTCAAGCACCGGCCGTGCCAAATGAAATTTCTGGACCGACACGTTCCAACATCCTTCACACCTCGCTGCCACTGGTAGCGAGCACCACTTCTAGGTGAGTCGATTGTGCCTTGTCATTCCTGAGGACAGTGCATCGTTGACCTGCGTATAGCGATGCATCCGAACCGTTGTTGGTAGCTACGACCGCTGACCGCCGGCTTAATGTCCACAATCTGCCTGCATGCACGCTCAAAGATTCGCTATTGGCTATACACGACTCGCCGGTGCTCTCGACTGCTGTGTTGAAACAGACACATCTGCTGACAGCATCCATGTCTGGCCAACTGGTGGTTTCTGATCTGCAGGGCGTGGTCTTTGACAAGCGCCGTGACCATGCCAAGTATGTTGTGCAGATCATAACTCATGAATTGGAAGATGTCACCTGGCTCGCGACCGCAGGCTGGGACGGCAAAGTCCATCTGTACAGTATTGACGTTGCTGCCACTAACCCCAAGTTGCCTGCTCCTGTTGCATCTATCTCGCTACCAACTAATCCGGAAGCACTCCTCTTCATCAAGCATCCCGATAATGGATCTCTGGTGCTCATCATCACGCGCCGAGATTCGACGCATCTCTTTTACTACAGCGTTGACAGCGAGGCACGCCTTCTCGGCAAGCAAAATCTTGCGCCACACAGTAATGCCTGGATTGCCTTCACTCCATCAGCAATCGCTCTGTGTCCAACAGACAGCACCTTGATCGCAATCGCCACCAGTGCCATTCCGCACATGAAGTTGCTGATTGTACGATTGATGGTTCCCTCGATGGACGGTGACGCCTCAATTGCATCCATTGTTCCTGCCGAGGAGACGCAGGCCTCACAGGCACGAGCTGCATTGGCGCTGCAAGACCGCGAATCAGCCGCCATCCTGATTCAATGCAACACCATGGCGCCTCAGACAGCCTACAGCACTCCGGCACTCACATGGCGTCCTGACGGCACAGGCGTCTGGGTCAACAGTGATGACGGTGCAATCCGTGGTATCGAAGCCACCACTGGTAAGATTATCGCTACTCTCAAAGGCCACGAACCCGGTAGCAAAGTCAGATGTCTCAGCGCTGTCTGGGTGAAAGCGGGTGACGTGAAGCAGGAATGGTTGGTTAGTGGAGGATTCGATCACAAACTGATCATCTGGAAGCCTGAACCTGCAGAGTAAATGTTGGGACGACAATCACTCTCAACGAGTTACAGGAGCTGCAGCGATTTGAACATCGTTCGGATTCAGTACAGTATCCCTCGATTGGATGGATGAATGTCGTTGCGATGCAAGGGATCATTTGACATATGCAAGCCATACAAAGGCAGGGTCGCCTCAACAGCATGTGCAATGATCACATCGCATGGTACTTGACATGACAGACAAGCCAGATTTAGATGTATCAAGTACAAAATCGTA
>ERZ794946.846-NODE-846-length-11098-cov-4.786471_pt1 | contig 11098 bp, 5 predicted proteins | sample MGYA00433072_ERZ794946 | MGnify/ENA primary metagenome ERZ794946 (study PRJEB30137, sample SAMN04331413) | food metagenome | isolation source: Y3 must sample point D1 replicate A | place: Australia: South Australia | collected 2014 ...
ATTTGGCCGTACCTCCCATGGACCTTCCCGACGACTACGACCCACGTATCAGAGGAAAGGTCGTCCACGACTTCAGCGCCCCGAGGACTCGCCGCACGCCTTCATATGATCCCAGCTTAGCAGAGGCTTCACCAAAACCATCGACTGCAAATGATTCGATCAAATCACATCAAGACTCGATTGAGCGCGACCCAAAGAGGCAATCAGTCCAACATACTCCCGTCTTTGTCGAGCACATTGATAGTGCACCCGACGAGAACCGTGTTCATGCTGAAACATTGGCGAATAATGATTTCGTCGCTCGCAACTCGTGGCACCAAAGTGGAGAGTCTCTTGACATGCCTCCTTTCGGTCGCCGGAGCCAGCTCTTTGAGGAACAAAGTCATTCCGATCCTGCATCTGATTCTCCGCATTCTGCCATGAGCGCTACAAGTGGTCCTGGCTGGCAATATCATGAACCCGAACGTGTCTATTCTCCTGTGTCGCCTGAATTTGCTCCCGAGTCTTCGTCTGCACCTGAGCGCCACGAGCTCGAGTCTGATGGCTTCGATCAGCCGTCACCGTCGATTCAACAGCATCCCCAATCGCCGCCCAATCTCCTTCCGAATCCCTCCGATATCCCAAGACACATGGCCAGTACAGCTTCACGTTTCAGCTTCCAGATAGCCAACGATTCGATAGCGGAAGAGAAGCTGTTGGAAGAAAGGCACAAGCTTCGGCAGTCGAATGTCGCTCAAGACCCTCCAACCTTTGAGCATGATGAATACGATGAAGAAGAAGAGGACACATTCGACGAGGACGCAATGTACGATCATGATGAGATGGAAGATACTTCACCAAATGGTCTTTACGGACACCCAAATTCTGGCTTGCCTGAAAGGCTTTCTGCCATGACTTTGGATTCCCATCAAGACCACATGTCGATGGCTTCTTCGAGCACTCTGTATTCAGTCACCGGCCCACAAACAACACAACCGGTTTTCCAGAACCCGCTTCGCTCGAACCCACCTCTAAACCCACTCCACCAGCATCCTCCTGGCGCCTCTCAAGACTCAATTTTGATTGAACCTCAACAACAACCGGCCAGTCCTTCTTCGGTCAACTCTTTCTATTTTGATGATGGTATGCTTGACCAACTTGACGATGTCCAAGAAGACGAGGAACATGACGAAACCTTTGACGAAGGCAAGTTCGACGATCCATCATATCTGAAGAGGCCCAATCAACCAGCTCACCTTCACGAATCTCCCGCCACCTCGTCAAACCGTGCTTCTCCAGGAGCTCCTGTTCACAATGTTAATGGTTATCCATTCCTCATTCAAAACCCCGGAACCGGTCATTTTTCTGCTGATTCGCCTTTTTCTGAAGGCTCTTCTCAACCCGGTGATCACCAACTTGATTCACAAGAGGACGCAGCACGACACGACTCTCAACAAGGGCCACCTGGGTGTCAGAACCTTGCTGCATATCACAATGCTTTAGCAGAGGCGGCACACCGGGCTGCTGCTGATGGCAAATTTACGAGACAAAACAGCATCGCTGCCTCTGACTCTGTCTATTCTGAAGATCACGATGAGCAGGTCGAGAATAACGATTCTCGTCAAATGCAATATCCACATCAGATGTCTATGCCTATGCCCGCACCCATGCAGATGCAAATACCTCCTCAATCCCAGATGTCTCTTCAGTCGCAAATGCAGATGCAGCAACAGTTACAGCAACAATTTCAATTGCAACAACAGATGCAAATGCAGATGCAAATGCAAATGCAGCCTCAGATGCGTCAGAGCTACATGTCGGGCTCAAGTCATGTTTCTCGTGGCTCCTATTCAGCCTTCGACTTTGGCTTCAGCGATGGTGCAACCATCGAGGACACTTTCTCGTCTCCAGAATTCACAAATGACGATTTTGCTTTCGACGACTCTGATCTGATCTCCGCTGCAAACTCGGAAGCACTTGCCAATGATGACGAGGGCTTTTATAGCCAGGAATTTGGATTTTATGCTAGAGCACGTCCAGGAGGCGATCCTGACACTGTTGAAGCCATCAATGGCGGCTACTTCGGTGCACCCGGCATCGAGATAGTACGACAAAAGAGTGTCAAAGAGCCAAATCTGACTCCCATTACCGAACGCAGTGAGTTCAGTACACGAAACTCATATATTGGTCCCTTCAGCCCTCTTGCCGCCGCTCTCCCTTCGCCCGGCTTCCCGCCCTCTCACATGGCAGCAGCACGCATGAGTCCTCTTGCCTGGCAACATCTACAAGAAGATGAAATGACCTTGGCCGATCTTCGAAGACTCAAGCAAGGCGCATTCGGTAGCAGCAGCAACAGTGTCAATTCGCAATCCTCGTCCTTTGGCATTCCAGCGCCCTACAGTCCCACTACTGCTGCACAAAATATGCCTGGTGGCTATTTTATGCCACGCGCTGGCTACGGCGGTGTTCCCATGGCATGGCAGCGTAGTAGTGACAGCAACTCGAACTACAACCCCTCCAATCATTCCTCCAGTCCGGCGCCCACCTCTCCTGTCCATGTGTCCATTCCCACCGGCATGAACTACAGTCAGACCCCACACTCGCCTTTACAACTACCGCATGCCTTCTTTGTCCCAGACAATGTTTCAACTCCCAAGAAGAGTTCTTCGAATCTACACGAATTGCCAGGAACACCAGTTACAGCAAAAAAGCCTTCAGCAAAGGACGTGGCCGCTGCCTCTGAACGACAGCCATATCAAACACATTCGAGATCTGGTAGTGGTGCAGACAACATCACTTATGTTCGTGAAGAAGACTCTACAGGTGGCAAGCGTTGGGTTCTTGAAAGACGACGTACAAGCGAAGCAGGTCTACTCGAGCTTATTGGTAGAGAGGTCGTCGAGGGTGGCCGCATTTGATCCAGGTCTTGATATTTTACTTCTCTTCCTGCCACATTGATGGCATATGGTGGCCGATCTCTTTTTTCTGGGTGTTGATACCATGATACTGCGTTTTAGCGATAACTTATAATATGTCCTGACCTTTTTTCGAATACCCCATGGCGGACACATCAAACTGCTTGTATAGAATGATTTTGAAATGAACATACGCTTCTAACTTGTGAACTCCACCTCATCAACATGCATTACTAAAGTCTTTCAGAGTATCAACAAACATCATAACATGTCAATCATCAAGAGTGTCACAAAGTGAGGTGTTTTGGATGCCAAGGAGCCACCACAGACACCCCACTCGTACGGTCTTTCCTCCTTGTGTCCTTTCGAATGCGGATTTCCTCTTGTTCATCTATTGACACTCCTGCTAGTAAGTCTTTACTGTCTCCTGACATCTTGCGTTCGGTAACAGAAGCCTCTCATGTCGTCGGAAAAAAGCCATCTGCAAGCATAGTAATGTTTACTCGTCTTCTCTAAGCGCCCAAGCTGGGCACCCATTAGCCCTGATGCAGGTGTCACAATCCTCTGCAAATCTCGGATTAGAATAGCAACCGTAAGCGCCCAGCGTATACTTGTATGCAAGCAACCAATCAAGGATAATCTCCAAAACAATGGCTTGCCGAATGTCGCGTTGGCCATGCAGACAAGCATCAATTTGGTCACTCCTGAAATGTCCAGAGCGGTTGTGGCTTTTCTCGACTTAGAGTCTCTTATGATCTACTCGCTATCGCAGGTTGTGGTTCTATCTCCTTTTCTTGCAGCGTTCACAGCACATTTGCACTTTACATCCTCAGCGGTATGCACCAAAGAGGTGATAAAGAATGAACCAACAGTATGGTGCACATCCGCCTTCTGGACAGTTCTACCCGACTCGACGGCACAATGCTGAGCAGGTATCAGTTCCTTCCATCGGCCGAGCACAACAGTCGCCACAAGACACGACAGGTGTGGGATCATCTTTGAGCACGCCTCTCAGTCCCATGTTCTCTCCCCTTGGAAGTGGACACTCGACACACAGCAACTCGACAATGGGATCTAGGCCTTATAACCCTCAGCAATGGGGTCAGCCCAACGTTGTTGGAGGATCGCATATAGTATTTTCTCCAACTCAAAGGATTACCAGAGAAGCAACCGGAATGGAAGGTGAGTAGCATTTTTTGCAGTACACAAATCACGATTTCCATCGTGGCCAGTGTATCTCCTTTTGTGCAAGTTTTGTGACCGAAATATAGCATCGATGCCATCTCCACCACCCCCGTATACACCCCCACCTGACAGTGCTACCCGCTTGATGCGATCGTCACATACCATAGGGTTCATACCTTCTCCCCTCTCCATCGAACCATCATCGTCAAGCACGATAAGCCTTCGTTCAACTCCACCACACGGGCCGACAGCACACTTTCCACCACCTCCAAACTCACATGCCCGTGATCGATCGAGTTCAGGGACAGGTAGAGCTAGATTCAGTATCTCTGGACTTGCCGCTCGTGTCAAGCGTTCCGACAGCTCTGATCAGATATCTACTTTGAATACCCAACACACTCAAACAGCCCCCATTTCAGCGCGTCCTGTCTCACGACCACCAGCTTCCCGTCGTGCTGCATCAACAGGTGCACTGCAAACACACACCGCCCATCAGGTTCCAAACGGTAGAGTCTCGCCCGAGTCATCACACTGGGAGCCTGGAATGCCATTGCCTCCCCCTCCACCAGGCCCACCACCTCCTGACAACAGATCTCAGAGTCTGAATCGTTATCCGAGACGAGCTCCCGAGACACGAGCTGCTCCCTTGAGTGTGGTCCCACCTCCACCGCCACCTCCAACGAGAAGGAGGCATGAGAACACACTCGGTATGATTCCGCCAACACCTTCTGACTGGCATCCTGACATGGACAACGAATCATCTGGCTTCATGGAGTTGCGTATTGACACTGGAATAAATGTTCATGAGGTCAAAAGTAGTCGAAGCAACACTCAAATAACCAGAGACATGACGACTGACAGCATACGTGAGAGAAGATCGCGAAGTCGAGCTAAGAGGGAAGGTTATGAATTCGAACACGATCATCAAACGAGTGCTCAAGAAAGGATTCAGAGCACTGTGTCCGAATTGTCGAAACCGACCAATCTTACCCTTGTGACTGCAGACAGTCTACTGCAGAGGAGACGTACCACAGTTGCCGAGGCCTCTTCGTCTCAATCGAGTCCGGCTCAAGCTTCTTCCCCCGAATACACTCGACGACAGAGACAGGGACGCAATAATTTGACGGTTCTGACGCCCCCATACACGCCTTCAATCGCTACTCCTTTGCAAAAAGGAACGTCACATGGTGCATCCGGTACTCATGAGCACGCATCAACCCAACCGGACTTCTCGCGATTGCCAAGCGATGAACCCTACAAAGTGAGCAGCACCGTTGCCTCGAATACCAATGAGCTCTCCGCATTCACACAGTCAAGCTTGGAACGCTATCAAGTATTTGTTCATCAAGAAGCCACGGCCGAAAATGACAGGGAACGACTGGAACTCTTTGCTAGCTTTATGGTTCAAGAATCCAGAATCAGAAGAGGACGCTACTCCGAGGCTTTCAACACCATGGCTGGGGATATCATGGAACTGACTCGTGACATGTGGAGGCCTCTGGCTTTTTCGAATGAGCAGGACATCAATCCAACCAACAATCGTGATGCAAGTCCAGAAAGCGCAAACATCATGATTGATCTGGATGATAGCTTCCACACCTCTATCGCCTCAACTGCCGAGTTTACACCCACTACCGATACAGAGTCTTTGGCTGATGAGAGTCGTGATGCGGTGGAAAGAAGACCTGCCAATCCCTGGGGCGACAAGTTCCAGCCCTGTCTCTCACCAATCCCCAGCATGGCCGTCAGTACTGTGCCGGATGAGGAAAGTTCAAGAGGAAGGTCTGCCAGTCGATGGTGGGAAGAGAGTGTAGACGGCTCTATTGGAAATGGTGGACGTAGAGTTGAAAGGACCAGGCAAGAGTCGAAATACATGAGCCTGCATCCTCAAGAGTTGTATATCGCTGCACAGCCTTCACCAAATCAGGATACGCCAACGCCTAGTACCAGCAAGCAGACATTTCAGTATGGTCCAGACGAATACCCTTCAGAAAAGATCGGCTGGCATGAAGAGGAAAACGTGTTTACACCATCCAACCCACCCTCAGCAGCTTTTTTGTCACCTCGCAACAAAGCACCGGTAGGCCGTCCAGCAGGCAGTTCGGCTCTAGACGTCACAAGACTCGTCACGCTCCCGCCACCATATCCACGACACTACCCCGCTGTCAACAACAGCCATCCTGCTTTGAGTATACTCAGAGCAAACCATCGTTCTGTGGCAAATTTGTCGGGTATACGCGAACTCATTCAATCTCACGAATCCACTGAGGCAAGCCGCCGTCAAGCATGGAGGACTTCAGCTGGTGAGAGACTCCGCCACTTCCGTTCACAGACACAATCTTCCATCAATACAGGAAAGATATCCTACAATGATGCCACCCAAGCTGAATTGACATTTCGTCGATCCGAAGCTGCGAACGTGCTACAACAAGCTGAGACACAGTGCCAGGATTTTCGACAACGAGTCTATGAGCCTGTACATCGGATGCTTTCTGAGCATTCGCGAAGTTGTGATGAATGTATTGAACAGCTTATCAAAGCCCTAGATGCAGAGGCTGAATGCAATCAAAACTTGCTCGCTCAAACCGAGGGAGACGAAAGGCCTGAACTCGTCGAACAGCTGACGCTCTTGAAGTGGCTTTTCGAAAGTAAGGAGCACATCCACAAGGAGCGATTCGATATTGATACTGCTCTGATGGCAAGGGAATCTGCGGCCATCTTGACTAGCTATCAGCAAAATGGAAATGAAGTGCAGATACGCCAAGTCGAAAGACACTTTGAGTCTGAACGCCAAAGACGACAGCTTGAATATGCACAAGAGACAAATAAGAGGTTTGATCATCTGCGTAAGACCGTGGAACGTCATATCTCCAGAGGTGTAGAGATTCAACTATCGGCATTCTGGGACATAGCTCCAGGTCTGGTTGAGGTTGTGCACAAGGTGCCGGACGACTTGCGAAGGTTCGAGATGGCAATCCCTGCAAACGAGCTTGCAGAAAATGTCTCATACCAGGACTTTCCTCTGCAGTACATGTACACTATCTTGGTACACGCCAAGAAGTCGGCATACCAATTCATCGAAGCACAAACGAACCTGCTGTGTCTTTTGCATGAGGTACATACCGCGACGGAATCGGCTTCATTGCGGTTGCGAGAAATCGAGCGTAACATGGCAGGCGAGAACGCAACTCTTGTACAAGCAGAGATGGCGCATCTCAAGAAGCAGAGAGAGTTGGAGCTGACTCATGATCTGCAAGGAAAAGTGCACGAGGTGGAGGAGCAGTGGAGAGAAGCTTTGGGAATGTCGATCGAGGATTGCATTGAGAGGGTCCGAACGTGGCTGCAGAATACTGGCGGGTGGGAGGAGAGTTTGGAAGTCTAGGACGCAATCAACGGGCAGGCGGTGTTGTGATTAGAGTAAGCGAATTTTATCAATTAATCAAGTATGATTGGATGGGCTTGTTTGTGCCTCGCTGGAGTTTGACAGCCAAACATACAAACGTGTGATTTCTCGAATGTGTTTGCTGACAGGTCGTCACTTCTTTGAGGATATTCAGACAAACAAGACCGCATGCGGAAACAAACATTCGTCCGTGTCTGCGTGGACGTGAGGAAAGAAAGAGTGAAGTGGTCCCGATAAAGAAGGAGGCTATCACATGACAGGCCGGGTGTTGCCGAGCGGTCGCTCATTTGGCAGGTGTGGGAAGCTTGTCAAAATCTCTTTGAAGAAGTTCTCTTTCACCGCACGCATCCATCATCTCCCACTCCAAACCCCTCGTGCTCTCGCACTTCCTTTCATAAAGACTCGTTCACTGGTACCAAAAAAATTTGAAAAATCCAAAAAAGCCCATATCGCGCCTTCTCAGCGTCTAGTTGCGAAGGTTCATCAATCACACACGAGTCTATCGAAAGGAATCTTTTTTCGTCTCTCTCAGAAAAAGGTGCGCATACACTGTCTCTGCCTCTGCGCGAGACCTATCTCGACCGTCGGATCTTCACGCCTACGCCCATCCCTCTTCAGTCGCTACGAAAGTCGCATGCCCGAGCACAACCTTCAGTCGCGTATCAACAAGTCATTCGCAGACAAGCGACTTCCGCATCTGAAGACGCTCTTGCAACTTTCACATCGACTTACACTCTTTCCTGCTTTCTACCCTCTGACATCGCGCATCCGACCCCGCGACGAAGATTTCGTCAAATCAAAAACACCGTGTGGAGAAGCAGCGCTGACGTACATCTTGCAGAAAATCTAAAAGTCATACAACATGTCTGACGTTCAAGCTACCTCCCCTACCGGTGCCGCTGCGCAGCCCGCCTCTCCTTCTGCCGATGTCAACGGTGCCAACGCCCCCAGCGATGTCGCCGCTCCCCAGCAGGCCCACCAGAACCAGGCCTCCAACTCGGCTTCCCTCTACGTTGGTGAGCTCGACCCCTCCGTCACCGAAGCCATGCTCTTCGAGCTCTTCTCCTCCATCGGCCAGGTCGCTTCCATCCGTGTCTGCCGTGACGCTGTCACCCGCCGTTCGCTCGGTTACGCCTACGTCAACTACAACAGCAGCGACGATGGTGAGCGTGCTCTCGAGGAGCTGAACTACACTCTCATCAAGGGCAAGCCTTGCCGTATCATGTGGTCTCAGCGTGACCCCGCCCTCCGCAAGACTGGTCAGGGCAACGTCTTCATCAAGAACCTCGATGTCGCCATTGACAACAAGGCTCTCCACGACACTTTCGCCGCCTTTGGCAACATCCTTTCCTGCAAGGTCGCCCAGGATGAGCACGGCAACTCCAAGGGTTACGGTTTCGTCCACTACGAGACTGCCGAGGCCGCCAACGCTGCTATCAAGAGCGTCAACGGCATGCTTTTGAACGAGAAGAAGGTCTTCGTCGGCCACCACATCCCCAAGAAGGACCGCATGAGCAAGTTCGAGGAGATGAAGGCCAACTTCACCAACGTCTATGTCAAGAACATCGACACCGGCGTCACCGACGACGAGTTCCGCGTCCTGTTCGAGAAGTACGGAGATATCACCTCCGCTTCGCTCGCTCACGACAACGAGGGCAAGAGCCGTGGCTTCGGTTTCGTTAACTTCGCCAGACACGAGGATGCCTCCAAGGCCGTTGATGAGCTCCACGAGTCAGACTTCCACGGTCAGAAGCTGTACGTTGGCCGCGCCCAAAAGAAGCACGAGCGCGAGGAGGAGCTCCGCCGCCAGTACGAGGCCGCTCGTCAGGAGAAGGTCAACAAGTACCAGGGCGTCAACCTCTACGTCAAGAACCTTGCCGACGACATTGACGACGAGGAGCTCCGTAAGATCTTCGAGCCCTTCGGTTCCATCACCTCCGCCAAGGTCATGCGTGACACCCAGCCCGCTAAGGACGAGGCCAAGGAGGGTGAGGAGACCAAGGAGGAGTCTACCGAGGAGGAGGAGAAGAAGGAGGAGCAGCCCGTTGAGGCCGAGAAGAAGGAGGAGGAGCAGGAGGAGGGTGTCGACTCCGTCACCAAGGACCTCGAGAAGGTCAAGATTGGCGGCGAGCTCAAGATCCTCGGCAAGAGCAAGGGCTTCGGCTTCGTTTGCTTCAGCAACCCCGACGAGGCCACCAAGGCTGTCACCGAGCTCAACCAGAAGATGGTGCATAACAAGCCCCTCTACGTTGCCCTCGCCCAGCGCAAGGACGTCCGCAAGAGCCAGCTTGAGGCCAGCATCCAGGCCCGCAACCAGGTCCGCATGCAGCAGCAGGCCGCCGCCGCTGGTGGCATCCCCCCTCAGTTCATGCAGCCTCAGATGTTCTTCGGCCCTAACGGCCAGCCTATCATGCCCGCCCGTGGTCAGATGCCCTTCATCCAGGGTATGCCTCAGGGCCAGCGTGGTGGCTTCCCTCAGCAGGGTGGTCGCGGTGGTCCCAACGGCCAGCCCCCCATGGGTTACCCCGTTCCTCCCATGCAGGGCTTCCCTCCTGGTGCCTACGGCAACCCTGCCTTTGCTAACCAGATGATGATGGGTGGTCGCGGTGCCGGCCGTGGTGGTCCCATGCCCATGATGCCTGGTATGCCCCCTAACATGATGGGCGGCCCCAACATGGGTGGTCGTGGCCAGCAGTTCGGCCGTGGTGGTCCTCGCCAGATGGGTGGCTTCCCTCAGCAGCGTCCTCAGGCTCCTTCCGCCTCTCCCGCTCTTGACGTCAACGCTCTCAACGCTGCACCTCCTGCCCAGCAGAAGCAGATGCTCGGTGAGGCCCTCTACCCCAAGATTCACGAGCAGCAGCCCGAGCTTGCCGGCAAGATCACCGGTATGCTCCTCGAGATGGACAACGCTGAGCTCCTCGACCTGACCACCGACGACGCTGCTCTCCGCAACAAGGTTGACGAGGCCATGCGTGTCTACAACGACTACCTCAAGTCTCAGGGTGGTGATGACGCTGCTCCTGCCCCCAACGGCTCTGAGAACGTCGCTCCTGCTGCCGAGGCCGCCACTGAGGAGAAGGCTTAAGCGATTAACTTCGACTTACACGAACCCGCCTTTCTTTTTCAAAAAGTTTTCATGACACGCGCTGCATTCGATTTGGGCGCCCGGCGTCTTGATCATTCAGCTTCTTTCACCCCGGATACCCCACCTTAATGAAACGACTTTTTACTCTTTGTGACCATCATTATTTCCCCTCCCATCCACTGTGCATGAGATTCTTTATACACTCTATCGTTGCTCTACGGTTATCCTACACCAAGCTTTGTGCGTTATGGCTGCTCTCGATTATGGTCACTACCGATCGCAATGGTCCACGGCTGAATGAGGATGTCAGGCCTGCGCAAAAGAGCATCGATTACTTGAAACTCAGACTGAAACAGAAAGACGCGGCAACGCCAATGGTACGAATTTCTTTATTTGCTCGAGGAAGGTCCATATCTTCAGTGCGGACATGAATTGATGGGTTGATTTTTGGGGGTTATCTTTTTTTATTCTCTTTTCTTCTGGCGATCGGCGGAAAAAAGAGAGGGGTTAAAATCAAGGGCAGGTTTCTCT
>ERZ794946.848-NODE-848-length-11091-cov-95.318412_pt1 | contig 11091 bp, 10 predicted proteins | sample MGYA00433072_ERZ794946 | MGnify/ENA primary metagenome ERZ794946 (study PRJEB30137, sample SAMN04331413) | food metagenome | isolation source: Y3 must sample point D1 replicate A | place: Australia: South Australia | collected 2014 ...
CGGTATTTATATCATCAAAAAAAAGTAGTTTTTTTATTTTATTTTTTCATTACTTTTCACTGTCTATGGATTTTCATTCGTAAAGGCATCACTCCCTAGTTTGCGATAGTGTAGATACCGTCCTTGGATAGAGCACTGGAGATGGCTGGCTTTAATCTGCTGGAGTACCATGGAACACCGGTGATCATTCTGGTCACTTGGTCTGGGGCAATACCAGTCAACATGGTGGTGAAGTCACCGTAGTTGAAAACGGCTTCAGCAACTTCGACTGGGTAGGTTTCCGTTGGGTGGGCGGCTTGGAACATGTAGTATTGGGCCAAGTGAGCTCTGATATCAGAGACGTAGACACCCAATTCCACCAAGTTGACTCTTTCGTCAGATTGAGCTAGAGTGGTGGTTGCAGAAGCAGTAGCAGCGATGGCAGCGACACCAGCAGCGATTGAAGTTAATTTGACCATTGTATTTGTTTTGTTTGTTAGTGCTGATGTAATCTTAACAGGAAAGAAAGAAATAAAGATATATTCTCAAAAGCATACAGTTGAAGCAGCTCTATTTATACCCGTTCCTCTATCAGTCATCACTACTTAAACGATTCGTTAACAGATGCTCATTTATCACTTCACGCCTTTCATATTTCATCTTTCGCACCATCTTCATCATTAAAAATGAGATGCACTTGTTCCTGAACGAGGCATGCATATATCATGAATTTCTTATGCGAAGGTATTGTTCTATGGTGCCTATGTTAATTCGTATGTGGGGGAAGTGAGAATGCCAATTGTAGGGGTGCCGAGATGTGCCTTGAAAAAACCCTTTTCGCGTGCCTGTGATGCTTCCATTTTGGTCAAAAAAAGAACGTCTGAATTGAACCCTCATTCAGAAGCTTATTGTCTAAGCCTTTATTCGGTGTTTTCTAAACGATCTCCATGGAAGAAATATTTCTATCTCTTGAAATCCGTACAAGATATCAGACGTGTGTCGGGAGTCGTATACTGTTGGGGTCTGCAAATCTGTGAACTCTCGGCGATTATCTTGGTGCAATTACGTAATTGTAGCCGCTGAAGGCGGATGGTATTGACAGAAGTTGATATTCAAAGAATCGTGTATGATAAAAATAAAACTGTAACCATTTCTTAGTGGCAGAATTAACTCTACACAGAGGGAAATATTTGATTCCGAGATGCAATCCCCCTTTTCTAGCCAGATATGAAGGAGAAAAGTGAAACGGCAATAGATAGCGCTACTTTATTTTATTCTATTTTAAAAAAGTTCTCTAGGAGAAATACATTAATTATTGATACTCCTTGTAGCTTCTACGTCAAAAGAAATGTCTCTATCTTTATGGTAACGGCTCGCCGTCAGAGCTCAATTGTGCTTCTTGAATGTATTTCCAAAGTTCAACGTTTAATGATCTAGGCGACAGAGATTTCTTTGAGAACAAAAGGCCACGAAAGCTCCGTTCAAAGAATGCCTGACAACCAGCCCCACTGAAGAGAAACTCTTTTTTTTTTTCTAAACCCATGAAATACAGTTCCTTTTCCATACCAAAAAATGAGGAAAGAAGCATGTGTTGGGAGTCGCAGGCAGTTGTAGAGGTTTACAATTCTAACCATTTTGTGATTCGTTGTAAGTCACCGTTCCATGGTAAACGTATTCTTAATTCTGCTTTAAAAAACAGGCACATATGTTATCGCTCTGATTTTCGTCATCCAAAAACATATGATAGCAATAATTTACTACTCGTTGTTGTGCTGATATGGTTAAACCACTCCTTGGAAACACAGGCATAGAAAAAGTAGGACAGATTCTTCTTCATTATGATTTAACTTAACATAAACAGGGTTTTTTAAAAAGAATTTATTAATGTTGAGGATTTATATTGTATAACATTTGACGGTAGTCAGTATCGCTCAACTTATATAAAAATAATTAGAAATAAGTGAGACAACATAGGTTTATTGGTATCTGTCAGACTAACGATAAACTTAAGGTTTTATGAGGTTTGAAGCTTTCAATGCGTAAAATGATCCCAAAAAATACAGAAATTTGTATTGCATTCAAACATCATATCTAAAAATAACCAAAACAATTTTAATTGTGAAACAGTCATTATTAGCAAAGTAATCAAGAGTTTCGACTGTAGAGCTTATCACCAAGTCAGTTTAATTCTACCGGGTCTGTATATGTACAATCTGAAGGGAATTATTACTGACAAAATCGTCCTCTTTTTATCACACTTGGTCTTTTGTAGTCCACAAGAAATATATGATTTTACTATGTGGTACTTTTTAAGTGCAAAAGGTACACGGGAGCTGGACACTCGCATATTTTTATAAAACTCTCTGTAGTTCTAAGCTTCTGATAAGAGCATCAGTACATCTGTTTTTATCGTATTATAGACACGATTTGAAATCTTTAAACTTTATTCGATTAGTTGATTCTGATGATCATGGACCTTTACCATATGATCCAAAATAAAAATGAAAATTGAGTATAGAGGAATAAACAAACAAGTTATACGTCATAATAACTCAAGTAGAGATCAAAAAAAAAAAAAACTTTACCTCATTGAGAACTCAGAGTAGCTTGTATTTGATAGTCTTTTTATAAGAAGGATTTAAGAATTAAGACGAAGATAATCCTCCAATCAGCAATTTTATCAGTGTGTGGGTGGGCATTCTGCTAAATACTCTTCAAGAATAAACATGCATGCACCAAGAGCTTTAATTTGTTTCTTAATAGAAGAAGTACTGGTATTTTAAAAATTAGCAATTCTAAAAACATTGCTATTAGACATTAGGGGGTGATTTCTTTCTTGCACGATTCTATATGACAGTTTTGTAGACACAAACAAAGGCGACCAAGTTTTGTATGGAAAATATAGCATTCATTTGTCTTCAGAGCTGCACAAGAGGTATATACGGCTGCCAATTTTATAGCGCTACATTGGAAAATTATCATAACATATCATTTCCAATATTTCTATTGCAGACCACCTTATTTAATCACTGTATCTCTTTAAACTGGTCTAAAGCTGTGTTTAATCGTATTAAGAGGCGAAAGTACATGATGGAACTGAAAAAGCACTGTTACAATTACCAGGTGAGTAGGATAGGAAATCGGAAAAAAAATGGGTGCTTCTTTCTAAAAATGGCCAACAACAGAGTTTTCTCAGTCAAAAATAGCCCAAGATTATTGCTCTTCTTTATATAAGATTGAATAAGCCATCACATAGATGCGTGCTTTGGTGACCTTTTTTTTCCAGCTTTTATTTTAATACGTTCTTGCTTGTATACTATCCCACTTTATATATATTACCTAAACTTTATTATTTAAAGCTCATCATGGTGGTCATGGCCACCGTAACATTGATTATTAAAGCAGCATCCACTCTCAAATCCCTCTTTTTGGGCAGCGCGTTTGGATCCACACCACTCTTCACAACAAACATGACCATTCTTCTCTGTGCACGTTTTAATGCATGAATGGCCCTTTCCACCGCAATTGTGTGCAGATGAATAGCCGAGCGATTTACCGCAATCAGTACAACCTCCAGTCGAGATACGATACCTTGCAAGACACCCTTTTCCTCTTTTTAGCATTTCTTGGTTGACTTGTTGGCGAAGAAAAGAAAATTCGACGTCAAGAATATTAATTTTGGTAACGTTTGTATCAAAGCCAATGGTAGTACCATTGAATTCAGTTATGATTAGATTGATAGTACCATTGGTTTGCTGTGAGTTTACTGAGTCGACAACAGAGCTAGCATACTCATGAATCTCGGTCTGATTACTGTCGAGGGTTCCAGCATGAACGCAAGATTATACCGTCGCCAACAAGCTCATTAATATCGTGACCATGTTTTTTGAATTCATCTTCATAATACAAAAGTAATCTCTTATTTTCTAGTGTCCTTTTGGTGATATGTAAAGTATAACAATATATCTTCTCTTCAAACTGTGAAGGATTTAGAAACTTTATAAAGACAAAGTCGGAGAAATTCTCTTCACAATATACTGTATCCAGCCACTGCCCTGATAAATCGAGTTCACAGTATTGCATATGTGCAGTGATTCCACAAATGGTATTGATTTGGTCCCAAACCCGACAAAACAAAGAAACTAGCAGCGTATATATAGTACTTATTCTATGGGGCTATTCATTTAATATTTAATCTGTCTGACCTGGCATTCTGCAAACTGTCGGTAGGAAATTACGCGATCAATAAAATTCCTGTTAATGGGAGGGAGAAGACAAGCGAACTCTAGGCTTTAAGCAGAGCTGGTGGAAAAACACCATAATAATCCGAAGCAGCAGTTACGCTAAATGGAAAGAAATCGTTAAAAATAAGGGGCAGGCAGGTGTGCTGCTGAAAAGGTAAATGAAAACCAGTGAGTACACTTCTGCATGGATTTTTTTGGCAACAAATCAACGAAAAAAATGCTCACAGTTTCCGAATAAGACGGCTTTCCATCAGTATTATTAGAGAATTATGTGGCTGTAACCTTGCTGTTTTTACACTCGTTCCAAGTAAAAAATGCTCATCTTACCATTTTAGATAGAAAAAATAAATCCTACCTGCCTTTTCTAGTCAGCAGAATCTTTACAACATATTGCGAATTTTCTTCAATATTGGTTTATTTTAAGTGTTTGATAGAGTTTGGAGTTCAATAATTTACGCTTGATTCTTAAGTTATTTTTACTAATGGCACGATAATTAATGCTGCTGTTACTCCCTTATATGATACTACGCGGTAAATCATCATTATACGGAAACCTTTAGATATAGTGCTGTCAACTGGAATTATTATATGGGAAATAACAATTTGTGCATTTTGCATTGAACAGCTCAGGAGAAGAATTAAGTGTAAATTTGGGAGTTTGCACTCAAATCACCGCCCTGAAAGTGAAGCAACAATCTTGAAGCCTGCTGTATTGGAAGCATTGGAATATACGTCACTCCCTGAACATCTTGAACCTTTTTTTTATTGCTAGCTACAGCTTCAGTTAATTTTGTCACCTTAGACTACCAATTGTTTTATTTTGTATCTTTGGTATGATAATCTTATTCCGTCTCGTATTATACTTGTCCTGTTATGATCTCTCGAAGCAAGTTCTAAGAACTTGTGAGTTTTATAATACTCCTAGGTTTAGCCACTTTCCAAAGATAGAGCAATCTTTTTGGAATTGAAATGTCAGAGGGATGATTCTGACGATAGACATTTTTCTGATGAACTGTTGCGTACGTACGCATAAAAACAGTATAACTTTAGGTGGTAGCGGTAGTGTCGACTTTTATTGGAATGAGAATTAACTATCATATATCGACTAGTATCCATAGTACGTGTATATTATCGTATACAACGTAAGAAGACATAAATATTGAGAAACAGTCATCGATTTTAGTAGAGGTTGAAACGCGAGGCTTGATAATTTCATGGGATAATGAATGACGGCATATAAGATGAAAGAAGATGTAATAATATTCATTATCATTCAAACTCTATCTCAGCCCGTCCTCATCTCTTTCAGTACTGTATGTGAACTCGTCCATAAACACCGTATAGCTACGTCCTCTTTCATTTTAAGGTATGTATCTGCTTCTTGCATCACGTCACCACTAGCACAATGAGAGTATACAATACAATGTCATTAACCCTAGATGCTGTTGTTCCTCGATGTTGTGTATACATACATTAACTCGAAAGTGCGATGTTAATGATGTCCTAGTGCTATATAATAAATCTACAAACTAAAAAATCTTGATCACATCAACCAAAAATGTATCTTACTGCTAAATGTGTCATAAAAGGGTTCCAGTATCCTTACTACACCATTATATAGAAGACTCTTTATAATTTCTTCCGTCAGAATAATTACTTATCAATAGATTGTTTAACATAGGAGGAGTTGGATGAGCGCAAGCATTTGTTGAGCTATTCGCAACAGGATGAACATAATGTCCTTCTTCATCATATACACGCATTACCAAATCCATTATATCTGTACAATAATCAGTCTCAGAATTATATGGCTCAGATCCGTTATAAGTCGATAGATCTAGGTTACTGTACTCATAAGAATCTGTAATAGCCTCCAACTCAACTAAGGTATCCCTATAAATCAAAGATTGCTGATCGCCGGGTTCAAACCGTCCCGTTCTAAGTGTTCTACCACTTTTATCAGAATCAATATCATAGTAAGATGCTTGGAATAGCCAGCAGATTTGATTGTTTGTCATATTAGTTGGCAAGTTGAAAAATACTTGGTAACCGCTGGTGATATCAACATATGCGGAGCATAATGAGTACAATTGAGAAAAAATGCAAAATAAACCAAATAAGGGAACCATTTTTTATTAAGCTTCTCTACCCTTTTAAAAATGGCTTTGACTTCAAAGGCTTAGGAAGCAAACATGCTACTGCTATTTTTTGTCCAAAATTTTTATCCTTTATAGTTAATGTTTTTAGATATTGCGCGGATCCATTTAAAAGCAATTTTGGTTTGGTTGCATAATGTTCAGACATGTATTTTAAAAGGTTAAGCGGCGTGCCTTAAAGCATTTTACTCCCGAGTTTGATCGGCTCGCTTATGCTCACAAGTATATTAAACAAGAATTATGGAGAAAACAAGTCTTTAACGTGTATTTTTAAATCTATATACATAAACCGCAGGACGCGGCATTCGACTGCTTTGATAAGAATTCAAAAGTTAGTGTCCGGAAATCTATTTTTAGTAAAAGTAATAATGTTATTTGTACAGAGTATTGCAGAAGTTCTCTTTTAGAGTGTTATGAATTCATGAAACCGAATCTATAGCTTGCAATATAATCAATGCCATAATACTACTGTTGAAATAGAGAATTTGGTGAATAATTGGATAATTGTTAGGATTTTCATTATTATTGAAGGCTATAATATTAGGTATGCAGAATATGCTAGAAGTTCTCCTCAGATATATAGCAATTCATGAAGGATCGTCGATTATTCTATAGAATAGTATTATTACTTCACTTTCCATTTTATATGTTGTGATTCATTATCTTATTACATTCCTAATTCTTGAGTGTCAGCTTTCACTAAATTTCATGGCTGTTTCTCTATCTTTATGTCATCTTCACTTATTTCTACACTCCTCAAGATTAAGTATCTAATTTTTGTAAGAAAACGACACTGCAAAGAGTGGATCAATATATAATAACATGTTTTAAATAAACGTCTACTTATGATGGAAAACATTAACTTGTGAGTTAGGATTTTTTGTATATGAGATATTTTAAAGAAAATTTAGTTCCAAAGGAGAAAATGACTTGCACAAAAATGACATGGGCAAAATACCTAATATTAAATGAGCTCTATCTACAATCCGTGCAGCTATACATACTTTCACGCTTGTTATACATTAATCAGCGAACCATTATAAGTATGGGGCCACTAAAATTTCATATATTCTCTGATCTGAGACTGTTGGAGTCGATTTCTCGCACAATCAGCACTGGTTAAAATTTCGTGGGGTTACTGCGCCTTTTAAGTCGGTCAATGTTTTCTTCATTCTTTCGAACTTTGAATATTTTTTATGACGTCAATTATGAGAAGTATGAAAGTCAGGTTAGCAACAGCTAAAACCAAATAATAAAGGGCTCAAGCAGGCTTACGGCAGGTGGTGATTATATTTACACTACTAATTTTTTTTAATTCGTTTACGCTCTAGTAAAAGTTCTTCGCAACATTTTTTTTTATATTTCTTTACAAAAACTGCGGGAAATGACAGGTGCGAATAATCTCATTGATTTTTGTATTGCCAAGCCCATTTAAGACTATAATATTGCTGAAATAAACGTAACAAACGTATGGATATTCACTTAGTTAGAAAAGAAAAATAAAATAAAACTAATTCGAACTTTTTATTGTTTTTTATTTCAGACAACAATATCATACTGTTACACGCCATTATTGATTACTACTTACATTAACAGTGATTATTTCAAAGAGAATTCTAGTTCAGGGAAGAGCTTAACACTATATTTGCATCGCTAGTACTCTCCAGCTCAATATCCAATTACACGACGGAGCCATGATTGTTGTTTGATTTTGAGCTTCTCTTTCTCTCGTTCTTCTGCGGAAAGACTTTGCTTCTTGTTTACAGTAAAGCCACGCAAGAAAAAACAGAGAACAGCATTGAAAGCCGCAAACGAAATCGACACAATTATCAATAAGCGTTGAATCTTCGAATAGGATTCTATCATCTGAACACGAACCTCTGATCCAATAGGGTATTTTTTTAGATAATTGAGTGGTGATTTGTAGATTGCCATCCCTAAACTAGAGCCGAGTCGCTGTATCAACTCCTTTGCCAGACGCTGAGTCCATATAGCACCAGCGATGGAAGCACCTACTGCGTCTCCGATTTGATAAACGGACATTAGTAACCCAGTGACAGTTGCCATCTCATTGTGGGTGGTTGAAGCATGCACTAGCGTCCACATAGGAAAACGTATCATACCACCAGCTATACCGACCACAATCTCAGCGCCAATAAGACCCGAAATCCCGTCATATACCACCCTGTATTTGTACAAAAGACCCATTCCGAGGACACCAAGAAGCGACCCAGCGACTACAAAGACTTTCGGATGAGGATAGAAATGCAGCATAATGCCGACAACAATATTAGTGCATGACTGTAGAAAATTGTAAAGCTGAGCTATCCGCTGCGCACTTAATGTTGATTCTCCGAATGCTACCATTAACACGGTGACCAAATACTCTAACTCAATCTGCAAACCTAGACGCCATACAAATTCCATTAGCAATGCAACGTAGATGGTTGGATCACCTAGATATACTCGTGGGATAAATGGATTCTTAGCAAATCTTAATTCCCAAATTAGAAAGATAAAACCTAAGCAGCCACCAACCACAATCATTGCAATAATGTGACCCTCTCTCCATTTGGAGGTGGCTCCACCAGCTATTGTGAGAGGTAATAATACTAAAACTAAGAAAGCAGTGAAAAGAATGACTCCAATTAAGTTTATGTCATCCGCAAATTTCCAGAGCGTTTGACGCAGGGCCTGTCCTTTTTCTTTCAATTTTAATGGTGGTAACTTACCGCTGCGCCAGGAAATGTACTGAGCATACACATAGGGAAGGACCAATATTAGGGTGGAGATGGGCACAATGATGCAAAAAATTCCATAGCCCCAACGCCATTTATATGGTGCAACATTACCAGCAACTGAGCTAACAATATTTCCACTTACCCATGTGTTTATAATCACGGGAATCAGAAATATGTTCATCGCAAATGTACGATCTCTCAATCCAGACAGATCACCAGTCAGTGCTGTAGCAAGAAGACGAAATCCAGAATAACCGAACTGTTGTATAACAATACCTGCAAAAAGTCCGCCAAATGTTGGTGTGGCGGCAGAAATAATTTCTCCAACAGTATAAAGCACCAGCGCAAAGATCCAGCATTCTATACGCCCAAATCGGTCCGATATACGTGCGTATGGCACTGCGACAACAGAGGCTACTATTGATTTGACGGTATTGATCGATCCTACTTGAGAATGCTTTCCAAAACTGTTAGCGGCATAGGTTTGTATTGATTGCGAAATCTGCCCTCCGAGTCCAGTACAGTAACCCTGCAAAAACAGAGCCACCAGTAGGGCGGTCTTGAGTGAACTAAACGTAACTCCAAAAGCTGTGAAAGAGCTGTAGTCAGACAAGACCTTGTTGACAGCGTCAATACGGCGCAAGCCAGACGTGGTAGACTTCTCAACATTGCTATCTGTCTTTTCGCTGTAGCAGACAGTGCTTTTATCGTCTAAATTGTCATTCCTAGAGTGATCAGTTTCCAGCATTTTCAGAGAGACATTCACGAGCACTTTTTTGCTATATTAGAGTTCTGCTAGGACCCAAACCATCATTTCAATTAAATAAGTCATCTCTATTATCCAAACATAGACCCTTCGCCACTCAAAAGCCACAGAGGGGTGCAATTGTAAGCCGTGGCAGCCTCTATAATAGTATACATTTGTATCACATTTGGGTGCAATAATTTAAACAGATTTTTGCAGTTGACTCAGGACTAAGGGCAATTCTTGCCTAAACTACGGAACCCTGTTTCTGATCCGAAGGGCTTATAATCCATAGAAACCCTTACATTTGCTCACTGAAAATCCTGTGTCCTTATTTGGTATATATGATGCGAGGATTAAACGAAAACGGAAAATTTTAGGTTTGAGGGTCCCATTAGTTCAACTAAAAAAGAAAAACGAAAAAAAAAAAAAAAAAAGTCAAACCATAAAAAGTTTTGAACTACAGAAAATGTAGGCTTGTCTATTCTCCTGAATTTGACTTTTTTTTTTTTCTAACTTTTTCACACCCCTTCATTAACTAATTAAAACTGTCGTAGAATTTCCCTTCATTTTTATTCAGCCATCCTCAGTTAGGAACGATTGATACAGCCTTCATTCGTCATTTCGTGACTTGTATGTTGGATTGGAAAATTTGCTGGCGGAGCAAAGTCAAGATGTTTAGAGGGAATAGTAAATGAGATTGTACGAACTGGTGAATATATTTTGCTGGCTAGAATTTAAATGGCCATTGTGTTATTGCTCTATCAACATAAAAGAAAGTATATGTGTTTTCAGAATCGTAAAATTTGTGACAAACTAAAAATCAGTATCTTCATAAAAGTAGTAGAGACATTTCATAGGTACGTTCCGCCCTTAGATAAATGTGGCTGCAGTTCATAATGCAGTGTGTAGTAGAGATGATTCTGTTGATCATAAACAATAATATATAATTTCACTAGTACTTGTTCTTATATGCACATAACTCGCCGTATTATCTGGCCAAATGAGCTATAGAGTAACCCTTCTCTCAGCATTATTATAATACAATACTAATGCAAGGACATATGGAAAATGCTACACAAAACTATACTTTAGTGTATTACATAACTCATACCGCACTACCAGATATATGTCGTTACTATTTAAAGTGTGGTATGTAACATAGATAAAAATAAGTATATGTATATGTATAAAAATCTTGTCGTCACAATCATTAATCATTCAGA
>ERZ794946.849-NODE-849-length-11090-cov-3.258813_pt1 | contig 11090 bp, 6 predicted proteins | sample MGYA00433072_ERZ794946 | MGnify/ENA primary metagenome ERZ794946 (study PRJEB30137, sample SAMN04331413) | food metagenome | isolation source: Y3 must sample point D1 replicate A | place: Australia: South Australia | collected 2014 ...
ATTTGCTCCCACAATAGCATACCACCATCTGGCATAAAGTTTATAACTGAAATAACATCATCACCTGAGAAATCAGCAGAAATGTCAGACCAAAAGGCAGTATTGCTTTCCACTTCCCCGAAATTTATAATTTTCAAAGCTATGTTATTCTTCTTTAACTTTTTCAACAATTTCTTCAAGTCATTTTTATATTCTTCAATTTTCTTTTCATCTCCAAGCACAACAGAGCAATGGAATAAGATAATTTCTTCAGGAGATGTTAGCAATGCTATTTCTATAGATGAGTAGATATCAAGCTCACCTTTAATGTATAATTTTTCATGGTAAATAGCACTTGTGGCAGCATCGGCTAAAACAACATAAGGAGACTCACCAGCTCCTGCAATGATAGCAGTATGTGCATTACCACTGTTGTTCTTCAAGTCTCTTACATAGTAATCAGCTGCATCTATTTGTTGCTGGTATCTGTTAGGTTGGAAATCTCCGTTTCTTGCGTATTCTGAATTATCAATGATAACGGTTTGTCTAGCCATGGTATTTCAACTGTAACAATGATTTTCTTTGGTTCCTTAGTAATGAGGTTTAAATTATATCTTTTTTTTTATTGAAGTGTGATACTGTTGATTAGTCTCACGCTGTATTTTTGCCACCAGTAATTTAAGACTCCAAATAATTGGTGTAACGAGAAAAACACACACACAGAGTGCTACCATATTAAAACCCATTATCGGCTTTAATATTACTACTTCAAGATACTTTATGTCCGATCTCCCAAATAATTAAAATAAAATGTTGGAGATAAGTATTCAACAAATGAAATCTAACAAGCGCTTTATAAATACAGGTTCACAAATAATACATATTGATTATATATGAGTACTTGAACAGCTCTTTTTTTTTGAATCATTTCTTATGCTATATAATATTAATGCTGCAGTACCAGCACTTCAATACCTTGAAAAACACTTGGGCACTTTGCATTTGAATAAACACCTAAGCAGGTCACGTTTCATAAGTCACGTTTTTTTTAATGCACATTCTTCTGCTTTTTTGCTAAGTTCACGAAACAACTCTTATACACATATACAATTTTCAAAACAGAAGTAAGACAAATTAAAACACCCATAAATAAATAAAAATTGTTAACAAAGATACTAAATTTAAGCTGCAATGTCTGATAGCAATACAGATGATGAACAACGAAAGTTGGTTATGGAATACTTAAAACAAATAATCAAAGAGAAACTACAACAGAAGAATATAGAGAGGACTAAACAATTAGATGTTTTGTACAATGCGGCTTTAGAAAAGATAAAAGCAGTCAATACAGAAACTATTACAGATGATGATATTAATAAGCTTGTAGCTGATATCCAAGGTAGTGGAAATGGGCTGGCGACTAATTAGAATATAGTTCTTTTCCATGCTTGTGATCTTATTATCGGAGATAAGAACGTTGTTGAAGTACTGAGTCACGTGCGCACTGTGAAAACAAGCAAAAAAAAAAGACAAAGGCGTATTCGGAGGGAATCAATAATAAAATTGTGGTGGGCTTTATCATAAATTTGGTTTAATTCAAATGATAGTAACAATTGTGGTAAAATTATTTGAAATTAACACATTGAAACTTAATCCACAGCATTAATCCAATAAAGACATAGTCACACTAAACAAGTTTCTTTTTTTTTTTCTCTCTTTAGTAATACTTAGGCAGAACTTGATAATTCATTAAAAGGAAAATATTTAACTACTAGTTTGGTTGTTTTTTTTCACATTCGTTTAATTGCTTAATGTGGTGTTAAAAAATACACATTTTAATTGCTACTTAGATCAATCTTTTATTAGTGATCTTCATCCTATATAAGTTAAATACATTTAAACATTATTACAAATAACAACAAGAAAAAGGTAACTGAGGAAAACTAAACCCCGAAAAAAAAAAAGTAAACATGAGTATCAATAAAACTGAAAGTCAAGTTTCTTTCTTGAACTTATTGCAAGGTACCTTTCCTATAAAGGATATCTTCCACATTGCTAAGAATAAAGAAACGAGTTTTGTTTTTCAATCTAGTTTGTCGAACAATCCAGGTTTAAGAAACAAAGAAATCAAAACAATCTTTGAACAACAATCACCATTTGAAAACCTGAACGAATATTTGGTTGAACAAAAAAAAGTTGATGACTCAGAAAACTTATATTTGATTTTTGTTTCTTCTGAAACTGTCATCTTGGATGGATTACCATTTTTACAATCCATTTTCACTGATTCAGGTGACAAATTCATTATTTATTCTCAAGATTCTTTGAATACTCCTTTATCCCCATTACTGGAGCCATACTTAGAAGTTTCACATGTCAATGATTACTTCCAATTGTTAGCTAATTTTCAATCGTATAACGAAGTTCCTTTGGTTGACATTTTCAACCAATTGGTCTTGAATTTAGAAAAGAACGCTTTGTTTTATGCTGAAGAAGTCTATACATCAAACTACAAGAACAATATCACTTTGAAAGTATTGAGTTTGGAGCAATGTTACTACAAAGTTTTATATCAAGCTTTCAATAAAGAATCTTTAGAAGTTTTAAACAACAACTTTGAAGATGTCTCTGCTTTAAAAAATACTTCTCCTGAATATGGTATAGGTAAATTCTTACATATCAAAAAGAGAAAAGATTTATTGCTACAAAAATTGATCCAATCTGAACATAACGATTTAATTACTGAATACGTTACCTTGGTAAAATCAGGAAGTTACAACCAAAGTCATATTACTGAAATTAACTTAGTTGCTGTTAAATTATTCAATTTCTTAAAGTCCACCAACTCTCCAATAATTAAGGAATTTGCTAACCTAAATGACTACTTAGTTAAAAGTTATTGGTTGATTGGTAGTGATTCTTGGTCATTTGATTTAGGTAACTCTGGTGTTCATAACTTATTAGCCAGCAATGTTAATTTGAATTTATTAATCATAGACTCAAAGGTCAAATCAGACAGCTCTGTAGTCAACAGCATTGGCCAAAGAAAGAAAGATATTGGTTTATATGCCATGAACTTTGGATATGCATACGTTGCTTCTGTTGCTGCTTACGCTTCTTACACCCACTTGATTTCTTCCATTGGTGAAGCTGCTGAATTTAATGGTCCATCTATCGTTCTAGCTTACTTACCATATCAAACTGAAAGTGCTTCTCCATTGCAAATTTTGAAAGATACTAAAGTTGGTGTTGAGTCTGGTTATTGGCCTTTGTACAATTACAATCCAAACAATGAAGCTAAAAATTTGGAAAACTTTACTTTGAAATCCAACTTTTTGAATGAGCAACTAAAGAAATTCTTGGAAAAAGAAAACAAATTGACTTTGTTAAGTGAATCCATTCCTAAATATTTACAAGAAAGTTTGAATAAAACCAAATCCGATGAAATTACTGCCAAAATCCAACAAAATGCCGATAGTGCCTTCAATGACTTGATTAATGGTTTGTCCGGTCCTCCATTAACTGTATTCTACTGTTCCGATGGTGGTAATGCCAGTTCTTTAGCTAAGAGATTGGCTGCTAGAGCAACTGTCAGAGGATTAAAGGGTATTTCAGCTTCTATGGAAACTATTGACTCCATTAGTTCTTTGAATGGTCTAGGTAATGTTGTTTTTATCTCTGCTACTGCTGGTCAAGGTGAATTCCCACAAGATGGTAAAAACTTTATTGAAGCTTTGAAAGCTGCTCAAGTAGATGGTTTAGATTTACCTAACTTAAACTTTTCTGTTTTTGGTTTGGGTGACTCTAAGTACTGGCCAAGAAAAGAAGATGCTCATTATTACAATAAGCCTGCCAAGGATTTATGGAAGGTTTTCAACGTCTTAGGTGCTCAGCCTTTGATTGAATTAGGATTAGGTGATGATCAAGACGCCGATGGTTACCAAACTGGTTATTCAGAATGGGAAACAGCCCTTTGGGAAAAGTTAGGTGTTGCCAATGTTAACTTAGACGGTGCTGAAGAACCAAAACCATTAACAAACGAAGACATGAAGATACAATCCGATTTCTTGAGAGGTACTATTGCTGAAGGTTTGAAAAATGAAGCAACTGGTGCAATTTCTGCTAGTGATCAACAATTAACAAAGTTTCATGGTATTTACATGCAAGATGAAAGAGATATAAGAGCTGTAAGAAAGGCTCAAGGTCTTGAACCATACTACATTTTCATGTCTAGAGTCAGATTACCTGGTGGTATAGCTAATGCCAAACAATGGTTGGTTTTAGATCGTTTGGCTGATGAAAGTGGTAACGGTACTGTTAAGATTACTACAAGAGCTACTTTCCAATTGCACGGTGTTATCAAATCTAATTTAAAGCATGTCATCAGAGCTATGAATTCTACTTTAATGGATACTGTTGCTGCTTGTGGTGATGTCAACAGAAACGTTATGGTTTCTGCTTTACCTGCCAATGCAACTGTTCACAAACAAGTCTCTGATATGGGTGCTACAATTTCTGAATATTTGTTGCCAAATACCACTGCTTATCATGAAATTTGGTTAGAAGGTGCTGATGAAAAAGATTATGAAGACAACTGGAACTCCATATTTGAATCTAGAACACAAGGTCCTAAGAAGAAAAAGACTTTGGTTAGTGGAAATGCTTTAGTTGATGTTGAACCTGTTTATGGTCCTACATACTTACCAAGAAAGTTCAAAGTCAATATTGCTGTTCCACCTTATAATGATGTTGATGTTTGGTCAAGTGATGTTGGTTTAATTGCTATTGTAAATCCAGAAACTCAAATTGTTGAAGGTTACAATTTGTATGTTGGTGGTGGTATGGGTACTACTCACAACAACGTTAAGACATATCCAAGAACCGGTTCATCATTTGGTTTTGTTTTGCCTGAAGATGTTCCAAGGGCTATAGAATGTGTAATGATTGTTCAAAGAGATAATGGTGACAGAACTAACAGAAAACATGCTAGATTAAAATACACCATTGATGATTTGACTATTCCAGTTTACAAAGCCAAAACTGAAGAACTATGGGGAAAGACCTTTTATCCTGAAAGACCTTTTGAAATCACTTCGAATATTGATTTCTTTGGCTGGACTAAAGATGAAAACGGCTTGAATCACTTCACTTGTTTCATTGAAAATGGTAGAGTTGAAGACACTCCAGATCTACCGCAAAAGACTGGTTTCAAGAAGATCGCTCAATTCTTCGATAGTATTCAAACTCAAGGTCATTTCAGACTAACTGGTAATCAACACGTTTTGATTTCAGGTATTGAAGATGAAAACTTAAATACTGTTAAGGAGTTAATGAAAACTTATAAGTTAGATAACACTAACTTCTCTGGTTTGAGATTATCTTCTTCTGCTTGTGTAGCTTTGCCTACTTGTGGTTTGGCAATGGCTGAATCTGAAAGATACTTGCCTGTTTTGATCACCAAGTTGGAAGAATACTTAGAAGAATTTGGTTTGAGACATGATTCTGTTGTTATGAGAATGACTGGTTGTCCAAATGGTTGTTCAAGACCTTGGTTAGCTGAAATTGCTCTTGTTGGTAAGGCTCCAAATACTTATAACCTGATGTTGGGTGGTGGTTATCACGGTCAAAGATTGAATAAACTGTTCAGATCAAGTATCAAGGAAGAAGAAATTTTGAGTTTATTAAAGCCGCTTTTGAAAAGATGGGCTCTTGAGAGATTAGACGGTGAACACTTTGGTGATTTCGTTATTAGAGTTGGTATTATAAAGCCAACCACTGAGGGTAAGTACTTCCACGATGATGTCAATGAAGATGCTTTATGATTATAAACAAAGGGGATTATATACAACTTTTATATAGAACACAAGAGAAATCAATGAAAATATTTATTTTATTTAATATAAAGCCATGGTTCATAGTGATATTACATCTGCAAGTAATTCAGACTTTAAGTCACGTGCCGCTTCTTTATAATTCACTCTACCCACCTTCCCATAAAGTGTAATATGGGAAATTTCGTATTATTTTTAAGAGTGAAAAATGGGTCAAATGTGTATGTTAAGTGCTATAAACTAAGAGGAAACAAAAAAGCATAACCATACATAATAATATACATAGATGTTTAATAAAGCATTTAGACCAAAAGGTCTATTATTTCCAATCAGAAACTTCAAACTAGTTGCTACTATTGGTGGGTTTTCAGCCGCTAACATATATTACTTCAACTCATTCAACAAGATAGAAAACAGTACTTCTCCTATAAACGAGAAAACTGTCAAAATAGACAAAAAGATCAAAGATATAGAAACAAAATATACATTTAACAAGGAATCTCAATGGAGTTTGTTGGGATACGGTGTTAGAGCAGTAACATTCATGAAATTTAGAATTTATGCGTTATCCATATACTCTAACTCCGAAAGTATAAATAAAATTGATGATTTCTTCACCAGAAACTCCATCAAGCAGATTGATTTCGATGAAGAACTATGTGTTGATATGTTAGAAAGAGAAAATATCGAGTTTATGGCCAGAATAACTCCATTAAGAGATACAACATACGAACATTTAAGGGAAGGTTTAATCAGATCTGCCATGTCTTCCAAAGAAGCAAAGATGGAACCTGCAGCTATGGTAGATGCTGTTAACACTTTTAGAAGCGATGGTATGAAGAGAAACGGGTCTGTTTTGATCAACGATGATTTGTTTATATTCAAAAACAAAGACAACACTCTAACTCTTTTCCACTGTGATTACAAGACCAACCAATATACTAAAATAGGTGATTGTAGCCATAAGTTGTTCGCGGTTGCTCTATTCAGTAAATACTTGAACTATGACGCGCCATTGACCAAAGAGGCTCAAAAAAGATTCAGCAATTACTTCAACTTATAGCTTCTTTTTTTTTTTCGTTATATAGTGTTCAAATATTCGTGTACAGGTTTTCTTACTTATTATTTATAGTCAAACATACTGTTTATAGTGTATTATTGAATTTTTTTTCTCTCTTTTTTTTGTTGCCAATTTTTTGAAATATACATGCTATGGCCATTTCTTGAATATTAATTAGTTGTGAAAAATATACCATTTAGACACCGAACATAGTATTAGAATGTCTTCTTTGGAAGAGCTTTTGAGCAGAGTTAAGCAGAATGGTGGCAAAGACGAGGAGTTTTTCAGCAGAAGTAAGCAGAATGGTGACAAAGACGAGGAGCTTGTGGTTGATGTTAGGAGATTTTTGCTGGATAACCTTTATAAACAAAGGTTTAATGTTAAGTCTAAAAAGACAAATGCTTTGAATAAAATCAAAACAACATACTCAGATCTGAATGGAAGAGACGATGAGGCATTTTACGCTGAACAAGAGAAATATTTAGAGCTCATTAAATTTTACATTAGTCAAACGGATGATTACATGCTGGCGAAAAATGCTATTTATGCCTATCTTTTGGATGAACAATCAATACAGGTAAAGACATTAGGGCTTCATCTACTGAACGTTTACTTAAAATCGTCTAAAAACAGCATATTTGAATGTGATACGGAATTTTATGAAAATATAGTGCCCACAATCGAGCAATTCTTCTTCTACATACCACCTCATTTTGCCATATCCATATCGTTTCCTTTGATCAAAGAACTTTTTGAAGCTTTCAATACTGCCATTGCAAATGAAACGAGTTTTAGCAAGCAGCAAAATATGGTTCTAGTAGTATACTCGGAAAACGTCATCTCCACAATGGTTCCTGCATTGCTTCTTACAAAGTCAGAAAATATAACCATGTTAAACTACATATTGGAACAACTGAAAAGCCATTACATCAATGCAGATCATAAATACTTTGTCAATATTCGTAGAGTATTGCATGCCTTTAAACCATTAAAGATGTACCCAGAGTATTTAAAAAATTTAAATATTCAAACATTGATGTACATCTTTGACATTATCAAGATTTTGCCCTTATATGACAATAATGATGAGTTCTACAAATATGATTTAATCATTTTCTATCTGCTTTTCAATAAGCACACAGCTGATAAAATAATCACAGAATCAGATAAAAAGGAATTTTTCAATAATTTGAAAAAAGCATATAGCAATATCGACATCGATTTAAAAGAGATATCTGATAAAACATAAAAAAAAAATGATTTATTAAACAAAAATAAACTTGTGAATCACTAGTTTTCTTTGTTTCTTTCATATAAGGACAATTAGTCTCTTCTTTTTTTTTCTTTATAAACAATATATACATGAAACTACAGTTAATTCTTATTACTAATCAAATTATTTGCTGTTTTGTAAAGTCTTGACGATTTGTAAGTTAACGTCCAAATATCTACCAACACAATCAGTTAAACATTGGTTTTCATTGACGGACAAATCTGGATTTAATATGTTTGAAGAGTTGATATTGACACAGTTATTGAAACATAGCTTAGTGAAGTTATGAATTTCTTGTTGTATTTGGAATTTTTGGTCTTCAACTTGGATTATGTTGTTAACTTGGGCAATAGCTTCAGGGTTGGTGCTCAAAGAGTTGATTTTAGCTTGGATTTCTTGTGATACAGTAGACATTTGTTATATTAATATAGATAGAAGTTTGTTCTGGTTTGTTTTAATACCATTTCGAACATATTTCTAAACCCAGTAAGTACTTTCAAATTCATAATGAAAGACGTAAAATTTTTCATTTTGTCACTGATTTTTTCCTTACTATTGCAGCGACGAAAAAGGAAAAAAAAAAAAAACTTGGTAGCAGTCAATGATTAAAAAGGTGATTAACTCCGATATAGTAATATAAAAAATCGAATACATACATTATGATAAATCTAAGTCAGGGATTTCAATATCACTACCATCGTCTTCTTCGTCTTCTTGAACAGCGTCAACGATCTTGATAGTGTCTTCCTTCTTTTCAGACATATCAACTTGAATTGGGGTAACATTGTTGGCTTCATTTTGTTGTTGTTCAACAGATATTTCAACAACTTTATCAGTGATCTTTTGTTTTTTCAAAGTTGGTTCGCCTTCTAAAATTTCATCATCAACAGTGACCTTCTTTTCTTCTTCAGCATCATCTTCCCAAATTCCCATATCTTCGTCTTCTACTTTAACTTGTTCTTCATTGGTTGGGTAGTCATAGTGTTGAACAAAGTTTTGAGGTAAGCTTGGTAAAATTATAGATTTCAACCAGTATCTTATGTCTTCAGATGATTTAGATGCTACTATAGGTAAAATAGATTGATTGGAGCTTTCCAAAGATGGGTTTAAAACCAAATATTTCATCAATTCAAATTGATTGTTGACTATGGCTTCCTTTTCAATCAAACTTCTAACATTAGTGTTGATTCTGACTTCTTTGATTGATTCAATCAAAAAGCTATATAGGTCCTCGATAGCAGATGGATTTTGTTTTTTGAAACAGAAACTTTGTGGTGAAGTATAAATGTCAGAGATTGTATCTGTCTTCTTCATCAAATTGTTCTTTTTCTTTTTACCACCAGCATTATTTTGTTGATCAACGGTATTTGTGTAGTTTTGTAGTTTGAAGTATAAACTTTCATCATCCTTTAATAAGATAATAGCTAAGTTCATAAAGGAATTCCAAGTTTCAAAATCTTCGGAAGTCAAGTTGGATATGAACATACCTTCATTGCTTTTACTCAATCTGATTAAAAATTTGTACAATTTAACAAAGTTTAATTTTTGAGTCATGACCTTGTTTAAACTGAAAGTGTTGGTGTTTTTGTTGTTGCTCTTGTTTTGGTTGAATACAGGAATCAACAAGTTGTATAGCATAGACATGATTTGCTTACTAAATGGCATTAAGTAAACACCATTCTTCATTGTCAACAACATTTCTAATAATTTCAAACCAACATCATAACTTAAAGAGACTAAATTCAAGGATAAACAAGAGATGACATTGGTGTCTTTTCTCAAACCCTTCAACAACTTGAAGTTTTGCAAGTTTAATACAACATTACTAATATTGATGATAACAGATGAGTTGAACTTAACTTGGAATGGGGTGTCAAGGGTAATAAAGCTTTCTAATAACTTTACCAACAATTGGAATCTAGAATTGATTTCAAATAGAGAGTCAGCTTGGTTAAAGTCCAAGTTTAATAAAGGTAAAAAGTTAAAGATACTTTCGGTTTCTGGGTTGATTTCAGGTAAGTCATTGATAAGTTTGTTAGTGTATTCATCAATGTTTAGAATATCTTGGTATAAAGCAATGATCTTTTTCATTTCATAAAAGATAGCGTTAATAGTTTCATTCCATTGGACTTGACCTAAGTTGGTCTTTAAGTGTTTGGTATCAGCATTGTTTCCATTGTTCTTTTCAATAGAATTTTCATAGTTCAAGTTGATTAAATGACAGTAAACAAAGTTTTCAATGATTTTATCTTGGATTGATCCTTCTTTGGACAACTTTCCTGATAAGAAACTGTGATACTTATTGACGTATGGTTTGAAAACAGAGGTATTGTTGACTAATATATCTTTTAAGAAGTCAACAAATATTTCAATTATGGCACTGTTATCTATTTCAGGTAACTTATTAATTAAGATCTTGATGATTGGAGCCAAGTTAGGAGTCAATACTTCTCTTTTCAAAATAGCCTTGTTTCTTAACAAATTGATCAAGTTTTGAACTGTGAACATTAGTTCCTTGAAAAACAAAATGCTTTGTTGAGATTTGTTTAATCTTGTCTTTTTGAACATAAATTCAATCTTTTCAGCTAACTCATTAATTATGGATTTGGAAAAAGAACATAAAACAATTGGATTATAAGTGAACAAAACATTGATCAATTGTAAAGCTTTCCAAGAATTAAAAATGACATTGCTCTTTAATAATTTGATGATTTTGTTTACAAAAACACTGTAGTCATTGATAGAAGTATCATGACTGATGTAATTGGTTGATCTTAAATTGTATAAGAAAAATTCAAATTCATTCAAAGTAGCAGTTTCGACTTGCTTTGTGATCAAAGATAGAGGAATGTAACTTCCTTGATTTTGTAAAACAACACTACCAGAGCTACTCATTATAGTATCTTCTTTGCTGTTTTTTTTTGGTATTTGATTGTTTGGATGTCTA
>ERZ794946.851-NODE-851-length-11077-cov-4.078933_pt1 | contig 11077 bp, 15 predicted proteins | sample MGYA00433072_ERZ794946 | MGnify/ENA primary metagenome ERZ794946 (study PRJEB30137, sample SAMN04331413) | food metagenome | isolation source: Y3 must sample point D1 replicate A | place: Australia: South Australia | collected 2014 ...
TCGATGCTGAGCGCTGACATTACCAGGTGAATAAACCAGTCGATGTAGACTGGAAGACGCTCTCCGACCGTATTCTCGCTGTTGATCGTAGAGGAAGAGCGAGAAGTTACGCAAGATGGCTGCGTGAGTATTCATCAAACAGAACGTCGGAATCTCCGACGGGGCGATCCTTCCCCGCTACCAGACCAGGCCCGGCGTCTTCTATCAACCGATATGCCTATCTGCTACTGCTTCTTGTACATGCAACGGGCCATCTTATCTTGCATAGCCTGTCATAGGTTGACGCAATTCGTCGAGCTGCCAGTAGACAGTAGTGCGAGAGGCTTGTACGTGCTTGGGTAGCCTTGCGAATCGAAGTCTATTTGAAGAGACCAATTCTCCATGCGGTAGGAGTTCAACTCTTTCTTCGCCGTCGAAAACAGGACCAGCACAATCAGAACAAACATGAAGAAAGACAAGCAAGAACCCTCGACGGAAGCTAGTCCAGTATCACAGGGCGACGAAGACCTTGCACGGGGCTCAGTCACGGACATCGCCTCAGGATCCCAATCGTTGCACAGAAGTCTTCGTGGTAAAGAAGTTCAACTCTTTGCTATTGGTGGAGCCATTGGTACCTGTATGTGTTCAAAATCACAAATCGACCTGGATCTGATATAAAGATGGCTGATCTTCATCGTTGAAGCACTGTACGTACAGATGGGCTCTGCTCTACCCAAAGGTGGACCTGCGGGACTCTTCATCGCTTTTGTAATCTGGGCAGGAGTGATGTGGGCCGTGAACGAGTGCTTCGCCGAGATGGTATCCTACCTTCCGGTACCATCACCCTTCATCCGATTTGGCAGCGAATGGGTAGACGGCGCGCTTGGATTCGCCATGGCATGGAACTTTTTTCTCAACATGGCGATCCTGGTGCCTTTCGAAATTGTAGCCATGAACATCATGATCACATTCTGGACGGACAAGGTATCTGTCGAGGCGATCATCGTGGCCATGATTGTTCTTTACGCCTTCCTGAACACGATAACAGTTCGATATTTCGGCATCTCGGAGTTTTACATGTCCATCTTCAAAGTGCTCCTGATGATCGGGTTGTTCCTCTTCACCTTTGTCACTATGGTCGGCGGAAACCCTCTCCATGATGCGTACGGCTTCCGATACTGGAAAACCCCATTCGTCGAGCACTTGGCGCCTGGCGGAACGGGAAAATTCCTAGGCGTCCTTTCTTGTCTTTATCAAGCAAGTTTCTCGTAAGCGTTCACCACGTTCTTTCCACTTCTATTCAGTCCAAATACTGATGATCTATAGTATCACCGGACCCGAGTATATAGCGATAGTAGCAGCGGAGACCGAGAATCCTCGGAAAGTGCTACCTCCCGCATTTAGGTCTTTCGTTTGGCGACTACTTGTATTCTTCGTGGGTTCTGCACTTTGTATAGGAATTGTCATCCCCTATAACGATCCCACGCTCCTGGCGATACTCGGCGGTGATATGGGTGGAAGCGGCACAGGCGCTGCATCGTGAGTCTGCATACCCAATCTTGAGAAAGTTTTCTGACTGTGAGATTAGCCCCTATGTCATCGCAATGCAAAGGCTGAAGATCTCCGGTCTGCCTCATCTGGTCAATGCCCTTATCATGACATCTATTTTCAGTGCTGGCAATGGTCTTCTGTACTCAGCTGCGCGTACACTACACGGAATGTCACTCGAAGGCCATGCCCCAAGGATATTCGCTCATTGCACTAAGAAGGGCGTACCAATATGGGCTCTCTGCTTCTCACTATGCTTCTGCTTACTGGCCTTCCTACAAGTCAAAAGCTCATCTGCAGTAGTCATGACCTATCTTGTAGATCTCATTACCTGCTGTCAGATGCTCAACTATGGATTCACAGCATTGACCTATCGTCACTTTTTTGCGGCGCTAAAGAAACAAGGGATCTCCAGAGACACACTTCCGTACAAGGGGCGTTTTCAACCATACACATCTTATTTGGCCATGGGAGGCACTCTTTTCATGCTTCTCGCAGCAGGATATGATGTCTTCCTCAAAGGCGGATGGAGTGTAATGTGGTTTTTCTTGACCTACGCGATGATCGGACTCTTCATCATCATGTTTCTTTTCTGGAAGCTGGTCTTCAATAGCACCTACATCAGACCGGGCTCAGCGGATCTGAGTCTAGGCGGTCTGAGAGAGGAGATTGATGCCTATGAGACTACGTTCGTTCGACGGGATCCTGGCCGAGTTGGAAGAGTGCTTAACAAGGTTTTTGAATGATCTTGCTTTACAAGATCAATGGTTCCATGCCCAAGAGGCCTATGAAGAAGTCAAACGACGGTTATATAGAACTGGGGAAATGGGAAGTTGCATAATCACGGCTGGAGGAGAGAGCTTGTCATGAATTGACACATGCGGACGTGAGATGAATTTGTTGCCTTCACCCTCCCCGTGTGCTAGATTCTGTCACTTCTAGCCATTTTCCACGGCCATGCCTAGGGTTGTTTAGTCTGTAGAAATGCACAAATCGCTTTAGTCGTCCGCAGAGAGCCGCTAACTATCACACTCTTAGTGGAGGGCTGTACTGATCTCAAAAACATTGTGCATTTCTACAGCTACACGCGTGACAAAGCTCCGTACACCGGGAGGACGTCAGTGACACGGATATCGGAGCTTCCCGTGCCGATTTGATATTCACGTGATCCTACCCTAGTCCCGACACTATCTTTTGTTTGCTAACCATCTGCAAGCATTGAAGCCATCAGATGTTCGCGGATTCGATTCTCGCTCACGAACGACTCAACAGCAAATGATCGACAGGTTCCATGTGGTTGCTGCCGTACAAGTAACTGGCGTTGCGCATTGCTTATCATGATGCTTCTAATCACATTGTCGGCACGTCCGACGCAAGAAAGATAGCGCAAGCTCTAGCTCTGTTGGCCGTCCATGGCTCTACAGCTTACCTTACAATGCGCAATCAAGTACTCGCTTGTCGGACATCCCGCCTGTCCACCGAGTTGTCGCAGACTGTAAGCGGACTCTCACCAATCGGTTCATCTGTGCTCTGTAGGTCACTGTCATATATTGGGAAACGCTCCCTTCTGTAAGATGATCACAACTTGCCTCACTACCCAAAGTCGAACAACATGTCGCTATTTTACTTTCCGTACTCGGAGATTCTTCACGCTAATCAAGTCTATCTAATCGGGGGAATTATCGTCGGTATAGTGTTACTGCTCATCTTGGTCAGTGTGCTAAACGATTCAAACTCACGGCGACGACTGATTTTGTTACAGTGGGCATATGATACCGATATCAAGCATATCAAAGGCATACCCGAAGTACCGGGAGCGATTCCTGTCTTCGGTCATCTGCTGAAACTTGGAGACGACCACGCTTCCTCTTGTGAAAAGTGGTCACGGCAGCTCAATCATTCGGTCTTCCAGATCAAGCTGGGAAATACTCGAGCTGTAGTGTTCAACTCATTCGATGCTTGCCGCGACATCCTGGTCAAGCACCACAACGCAGTGATTGATCGTCCCAAGCTTTACACTTTCCATGGAGTGATCAGCAGCACTCAGGGTTTCACGATTGGAAGTAGTCCTTGGGACTCCAGCTGTAAGAACAAGCGTAAAGCAGCTGGCACCGCCCTCTCCAGGCCAGCCATGCGCAACTACCATCCTATGTTCGATTTGGAGAGTTTCTGCATCATCCGGGATATGCACAAGGACACCAACTTTTCTGATCCGAACATGGAGATCAGTATCAGACCATACATCCAACGATTTGCTCTCAACACGACTCTGACACTGTGTTACGGGATACGCATGGACGATACTTACGACGAGCTTCTTCGTGAGATTCTGCACGTAGGCTCTGCTATATCTCTTTTGCGTAGTGCTTCAGAGAACTTGCAGGATTATGTTCCAGCACTCCGCTATCTTCCCAACAATAAGAAGGATGCTCGCTCCAAGGATCTCCGGTCTCGTCGAGATGCATATCTCAATCTATTGCTCGATAAAGTCCGCGAGATGATCAAGAAAGGAGTCGACAAGCCATGCATCAGTGCTGCTATTCTGAAGGATGAAGAAACTAAACTGTCTGGCGTCGAAGTATCATCAATCTGTCTGTCTCTGGTCAGTGGTGGGTTTGAGACCATTCCTGGAACTTTGACCTCGTGTCTTGGTTCGTTATGCACGCCGGAAGGGCAGATTTTCCAGGAACGCGCCTTCGCCGACATCAAGCGTTACTATCCAGACATCCGCGATGCATGGCAGAACAGTTACCAAGAAGAAAAGGTGCCTTACCTCAAGGCGATCATCCAAGAAGCCGGTCGATACTACACTGTGAGCTCTATGAGTCTGCCACGTCGAACAGTGACCGAAGTCAATTGGAACGGTGCTATAATCCCACCCAAGACTATGATTCTCGTGAACGCGCAAGCCGGCAACCACGATATCGATCACTTCGGACCAGATGCAGGGACCTTCAATCCTGAACGCTGGCTTGAGCCCGTAACAAAAGAGAATGACATGGGTCCTTTCCGAGAACGAGTTCTGACATCGCAAGCTCACTTGTCATTCGGCGCTGGCACTAGAGCATGCAGTGGTCAATTGATTGCTACACGCTTGCTCTACGCAGCTCTTATACGTATCCTGTCTTCTTACAAGATAGTTGCGTCTGAGTCTGAGCCCCCCAACACAGACTATGTGGACTACAACCAGTTCAAGACAGCTTTGGTCGCGATTCCACGCGACTTCAAGGTCAGACTTATTCCACGAGACAAGGCGACGATGGAAGAGTGCATGCAAACGGCGTACAAGCGGACTGAGGAGCATTACAAGGAGGATGTCAAATCCGTGTGATTGGGTCTTATCTATCTTCGTACGCCTATCAGGTGCGGGGTATGGATGACTGCGGGGACTGATTGATGCGAGTCTGTTCAAAGCAACGATAGATTCACTGCGAGTGTGGTCTGCGATTGATTATTACGATATTTCCTCAGCATCAACATGCCTTGTGCACCTCGTATGTCGCGCATATCGGCGTTGGCACGAATCTCCTGCTCGCGGTGTCATCGGCGCAAGAAGAAATGTGATCGCGTCCTTCCCACATGCGGAAACTGTGCATCTGTGCATCACTCATGCAGTCTCGCGGAAGAAGCACACGACACTGCGACGTATCCGGTTGCGTAGGGTTTCACCAGTAGAAATATGTACAACATGTTAGCTGTGGCTGACCACGCACAGATTTGTTCAGAACCTCGAGAGGCGTGTACGCGAGTTGGAAGTACACCAAGATGTCTTGGCGTCATTCACAGAGACGCATCAAGTGACCCAGATCGAAGAAGGAGCTTCCCAGCTTGCTGTGAATACAACCTTGAACTTCAACGAGACGCCCGATGAGATCCTGTTGGAAGATGTTCCCTCAAGCTTCTCCGATCAGCACACATCGGGCCATAGAAGCAATGGCGATGCGAACATTGAAAGACCACCCACCGCGGCAGCTTCCCAATCAGTTCAAGATAATCAGAGCCCCCACCATCGAAGACAAGATTCTCTTGCACAGAATCTCAGGGATGTGTCACTCGCGGCGGTCGCAGAGCCTTATCTGGGCACCATCTCTGGTCTGACATTCGCCAAATTAACACAAGCAGTGCTACGGAGGCTATCACCAGATGGTCGAGACTTTGTATTCAACCAACATGTGGATGGAAATGCGGTTCCCATCGAAGGTGCCACAATTCTTCATCTGGATCTAATGGACAATGTGTACTTCGATTCCGATCAAGCAATCGACTTTTCTTTCCTCGCAGAAGGACTGCCTACATTAGATGCTCCAACACAGGACACGACGATCCAGCTCCCAGACCGGACCGAGATGCTACGTCTTACAAACTTTTATTTCGACCATTCACACACTTTGTATCCTATCCTCCACCAACAAGAAGTCATGTCGGACATTCATTCAATCATGCTGGATCCGGATGGCCGCCTGACACAATCTCCGCCGTGCATGTTTCGCATATGGATGGTACTGGCTATTGGTTCAACTGCACATGCTTCGATTACTTTGACCGAGGAGTTCGCGTCTAGATTATACTACGAGAAGGCCATGACATATTTCGATGCCTCAATGGACTATGGTGATATCGTAAGTTCTCCAGATATACTGGCCGAGTTCTATTTGGCACTAATACGTAAAAGGTTGCCTTGGAAGCTATCATGCTGCAAGTATCATATTCCTTCTTCAACCAATTCGGTCCAAGTACGACACTTATCTCGATGGCTCATGCATAAGGTTTTCTCTGACAGACCATCACCCAGACACGTGGTTTCTCGTAGGTACTGCTGCACGTTTAGCACTCGGTATGGGTCTCCATTGTGACTCGACAACTCAAGCACTTTCGAGAGTTCAAGCTATAAGACGCAAGAGACTGTTCTTCTCGGTGTACATGATGGATCGGTGAGGCTATACATACTAAACTCGTCTTTTATTCAAGTCTAACGTGAGAACCTCTAGGCTGGTATCCATTACGCTAGGAAGACCGTTCGCCATTCATGAAGACGACATTGACATCTCCGTGGGTCTATCTCGACAATCGCCCGTTCTCGCGATACTTGCAGATGCTGACCAGGACTAGTCATTCAGTATCGAAGCATGCGACGAGTTGGATCGCGATCCCGGCGCACCTCAGAGCACTCTATGTCATCCGCCAATGGCAGTCACTGAACAGATTCTACGTCTTCGAAAGATCGCCAATGACATTGCTACAAAAGTGTATTGCAAACGTATAGTCTCACGCTACTCCACGACAGAACGCCAGCAGATTCTAGCGGCACTTCATCAAGATCTGGTGAGCTGGCGGCAGAGCGTACCCTTCCCATTGCCAAATTTGCACTCCAAGGTGCCTCATGGGTGCACTAGCTGGTACGATCTGAATTTCTATACCCACCTCACGGCACTTTATCGCCCATCACCGCTATTTCCAACACTAGATGTCGACCGAGTCAACATCCTCACTGAAGCTGCGGCCATGGCGATACGACATGCAAATAGTATGCGGTTGCAACAGCGTTTAGCCTTCAACTGGCTGACACTTCTTACTATCTACAATGCTGTCATAGCCTTGGTGTACTCAGTCACAGTGCAGCCAGAGAACCTTGCTGCCTCACTGGGGCGCCTGCGTGCAGTCGAGGATCTGGAGCTCGCGACTGAACTATTCACGGTTCTTGGTGAGAGGTTTCCTGCCTCTAGGACCATCGGTACGATGGTAGCACAGATAGTCGAGCGATATAGGCACATGAGCAGTGCTCCGACATGCTGAGTTGGTTTGTTGAAAGACTGCGTGAATCCCAAAAGCATGATTTCCTACCTCCCCTTGGGCTAAAATCTGTCACTCTAGCCATCTCCTGCTGCCCCGCCTAGAGTCGTCTGGCCTGTAAAAATGTACAATGTTTTTCAGATCGGTGTAGGCGGCCGCAGCGAGGCTCTAACTATCGCGCTCTTAGTGGAAGCTACCCTTAACAATGCTGAAACTGTGCTGTTCTATAGTTGTACGCGTGACAAAGTTTAGCACACGGGGAGGTAGTAAAGAGCAGGAACAAGATTCTAGGTCTTTGAATATAAATCATTATGGCTAGTCTAATCTATTTGTTCACACAATACTCGCGGATCACTCTCAGTATCCTGACCCTAGTCGTCCTCTGATCAAACACTTCCGCATGATTGAGTTTCTCAAACCATAGAATATCCAATCCCTTTCCCTTCCATGCTTGAGACTTCCACGCTCCTTTCTCGCGATGTTCGTCGTCAGATCCGGCGAGATATTCACCAATATGCTCGGTGTTGACGATCATGTCTTTTCCGCACAGCACGACAGTAACCGGTCGATCGCCAAAATCTTCTTTCCATACAATGTTCTCCTTCCAAAAGAAACGGCGCGACAAAGTGTGAGCTACACCGATGTCGTTGGAGGCGAAATATTGCAGGCGATGTTCGTTGGAGTCTCTAGGTTTGCGGTGCAGCTGTGAGGTTTTAACATAAGTATCATCACTTAAGATCAGGGTGCGTGAAGGCTTACGAAATTGAACGCTACATCGGGGAGATGTAGTAGAAAGGTCACCGGATCGATGAGGATGATGGGTCCAATCTTTGCGGCGATATGCGGGGTGTGTAGGAGATGGGTGGATACCACGGATCCATATCTAGAGGGAAGTTTGATCAGCATGGTGGGTGTAGATGCTAGATGTGAGGCCACTTACGAATGAGATATTAGCACGAATTTGTCCCACCCATGCAGCTTCAGAATTTTGTCAATCTCGGCGCACATTTCCTGCTTGAGTAAAGCTTGTCCGGTCAATCTAAAGCTGATGGGCATGATCTCAATGGCGATGATTCCTACACTTTCGTCATCACCATCTGTGCCCTTCAACTCTTTGTTGATCTCTGCGAGGAGGTCTACGTAAGGATATAGACCGATCCCTATACCATGTATAAAGAGAATAGGCAGCCTAGTCTTGGAGTTGTGCGGCCGGTGCCAGTAGGTAAGGATGTCAGAGGGCGATTCTCTCGGTGCAATAGCATTGTGCGGTCTGAGTGGAAATACCGAGAAGAAGCGACGAAGACACGTGCGGTAGTAGTCAAATCCATGATAAAACAATCGCACCGAAGTTGAGCAATCCACGACAAACACACACTGCATGGCTTTGTCAGTCCATCGTGTCTCCTGTAATCCATCTGGAGGAGAATTTGTATCTTACCAAGTACCAAAAAAGACTCCGATGCAGCAAGTTGACTTCATCGAAGGTCAATCGAATGCATACTGCGTTTCCGCGCCCTGGCTCGAACTGTCTCTGGCGGTTTTTCTCTATCATCTGGACATATTCTTCGACTTCTTCCTCGTATGTCTCGTCAATATCATCTATATCTAGGAAGGCCCATCGTAGAAACTCCTTGATATTCTCCCTCTTGATTTCGGAGAGTGGACTGTCCCTGAACCATTTCGACAAGAATTGATCTAGGTCAGGCACAGTTCCCATGCAACGTATAAACTCTTGCCTCCGTTGTTCATAAGGCACAAGCTTAGGATGCGACGCAGGTTTATGGAGATGCCGTCTGAGTGGAAGGAAAACGACAATATAGAAAGCAGTTTCCAGGAGGGCCCAGATGTTTAGGACGCCTTGCAGAGAAAACCCTTCTGACCTGCTCGGCCTGTAGCAGAACGTGGCGATGGAAACAGTAATGCTCAATGGGGCTATCCAGTGGAGAAAGGCAATGCAAGCTCGAATGAAGATATATTCGGAAGTTGAGGGCCCCATTGTGGTCAGACTTGATGCTGTGACAATCCAAGAAAGCAGCGGGCGGATCCAGACACTGGTATTATCCCAGGCAAAAGCTAAGTGCGAAATCTTTCTTCCAAACGACTGCCTTGAAAGATTAGATATCCATTGGATCTGTCGGAAAATGTTGGGATGCAATCAACAGGTCAAGTGTCCGAGTCCGCGCTGCGAAGAAAGTATGCGGTTTCAAACCCAACAGAACGGACGTCTTGCTCTCGGCGTTCGTCTCCCTGCCGATAGAAATCGAGGAAACTGTCAAGAGATGAGTGTGCGGTCAGTTGATACGCCAGCATTAGGCACGCACTGGGTTTGTTGCTCCGCCTGTTTAGGTAATGTTTGCGAGACGGACTCAACTCCGCTGTTGCCTAAAACTCGCCTTCCCGGTCGATCCCTGCAAGGCTCTAAATTCTCGAAATTGATTTGGAGTCACAAACGACACAAAGATATGGAATTGGATTCGCAGTGTGTTTATAAAGCAGATTGTTCAGTGCGCAATGGATTTTTTTCCTAGCTTGAAAAAAAATTGTGGCTGGTTAGAGTTGGGCTGTGCCGTTGACATCCATGGCATATTCATCGTCTCTACTCGTGCAAGCCCTGCCCACGAGGCCGTGTCTCACAAGCACCTTGCTGCAATTATTTGCGTGTCTTCCAATCTCTTGCTAGAACATCGCAATTCAGGCAACTATGTCTGCTATAATCGAAATTGTGTCTTGTCCACTTTCCCTCAGAAAAGTCAGATCATCGGCGACTGTCTTCAGCCTCTTGGGTCTGAAAAGGCCATCAAGGACACTATCTCTGTGTCAAAAGGAGGACGATGTTGTAATTGTCAACGACCATGTGAACGGGTCCCCCTTCGTCCCATTGAAATATAGTCTGCTAGCATCTCTCACAGCGATGCGCATTGAGCCAATATCTGTGAATATGCGAACAGCCTTGAAGTATCCCTCCGCCATCGCATTGATAGGCAAGTGCTACCCAACTCATTGATCGACATTGTTCCCTTCAGTGCTCGAAGAGTTCTGCGGCAGGCGGAGTCTCGTGGGCAGGCCACTGTTCTGAAGAATCTCGGATAAGTTCAAGCGTCAGGCAGTAGCCAACTGTCGTGCCTTCCACGTTCAACCAGTAAAACATTCTGTCATCTTCGGTCTCCAACTGCATCGGCTTTTCGTCGTAGTCGATCACGAGCGCCTCATACGCAATCTTGTCATTGCCATAGTCGATCTTGACAACATAAGACAGACGGCGATGGAGATCCAGTATTGCCTCTTCTTTCTTGAGATTGGAATGCGCTTTCGGAGTGATGTTAAGTCGACAGTCCGCTGGTGCCTCTGCTACGTCCTCCTGGGGCTTAGGAAACGCCGCAATGTTGTAGAGGAACTTATAGCATCCAAGTGTTACGTATGTCGTAGTATCTCGAGAGTAATTGTGATGTGCCGTGCATCCACTTGCCCAAGGTGAAGGAGGCATCGAGTTGAGTAGCCTCTAGCCACTGGCAAAGGCTACAGCCATTGCGTCACTATTCATCTTACGATCTCCTGCCGCTGCTGTTGCCATTCTTGCCGCTGTTGCTGCTCTCGCTCGCCCTTCTTTCAATATCATCATACATAGCATGAGCAGCCTTTACATTTTCGGCGAAGCTGCCTCTACGCAATTCCGTCGTATCCAATTTTTCGGTGTGCGAAACCATATTCATGAGCCAGTCCAGACCGCCGTCGTAAGTGCTAGAGCTGTCGGTTTGGAAGT
>ERZ794946.852-NODE-852-length-11076-cov-4.529353_pt1 | contig 11076 bp, 10 predicted proteins | sample MGYA00433072_ERZ794946 | MGnify/ENA primary metagenome ERZ794946 (study PRJEB30137, sample SAMN04331413) | food metagenome | isolation source: Y3 must sample point D1 replicate A | place: Australia: South Australia | collected 2014 ...
AGTCCTACGCTCTTTTGTAGGATGCAATTTCAAGAAAAGTTATTCGCAATCCTGTTGTCTTATTATCCGGAGGCTGTGCTCAGTGAATATGAACTCGGCATGTCTATCCCAGGTTTCGTGAAATTGACGTGTTGCAATGTAATTGCGATATTTGCTGACAAGACGGTATTTCGGAAGACGCTGGCCGAGCAAGCGAGACTCGATGTCGTCGACGCGCTTTACTGATGGATTATTCGGGCTTAGCCATACTCTCACTGAGTATCGATGATTGTTGATGAATATTGATGGTTACAAGAGGGTGAAGGTTGTCTGCTGAGAATGGAGTGTTCCTATTGAAAGTAAACACAGATTATTCAGTGTGCCGATGACGTCTCATATATTGATCCTCCAAATCTTAAGGTATACGGCACGTGTCTCGACCACAACTCTTCCATTGAAACAACCAAGTGCATATTTATCTGAAGCCACATCAACGACATCACAAAGAGTCTAGATTTACGACTTAGATTCAAATATGGCACAAGAAAGAAAACCAAAACGTCAGCGCTTCAGTCTAGGAGGACCATCTGGAGACACGTCGTTTGAAGACTATCTAACCGGCACTCACAAAACAATCTCTTCTGATGAAGAAGAAGAATTTGATCAAGAAAATCAAGATCCAGAGGAAGAATTCGATGAGGATGAAGAAGACGAAGAGTTCGACGAAGAGGAAGAGGAAGAAAATGACTACGACATCGAAAACCAACATGCACCAGCCCTCAATACCACGACCAACACCACCACAACCAACAACACCCAGGACACAATCAACAAAATCCACATTTCCCAAAATCTAACAACAAACTCTTCCGCCAAAAACATAAACTTCCTAATCCAAATCCATCTGGTGCTTCCATCAGCAAAAGTACCCGTGACCCGCCTACTTCACCTCCCATCTACTCTACTCTTCGAACAATTCTCCTCCGCCATCCAACTAGTCTTTGACTGGGAAGGCGACCATCTCTGGAAATTCGACCTTCAAACCCCTCCACAAATCACCACCACCACCACCACCACCACAATACCCAAAGACATATTTCCACATCCTCGCTACAAAGTCACGGATATAAAAGACATGATGGGCTTGCACAATCTAGGCACCAATGATTTCCGCAAAGATTTGGATTCGAAAAAGATACGCCTCATGGATATTTGGGGTAAACATCAAGTACCTCGAGTCAGGAAGTTGGATATGTTTTATACGTATGACTGTTATGGGGATGCTTGGTATCATCGCATCAAATTTTTGGGGGTCGCGGAGGAAGGGTTGAAACCTGTGGATTTGGGGGTCGAGGTTGAGGATAGGCAGCAGAGGATATGGTGTTTTGGTGGGAGTGGGGCGGCGCGGCCGGAGGATATGGGGGATGAGGAGGAGCAGGAGAGATGGGAGGAGGAGAATGATACGTTTGAGTGGGATATTGGGTGGGTCAATGCGGGATTGAGTGAGGTGGATGTTGTGTGGTTGCCTGGGATGTAAGTGTGGTGTTGATAAGTAGGAATTGTGAATAGTGGGAAGGATTCTCGGATTGGGTATAGAACATTGGATTGCTTTTGAAGTGATGATGGAGCTAATATAAGGCTCGTCGATCAGGAGCGATCGGGTTCACAGCATTGTTTCGACTTCTTTCGTGTCCGATACCATGATCGCGAGTGTACAAAGCGAGCTGAATAGCAGATGCTGCACATCTCCTCTGTCTTCAATCACTGACCCCGGCAAGAAGCAGCCTCATCAACGTACTCCCCTCCTCGCGCTGGTGTAAACACCCTTATCCCTGCCTGTCGTCCGTAAACAACACCACCTTCTGTATCTTACCGCCGAGGCGAGTCGCAACTGAGGACCCATACATCGACCTAATTGGCGAATTTCGCCGTTCGTCCGCCTTGTTGCAATCATTGCTGACAAAATTACACTGTATCTTCTTGCTTCAACACTCACACGTTGGTGGAGTGGTATAGCCTTTGTGATGATGAGTACCTAACACCAGGAAAATTGGTTTTGTGTGTCGGGTTTTGTGAGAAGTTGTGATTTTTTTTCTATGCGTTGTGTTATATCTGTTGACTGTACGTGGATGCAAGTTTCAATGCTCTGTTATTGATATTATATCGGTTATTTTCCCAAAGGTAGCTAGCTACTCATACAATGAATATCTTACATGTCGTCTTCTTGATTTTGTGCAACCAGACTAAGCCTTTGCCTTTTCACCAACGCTAGGAATACCCATGGCACCCTTGAATTTGGCAGTCTTGCTGGTAGCAGGACGATCCAACATCTCCCTCGCTCTCAATTCGAAAGCCTCAATCATCTTCTCCGCAACCTTTGGCGCAGCAGCCGCGCTCAGAGTAGTGTAAAGCGGATTTGCGAATTGATAGTCAATGGACAGATTAACCTCGGTCTGCATCCTCGGCGGGATATCCGAAGTGACTTCTTGAGGCCTCTCATCACCCATGGGACCAGGTTTGTACGGGAAAGGACTCAATGTCCAGCGAGAGCGGAGATGCGTAAGGATAGTAGCATTGCGAGCGGGATCTTGGTCGGGCGAGGGACGGGTGGTGTGGTGTTTGATGCTGGCAGAAGGGACGGTGGTATCGGTTTCTCCGCTCACGGACTCGACGATGAAGTCTTCGGGGGCGCAGTAAACGCGGCTGTAGAAGGACTCGCGCATGACGTCTTTGTAGCCGACGACTAGCTCTGCTTCTTCAGGCCATGTCTTTCCTTCTGCATCCGGGGAGGATTGCTTGGTGACATTGGACGAGATGCAGAAGGGGAGGAACTTGTGGTAGCTTTGAATGTCGGCGACGATTGCGTAGAGAGTTTTTGCGTCGTAAGGGAGGATGCGAGATGCTGTTAACGTTTGGAGGCTTTGGGATGCAAAGGGATTCGGGAAGAATGAGCGGGTTTGCGGAGAGGTGGAGTTGCGGGATGCAATTGCTGCTCGTGAACATGTCGTGGCCGAGAACTGAGATGCCAGTGCAGAGCTGGTGCGAATTGACTTCATGTTGGATTCCGTATGTGGTGAATTGGTGGTAGACAAGGATTGAGGATGTGTCGTAGAAGTGGTACAAGGAGAATTGGACCTTCGAATGCTTAGAAATGAGCCAGACCTGACAAGTGACTGGTCAATGGAACCCTGATATTCTGACTTTCAACAGCAAACTGCATGACGCGCTGACAGGCTGTGGAGAATCGGAGAGAGATCGAGACCCCACCTGTGCCTGGCTGCGGGCCGATCCGATCGAGGCGGTGAGTTTACTGCCAAACCCCTCAAGGTTGTCGGACTTTGAACTTTTTCCAGCCTTCAGATTTTGGTCAGACATAACGAGCAAACGAAATCATGGCCGAGAACGACATCATGCAGCCCGATGGCGTAGACCGCAAGAAGACTCCCAAGCAGCAGCTCTCCAAGGGTATGGAGCACATGCGCGAATGGGTCACTGTTCAGGACGCTCCATCGACCCCTCCGACCGACACGGCCGCCCATGTCGAAGAGGAAGCAGCATACGGTGTGCCCGCGTCGATTCAACCCGTCAGAAAGCCCCAGACCGACTCCGCGAACAACGATCAGAAACGTACCGATCCCTTCCAATTCGGCACACGCTACCTCGAAGAAGGCGACAACATCTTCGCCCACAATGCCTGGGACCACGTTGAGACCGACGACACATACAAGGAGTTCATCAAGTCTCAAGAAGAATTCCAGAGATCTGCTCCCGTGACCGATTTCGACAAGAAGCGCTTCAACCAACATCCTGAGAAGTGGTGGGATAAATTCTACAGCAACAACCGCGCAAATTTCTTCAAGGATCGCAAATGGCTGGCTCAGGAGTTCCCTGTCTTGGGAGAAATTACAAAGGAGGATTACGGCGCTGCGACCATGTTGGAGGTTGGTGCAGGTGCAGGAAACACGGCATACCCTGTCTTGAACTTGAACAAGAACCCGCTGTTGAAGATCCACGCTTGCGATTACTCCAAGAAGGCTATCGAGATTATCCGTACACAAGAGGCATACCAGAACCAGACCACTCTGCAGGCAGATGTCTGGGATGCAGCAGGAACTGGAGAACAGGCTCTTCCTCCTGGTCTGGAAGCTGGCAGTGTTGATGTGGTTGTCATGATTTTCATCTTCTCAGCACTGTCACCGAGACAATGGGCACAGGCCGTGAAGAACGTGTGGAATGTCCTCAAGCCTGGTGGTCTTGTTCTGTTCCGCGACTACGGCCGTGGTGACTTGGCCCAGGTCCGCTTCAAGAAGGGTCGCTACCTGGAGGAGAACTTCTACATCCGTGGAGATGGCACTCGTGTCTACTTCTTCGAGAGAGACGAACTTGCAGACATTTGGTCTGGCAAGCTTCCCGCAAACAGTTTCCAGATTGACGCCTCTGAACAGAAGGGCGATGAAGATGAACTGGCCGAAAGGCTGCAGACTACCGAAATCTCAGAAGACAACAAGATGCCCGCATTTGAGATTACGAACCTCGGAGTTGACAACAGAATGCTTGTCAACAGACAGAGAAAGCTGAAGATGTATCGCTGCTGGATGCAAGGCCGTTTCCAAAAGCCTGCCACTGCGAGCTGATCGCAATCAGTGCTGATAAGTTTGAACTCATACAAGAACAGCCACTGCGCGGGAAATCCTGCTCAGAGGCCACGCCAGACATGTAGAATCGTGAATACTGGAAGCTGAAAAGCCATTCCTCACCGCGCTCAGCTTCTGTAAGAGTGGTGAAACTGCCGCGGCCCAGCATGTTTTCCTTTGACACCATACGGCGATTGAAGATAGGGGTGTCCGTCCCACCCCGAATAATTTCCGTGTCTTCAGACCAGAATGCTGGTACCAGAGAGATTCATGTCACACACCAATATTAAATAGCGGATTGTTTCCTCGGGTCCGGTCAAAGGAAAGATCGGTGGTCAACTGTTGATATAGCGTGCTCAATATGATGCCTTCTTTCTTCTCTTTGCTTTTTTGACGACATTGTGTTTCGTCTCGATCAGTTTTTGTTCGTCCTCGTCAGCTTCTCTTTTGATGCCTTTGACGAGAGTCTTGTCTTCCTCGACAATGGTCTCTTCAACAGGCTCACCGTCTTCTGTCTTGATTTCCTTGACCTCCTCTTTGACTTCCGTTTTGGCGACTAGTCGCTCCGAGAAGGCTTTGAGATCAGCAGTGAAGAGAACAGAATGTGCCCAGCCAGCTTCTTGGCCCCATAGACTGCGGAACTTGTTTGCAACAGCATCATACGTGGCTTTTGTTAGACTTGCGTGCTTGCCCTTGCCGAATTTGTAGTCACGAACAGCGATTTGCCAAACTAAGAGATGGTCAGCCACTACCTATCAGGAGTAGAGGATGATTCAACATACCATGAGTATCGACTGGGACAGCCTCGCCCCAGCCAAGTCCCATGAGGCAGACGCAGTCAGCGACCTTCGGCCCTACACCTTGAAGTTCGAGCAGTTGTTCATGTGCATGTCTGTAACCTTCTTCCCTCATTTGCCCACTCGCCAGCTGGCTCAGGCTTTATGCCTAGCACGGGACTTTCAGGATTGCGTAGATGGTCCAGCCAACCATCCTCTTTCTCTGTAACCATGCATGCTGTCTTGTACAGGTATTTTGCTCTGTATCCAAAGCCCAATTCTCTCAGCTTTTGCTCTACACCTGGCTTGGCCAAAGATGATGGAGTGGGAAAGTCGTAGTAGTCCTTGTTCTCGAACTGGCCGATCAATGGACCATAATTTGTGCATAGCTTCTCGACCATCTGGGAAATTCGGGCAATGTTGTTGTTGGAACTGCAGATAAAGCCAACAAGAGCTTCCCAAGCATCTTGCTTCAGAATGCGAATACCGGTAAATTTGGGAGCTTTGCGATTGAAGTTCGCGTCGGCGGAGGACCATTCGGCGTACAGTTGGGTGAGATTGGGACCAAGATTGAGGTAATGCCTGAGAAGGGATAGAGTATCATCGTCGGGTTGAGCCTTTGAGTCTGGTGATTGTTTTGTCGGAATGACTGAACGGTAATAGAGGTATTCAGGGTCTTGATGCAGTGCTAGAATGCGGCCGTGGAGGGCCATTGACCAGACACCTTCATCTGATTTGCGCCACCGGAAACATTGCCCACAGCGGAGAGTTGTGTTGATGCAGAGTTCGCCGAGACCAATTGGGAGCTTCTGCCACTCTTGGAGATTCAACATTGTTGTCTTGCTTGAGATCGAGTCTGAGACAGTGATTCACGACCTTGACGCGGTAGACATGGTTGATGTGATAATCAATCATGCTTCCACTTCGGGAGTAGCGGCTTGGCCTCCTTCTAGACGCTCTGGCTGAGCAGCGCGCAACCGAACGAAGCTCAAGGGACCATCGACACAATCCATCGCCTTTGATACCTTCGACTAAATCCATTCATTGGACCTTGATTGCCGACTTTGCGCTATACAGTCCGCCAGAATGAACGGTGATTCATATTCCAGCCGCGGTAATGCGCTCGCGCACAATCATCTAACCGCTTTCTAACTTTTCATGAACAGATCGTCCTAGTGGTAGACACGCGTCTTCGCGCGACCACTATGTGAGTATTGTACATGTGTTTGCTCTTACAGCCAACTGACGCTATCCCAGTCATCCAGAGACGACCGCCGTGATCGCGATCGTGGTGGAGACAGAGAGCGCGAGAGAGAGAGACCACGCAGACGTTCGCGCTCACCCGGCCACCGCCCGCGCAGAGAAGAGTTCCAGGGAGACACATACTCGTCGAGCCGCGACTACAGGGAGCGCGAAAGAGAAGACAGATACGCTGGTAGAGACAGACGTGGAGGAGGCCGCGACTGGGACAGAGGTGACCGTGGTGCTGAGCGACGAGACCGCCGTGACGACCCGCGCGGAGGTGCTAGAGAGCGCGGCGACCGCGGTGATCTCTTTGACGACCGCAGAGGTGGTGGTAGAGGAGGCCGTGACCGTGACGGTGGACGCGCCCCTCAACAATCCATCGACCAAAAGCGCAGCCCCAGCCCTCCGAGAAAGCCCAAGGAGCCTACTCCCGATCTTACCGACATCGTGCCCATCCTCGAGCGCAAACGTCGCCTCACACAATGGGACATCAAGCCTCCTGGCTATGAGAATGTCACAGCTGAGCAGGCCAAGCTCTCGGGCATGTTCCCTCTTCCTGGTGCTCCTCGCCAACAACCTATGGACCCTACGAGACTGCAGGCTTTCATGAACCAGCCTGCTAACGCTGGCGCAAACACCGCTCTCAAGCCCTCCAACGCTCGCCAGTCAAAACGTCTGTTTGTTCACGGCATTCCTCCTACTTCTACAGAGGACAACATCATCGATTTCTTCAACCTTCAACTCAATGGCCTCAACATTGTCAAGGGCATGGATCCCTGTGTGTCTGCCCAGATCTCTCCCGAGCACGACTTCGCTTTGACCGAGTTCAAGACACCCGAGGACGCAACAACCGCTTTGGCCTTCGATGGCATCACCATGGAGGACTCTGCCAATGGCTCAGCCAATGGAAGACCTGCTGGTCTGCAGATCCGTCGTCCAAAGGACTACATCGTTCCTGCCGTCACCGACGAGAGTGAACAGACGGAAGGCGTTGTCTCTGAGAATGTTCCCGACACCCAAAACAAGCTCAGAATGACCAACATTCCCACATTCATCGAGGATGCACAAGTCAGAGAATTGCTCACCACTTTTGGCGAGCTCAAGTCTTTCGTCCTTGCCAAGGACACATCTTCTGGCGCAAGCCGTGGATTTGCCTTCTTCGAGTACATGGATCCCACCAAGACTGATGAAGCTGTTACAGGCTTGAATGGCATCGAATTGGGCGATGGCGCGCTAAGAGCTGCAAGAGCCGCTGTCGGTGTGCAGCAGGTTGGTGGTGACATGAGTGTGAACGCCATGAGCATGCTTGCTGGTACCACAAGCGCAGACGTTGAGCAAGGTCGCGTGCTCTGTTTGCTGAACATGGTTACGGCAGAGGAGTTGCTGGATAATGATGAATACGAAGGTGAGCCGGGATGTTTTGACCATCACATGATACAAGTGGCTAACAGTTGTTCAGAAATCGTCGAAGACGTCAAAGAGGAATGCAGCAAGTACGGACACGTACTCGAGATGAAGGTCCCCCGTCCCTCCGGAGGTAGCAGACAGTCCACCGGTGTTGGCAAGATCTACGTCAAATACGACAACAACGAGTCGGCTTCCAAGGCCCTGCGTGCCCTGGCAGGCAGAAAGTTCGCTGACCGCACTGTCGTCGTCACCTTCTTCGGCGAGGTTCGTGATACCCCTCCCTATCTGACTGATGTCACATGCTAATATATGTTCCAGGAATACTTTGATGTTAACGCATGGTAAATTACGGCAATTTGATACCTGGTAGTTATTGGCAAATTTGCGACGGACTCTTTCCGAGACGTCTTTGGCATGCAAAAGCAAGAATTTTCATTGTACAATAGGAAGATGGTTGGGTCATGCTGCCGAGTCGTAGCTATTGCTTGCAAAAGCTTATTGCATTTGTTGTTCAAAAACAAACTTCGGTCTTCTTTGTGACCTTGTCGTCTTTTTGAGGTGTTTCTGGAGGAGGTGGTTCCAGAGGCGGCCAGTCAACGGCGGTTTCACAAAAGTCCGGGGGCGGAGTCGCTGAAGTACAGCCTCATCTATATTGGGCATCAGACCCTCCTAACAACTTCCCCTCTATCCACTCGAAATTGTGATTTTTCCTTTCTTTAATCAACCCTTGAACATACTCCGCAACGATGCCTTTTGGAATGGGAAAGAAAGATAAGGAGGCGGCCGAGGAGAAGGCCTCCCGCTCGTCATTGTTCTCACGCTCCAAGGGCAAGGACAAGGCAGCAGCACCAGAGTCAAACCCCTACGCCGCACAATCTACTCCCGATCCTTATGGCGCCAAATCTCAAAACCTCGGTGCTCCTCCCGCTTACGATGGCCGCTCTGCCTCGCCTGCCATGCGTGAGAAGTCGCCTGTACCACCCGGTGGTTATGGCGGCAGCACACCACGATTCGGCGGATCCAGCAACTACGCACAGCAAGGAGGATACGGCAGCAACCCATACGGCAGTGAACAACCACAGGCTGCCCGTACTGGCGGCTACGGCGGTCTCGGTCGACGAGCCAGCCAGGAGACCGTGAGCACCGATGTTGGAAGAGCCGCTCTGTTCGGCGATGCCCCTCAGAGACAGCAACAACAACAACTTCAAGCTACTCAGGCTGCCGAAGAGCCCTCAGCAGACAACAGCTACGCAAACAGTGGTATGCCCGGTGGTTACGGAGGCAGCTCCAGCGAACTCTACGGTCAGCCCGATCGCTACCTGACTGCCGAAGAGCAAGAAGAGGAAGATGTCAAGGCCTCCAAGGACGAAATCAAGTTCATCAAACAGCAGGATGTTTCGTCCACCCGCAATGCCCGCCGCATCGCCGAGCAAGCAGAAGCCACAGGTCGTGAGACCCTAGCCAGACTAGGTGTCCAAGGCGAGCGCATCCATAACACCGAGCGTAATCTCGACATGGCACAACACCAAAACCGACTCGCCGAAGAAAAAGCCCGCGAACTCAAGACACTGAACAGAAGCATGTTCGCCATGCACGTCTCCAACCCTTTCACCGCAAAGAAGCGCGAGGAGGCCGCCAACGCCATCGCCCTGGAGAAACACAGAGTGGAAAGAGAGCGCGCAGACGACACGAGACAGAACGCCTACTCCACTACACAACGTCACGCCGGTCAAGAAAAGACCATGCGTGGCAATGGCAAGACACACGACAAAGCCACTCTGGCCAACAGAGCCAAGTACCAATTTGAAGCCGACAGCGAGGATGAAGCCATGGAAGGTGAGATTGAGGAGAATTTGGATATCATCCATAGGAGTGCAAAGACGCTGCATGCATTGGGCAACGCTATGGGCGATGAGCTCGATGAGCAGAATAAGCATATTGGCCGTATCATCGGAAAGGTAAGCGTTTTCTTCCCTTTTCCATCTGTCCTTGCTGGATACTAACAACCTCCACAGACTGAGACCGTCGACGATCAGATCGCCATGAACAGAATCAAGCTCAACAGGATTAGATAGACAAACCTGATTGAGCATGTACTTGTCACACTGCCATGTTTCAAAGGCGTTTGGAAATTGGGGAAGGGGTCACACTGGGAGGATTCAAATAGATAGGTAATTGTGCAAAGAATGGATTAGCATTGAAGGAGATAATGCTTGTATTACAATATTCTTCAAAAGTCTTGAGTGTTCAATATCAACGCAACCGAATTGTGATCTCAAATCTCAGCCAGTGGTGCCGAATCTAGCTATCAAAAGGCATGATGATTTTGATCCTTGGGTGATTCTCCGCTGGGAGTGCATGCTCAGGCATCGAACAGCTGTAGCAGTAGACACAAATAGGCCTTCTCCTTACGCGCCGACGTCTTCCAAATGGGAACAAGACAAGGCGTAGTGAATGATGCACCATCGAGAAGCTGTAATACCTCGTTCTGACTTGAACGTACACCGACCCGGCATCCGATCACCCGCGGCTATGGGCAGAACTAGACCATACTCCTCGCCCAATAACATTTTTCCAAGAAGTGTGCGATACCTCGTTCAAGCTTGAACACAAACCAGCCCGGGCAATAAGAACCGCAGCGGTGGACACAAACAGAGCCTCCTTCCTTGTCGGTCAACCTCGTTCCGAACGGAAGCAAGGCAACGTGTGATGACTCTTGCTCGAGCGGGAAGTTGCGATCCCTTAATCTAACTTGGATGTACACCGACTCGGCCTTCGATGATTGCAGCGGTAGGTACGAATAAAGCCTCTCCACGTCCGATATCATCTTTCCGAACGGAAGTAAGGCAACGTTTGACGCACAATGATTAATCGGGGAGCTGCGATGCCTCGTTTCGACATAAACACATACCGGTCCGACCAACAAAGACTTATAGGGGTAGGTACGAACAAGGCCTCTCCTCGTCCGAAAGCATCTTTCCGAACGGAAACAAGGCAACGTGTAGTGCATGACTCTCGATCGGGGAGCTGCGATC
>ERZ794946.853-NODE-853-length-11071-cov-3.971678_pt1 | contig 11071 bp, 11 predicted proteins | sample MGYA00433072_ERZ794946 | MGnify/ENA primary metagenome ERZ794946 (study PRJEB30137, sample SAMN04331413) | food metagenome | isolation source: Y3 must sample point D1 replicate A | place: Australia: South Australia | collected 2014 ...
GCAGCATCATGTGCTGATTTATCGCGATACGTACCCCGCCATTGCTGACCATGGATGACCCTTGGAGAGGCGGTCTTGTGATTACTGGCCTCTTGCTAAACATTTCAAAACAGACATGTATGCGCATTTTCTCTATCTAACAAGCTGTACTTCTTGTACAGCAACAAGCAGTGTAATACTAAAAACAGTGTAAACAAAGAACAAGAAACAGAAATAGCAATAGCAAAACAAAAACAAGAAACTAAAATGTTGTTGACGAAGCTGGAACAATCCTGTCGTCTAACACCGAAAACTTGGTGGGTCCAATCTGAGCTGTACATCTTCTATCCTGTAAGAAAGAGACTGGTGTCTCAATCTATGCTTTCCTCATTCCTAGGGTGGTTCTCTCACGTCTCGCAAATCCCCTGGCGGGATGCTTCTAACTTCCATGTCCGATCTCGAGAGAGACGGGTGTCTCCTAGAGTAAATCCAAACGAATGCCACTGGGCGGGAAGTCCGTCCGGTATTTCCATCCTTTGGGAGTTGGATCAATCTATCCTGGAGGGGCAATGTTCTGATCCATAATCTGTGTCATGTGTCAAGTGTCCTGTGATCCTGTGGTTCATTCATCCGAACTGGCGAGAACGTCTCTGCATCTCGTTGACCTGAGTCTGCCACTGGGCAGTCATCTGTTGCTTACGCTGGTCAACAGCGAGCTTCTGCGCAAGTCTCGGAGATGCAGTCTCCTTCTTCACAGCGGAGCTCTTCTGCTGAGGCACTTCTCCGGTGATCTTTCTCTTTTTCACCTTGTCCTGGGATTTTCCTGGAAGTCTTCCGGCGTGCTGGGCTGGGGGTGTCTTGGCCACCTTCTCCGGGCGGTATCCGTGAACACGCTTCATATGGTCAAGTAGGTTGTATGCTCTGGGGAATCCATTGTCCGAGCTTGAACGGTCGCAGTCCTTAAATTCGCAGAGGAAAGGCTTGTTTCCATGTCCGTGGAGTCCATGGGCCTCACGCTCGTGGCGGAGCAGACAAGCGGTGGAGGAGAAACGGTTGTTGTTGCAGTTCTGGTGCTTGCAACGGAACGGCTTGATGTGCGAATCAATGTACTTGCTGTAATTCGAAGTTAGAGCTTGCTCGAGAAGACAGAAGGACTCACGCACTCATAATTACACTTCAGCTTGGTTGCCTTGTGCTGACATCCTTCTGAAGTCACGAAGGGGCAGCGGTAGCTGCCATCTCTACCAGGCTTGGCAGAGTACAACACGTCAGTGCGGGCACGGCCATCAGTATCCTCGGTCTTGGTCCTGGTGGTTGCGGTCGACGATGCCGGGCTGCATGGAATATCCTCATATCCGGAAGGAGCGACACTGCCTACGGATGAGACTGAAGCGTTACTTCCTAGAACTGGAACCTCGGGTTGTCCGGCAAATGGCATGGTTAATCCACTGGGGTATCCTGGCACGTGAGACCTGTATTGTTGGATGGGGGCTCCGTAAGGGACGTCTTGCTCGCTCTTTGGGACAGGAATGGCCTGGACAGGCTCATTCAAAGAAACAGGTACGGTCATCCGGCGGGGTCCAGCGACATCCGATATATGGGCATCCGATGGAATATGGTTGTGACTTACTGCAACATCTCGTGGGCAAGCTTGAGTATATAAGCTGTCCACTCTGACGCGACCACCTTGGAGGTTTGAGCTGCTATAACCGGTAGTGGGAACCATGGTCACTGGGTTGCCTACAAATCCGGCGGTTTGGGGAATCATCCTGGCAAAGCTTTGTCCCTGAGTGTCCATGGCAAAGTATGTTTCTGCAGAGGCTTCCGTTGGGGGGTACCAGGCATTGAAAGTGGGTTGAGAAACATCCATTCCTTGGGCAGGGAAAGCAAACATCTCAGTCTCGGTCACGGCAGGCTCAGCAAAGAAATTGTAATTGGGCTGCTCAGATGACCAGCTGTTGGCCTGGTAGGCGTCCATCATGGGCATTTCCTGCGAAATCGATGGTCCAAGGGAAGGGAAGCTTACGTCCGATGCAGGAAGAGTGTAGGCACTCTGGTTTGTGTCACTCATAACCGGTGAGAATGGTGCTGGTCCAGGCATGAACATGCCATCTGTCCATCCAGAGGTAGCATAGAAGTCAGTGTCCGGGATATGTTCCATCTTGGTCTCCGGTGATGCCGATGAATGGTAAGTGCTGTAGTCCATGCTGTAAGTGCTTAGGGAGTCACTTGAGAAGAGACCGGAATCTGAAGATTGGCTTGAGATGTCTTCCAAAGAGTCCACTGGTGAGGTTGGGGGTGTCAAAGAGGTGGTGTCCCAAACAGAAGAGTTCCAGTGGCAGATCTCAGAAGGCGAGGCAAACAAAGAGTTTGTGCAAGTAGAGGGGAGAAAGTGACAGTTGCTATATTAAAAGATCAGAAGTCAGCGACAACAGTTCGACGGAGCAGAAAAAGAACTATGAATTGTGATTAAAGCGTGGGGAGAGGAGCAGCCTGTTGCACGTTAGCTTTTGTCATGGCCCAAAATAGGTTGGTCCTCGACAGACCAGTTAGTCGTTCCGAGAGAAACGAGGCCTAGGTCCAGCTATTGAGAGTGATTCATGCAGTAGTGCTAAGGATTCGTCTATTAATGGCGGTGTTCAGGATCCGGTCCAAGGCCAAATACGGTTGTGATCGCGAGTCTGAATACACGACGTTGCTGAGGCATGTCTGAGAAGACGTGAGGCGGTCAACCAAGGATTCTTCAGTGTTGAAGAAGAGGGAGCGTAGCGCTCAGCACGAGTTGAAGATGAACAGTGGCGACCAGCTTTCCTTGGGACCCATTAGACGTCAACAATTGGTAGCGTCCTTGTTGTGCTTTGTCTCAAATGTCGTTTTGGTGAAAGTCAGGGTGAAGGGAGAGCATCAAACGTGAACATGCAGATAATAATTCATGTCTGCTTAAGATCTCTTGTCCGGCAAGGGTAGGTCAAAAGTCTGTCGCCGGATGATGCCAAGGAATGGCACAACAAGACCTCAGCACGAAGGCGGAAAATTCCTGGGGGAAACAAATGGACCAATCCTATCCGGCATGGGAATATTTACACTCCAAGCATTACTACGGACGAACTCAAAGACAAGTCTTCTTCATTTAAGATGACTGACAACAGAGCTGTCGCAGCAGCAAGCAAAGGAAGTGCAAAGTGGTTGTCCTAAGTAGACAATTGTTGGCTGACGAGAGCAAGTCCGGACCCTCATGTACCTACCCGGTTCCAAAGATTATGTTGTACTACAGAGATCATCAAGGTCCATGGCTGATCCTTGTAATGGTCCATCCAAATCCGATTGGGTTTCCTGTGTTCCTGACATCTTGGGTACGGGTGGTCCTGGGATTGTCCAAATGGTTTCCTAAAAAGGCTGGCTCCAAATGTGTAAAAGCAAGACGAAACGCAAAGAAAGAACAGCAAAAAGCCCGGTTGGGCAAACATCCGGGTATGGTAAAAGCAAAACAAACAGTGAGACTTGGGTCAATACCTGTCCAAATATTCCTCGCGGTTGCGATATGTCATCCTGGAAGTATGGTAAACTGGCTCAAATATAAAGCCTGTTACACTTGATTGTGTTCTTGAGATGGTCTCTTGAAGCAAAACAATGTGCAGAGCACGAGAGACAGGAAGGTGCCAAGGGTAAAATAGAGAAGAGCGGATTGGGTATCGTTGGAAGAGAAAGGCAGAAACAAGTTGGGCAGCAAGAGGGTTTACATATGCGAGACCAGAGATCAGGCCGGCAAGCGGGGTTTCTGCAAGCGCCAGCGTGCAATTTTGCCGGACAGGGATGCTGGAGCAGCAGATTGGTCGGAATAGCGATGCATTGCAGCATTGATGTGATGGAGTGATCGCCTACAGACGCGTGCGGATTGCCGATGATAGTCAGGAGTACTGGTTTGATGTGTGGTTGGCCAGCATGTGCATTGGTGGTCGGCGCCCGTGCCTGCACAAACCTGCTTTGATGGTCAGAGAGTCATTTTGCCAGAGTTGCACCGATGCTCCCCGACGAATGGTTTGCTGGGCGGTAAAGATGATGGCGTAACCCTCAATCTATCGCGGACCTGTCAATCCCCCAATCCCTCGCGTGTCTTGTGCATTTTTGGAAACACACAAATAAACTTGCTGGGCCTCGTCATCTCCAGCGCGACATCACACACTCTGCGAGTGCTCATCACACTTTCTACCCGGAACTTTCGACTTGAGAGAGAGCTTGAAAGCGAGATTGTTGTTTTGTTGGTTTGTTGGACAGCGCGTTGTCTCGAGAAGCGTTGCGAAAAGCCCGACTTCCCGATTCTGTCTCTCACCGCTCATGCCCACGAATCGCATCAGAGTCGCTTTTCCACGACGACTTCGACTTTATGACCTGCTGTTTCGGCCGAGTGCTGCTATGGTATTATGGTAAGGCGGCCGGCATTATTCTTCTGTGGCTTGCTGCCAGCGCATCTTGGTTGCTTGAGAAATTCCCACCAGCTGACTTACTCACATATTGAGTGAACATGTACTGAGTACTGATAGATATTGTGTAATCGGTTTGAGACCTCTTGTCAGCGCTACTGGATGGGCGTCTTCCTGCTGGTCGCAGGGAGCTGATGGCGTCGCTCTTGGAATCGTGGGTTCTTCTTTGTGCTTTTTTCTCCTTTTTCCTCCTTTTTCTCATATGAATGTTTCTTGTGCGACCCTGCTCGAAAGGAATATTGACTGCAATACCGGCTGCCATTGCAGAACATGTCTCTTAGTATAGGCTTGCAAGGCTCTTGCTGACCAGAGCATAGTTGGACAACAAAGCAAGGGAGGGAAACCCCAATTTCTTCATCACCTGTTGACTATAGAATCTCCCCTCCCGAACGACTCCATCTTTCTCATCCTGCTAGCACCAAGCCCATATCACTACAAGGGATCGCTCTCTCACCGCATGCCGTGCTGTTGTTGCTGCAGCCGCCAGTATTTGTCTTCGTCCGTATCGTTGCGATGGACGTAGGTGAGGTCAACGTCGCGACAGATAGGCCAGAACCCAGAGAACGGAAGTGATGCAGCATAAACCCACAACAGAGTACGAGGGTAAAGGGCATTCTAGGGAAGCTTTCTCAGACATTTTGATGTTACAAACAGGAGGTCCGAGAGCTCTCGTAGGCAAACAAGGTAAGAATTTAGGCACACGGAGGAGATGCGGCGGTCAGTGCAATGAAACAGTCTTCCTATACTGCACGGAAACAGTCTCCTGCACCTTAGAAGCTCCGAGACAATTCATCCGAACATGTTCATGCATCTCTCCGTATAAATGAGCATATATAATTTTATCTTGGAATGATCAAGAAGACGCGAGTCAGTAGTCAGGGCTCAGGATGGTCTTGAAGTATTGTAGGAGGTCAAGAGAGACGGACTACGCGCGTCTTGGAGATAAGATATGATCAAGAAGTAGAGGACCTCAAAGTGTTGAACAAGTCAGTCTCCTGTTGACATGTTCTGGAAGGAGATGTGCCGGATAGGGAGAGGCTCCAGGGGGTGATTTTCCAGGGATCGACGGCGCAACGGCTTTGATCTGAGTGGCTCTTTCCTGTGGAGCATTGGCAGTGTAATCTCAGCTCAGCACAAATTCAAGAACGTCTTGCAAGCCTCCCAAATCGTTCTTCTTTGCTCCTCTCTGATATCAGGGATGAAGCCTTGAAAGTCGCCAATACTGGTATTGGCAAGAACGATCGGTGAAAGTACGAATTGGTCGTGGAAGGCGCAGAATTGACAAGTCGCAACACTTGGATAACCCCGCCTTGACCCCTTTCTCCTCGGCCCTCAAGACTCCTTCACAATGGCAGTCATGATGCATTCGCAAGAATCACCCGTGTACACAAGACCTGATCCGCTCGACGACCTCAGCGCCGCGCACGACTATCCACGAACATCCTTCCTCGACCCGAGCACGCCGGGCTATACCGACACAGACTGGAAGGCCATGGCCGTACTACAGCAGAACGGCCATCATCACCCCTCTCTGATCAGCCCGTCGGACATGCAACAACCGCTCACTCCAAGATCAGACTCGTTTGCCAACGGCGATGCGCTCCACAGGCACCTCCTGGTCGAGACGGCCATCTTCGACAGTTCGCGATACGACATTCTGGCTATTGAAGAGGTCGACGCTTTGAAGAAGGAGAAGACCAAGGTCGACACACGCATCGAGGGGACACGCCGCAAACTCGCTCTGGAGAGCAAAGTCCGTGAGGCCGCTCGCTCGCTCCACCGCCTGTATTCGCAAAAGGGCCGCGTTCCGCAAACCCGTAGAAAGAGCTTGTTGGGAGACAGGAGGCTTAGTTCGACAAGTGTCAAGAGCGACAGCATTGGCCAAGCCAGCGATGAGCTTGCATCGAGCGAGAAAAAGGTGGAAGAGCTGGTCCAGATTCTGGTCGGTCTGGAGAATCGCAGACAATACATCGAGAGCAGGCTTCTGCGTCACACAGCTGCTGTGCTACAGGCTTCTCACCACCAACGTGAAGCTGAGTCTGCCGACCATCTCACACCAGACTCTCTGCCTCACATTCGCGACTACGATCAAAGCGTCCACAGCGATGTCTCCAAAGGACAGTCTGCCATCCACAACAGCCAGCTGAACGACTTTAACACCAGACTGCAATTCTTGAACGGTCAAATGCGCTCTCTCATTTCTCAAGCAAAGAAGGGCCGCTCTGGCAGCATCGACAACTCGCCCGACGACATTCCATCTGCCTACCCAGAAGACGATGAACCGTCCGTCCGCATCAACAACCAGCTCGAGCAACTGCAAGATGGCATTTTCGCCCTGCTCGAAGAACACAAGTACATTGTCCAGTCAAGAGAAGACACGCTACATGGTTCTCAAGAACACCAGAGCGAGGTTGAGAAACGCTTGGAAGGTGTCAATAACCAATTATTCAGCCTTCTCTCCGGCTACGAAGAGATGCACCCACCTCCGCAATCTACTGGCCAAGGCACACAAGATCAGATCAACTATCTCGAGGAGAACATGACAAGCGTGGACCATATTCTACAGCACTCTGCATCACTTCAAGACTCTCATCAAGCCATGACTAGAGAATTCGACGAAGTTCGTGCAAAGGCAGACGCCCATGCCGAGAATGCTGCGCAACACGAGGCAGTCATGCTGGGCCTGTGGGGCATCATGTCCTCCAAGGAATCTGCCGCTGCCAACAGAGACGTGGACTCTGACGACGAAGAGCTCGAAAGAACCAGATCTGAACCCTTCAGCGCGCAAGCCTTCACCTCGAAGGTACAGCATCTCTTCGCCCGTCACAGCGACCTCGAAAACCAGACCGGTATCCTTCGCCGCCAGATCGAGCAACAGCGTGATCTTGCTGGCAAGACTGACAGTGAAGATGCCGCTCGTGCTAGCGAGCTTCAGACACTCAAGGAGCGCGAGCAAGAAGCACTGGAAGAGGTTGAAGCACACAGAAAGCGCGTGGAAGAGCTCGAGGACCAGATTGTCGAACTTGAAAACACACTTTCCGAGCACCAGGATGAAGCACGCATTGCAACTATTGAATCACAACACAAGGAGAGTGATCACCAAGACCGTCTCGAAGAGTTGACTGGATCACTCAACCAAGCCAAGGTAGCGAGAGAAACTGCCGAGGCCAACCTGGCAATAAAGGCAGAGGAAATGGATGACCTCGAAGCAGAGATCATCCGCCTTACCACTGAGCTAGCAATGGCCAAAGCAGAACTGGATGGCGCATATGGTAGTCGATCGGAGCGCGCTAGAGAAGTGGCATCTCACCCTGAGTTCCAAGAGCTGGAGCAAAAGTCAAAGAGCATGTCTTCAGAGCTGGAACAATTGAGACGTGATAAGAGCCAGCATGAGAGCCAAATGGCAGAAATGCTCGGATTGCACCAGAACGCCGAATCACGAGCGAAGTCACTGGAAGGAGAAATCATCACTCTGCGCGAGATCCAGGCTTCCGGCAGCCGCGACGATGGCCGCATGCGTGCACTGGAGAAGGAGCTCGCCGATATGGCAACCGACTACCAGGAGCTTACCCGCGAAACGGTCGAGATGGAGAAGGAGCGCGAGAAGCTCGAGAGCACGATCGATTCGCTGCATGACAAGATGGACGCTCTGGAAGTTCAGCTCAGCGACGAGAGAGTCAGATGGCTTGGTGTGAGAAGCCCTGGAGGTACGCCAGAATTGGGTGCCACGAGGGAGACGACCAGCACGATGGTCTTGAGAAACGAGTTCAAGAAGATGATGAGAGAGACGAGGGCGGAGGGAGTTAAGTTGTTGAGAGTGAGTACCATGCTGCACTATAGAAATCGAACAAAAAGCTAACAATGATACAGGCGGAACAAGAACAGCGCAGACAGATCGAGTCTCAACTGCGTACCTTGAGAAGAGAGCGCAACGGAGGTGTCAGCCCACGTCTTGGAATGAACAGTCCTGGTCTTCGTCCGAACTAAGTATAGGACTGATTGGTGTGTGTATGTTTCCTTCCATTTACAAGAAGCAGGGGTCACCAAATGGGGGCATTAGACGAGAGGGGGAAATCATGAGCATAATGGATACCTATGAACATGAAAAGGGAAAAATAGAGGATATGCCAATCAAGCATGGGAGGGATTTGTAAGGTCAACTGCTATCATACTCGAATGAAGACATAAATCAAACTCTGCTTACTTTGGACGTGTTTGGTCCCTGGCGTCCCATCAAGGTGAAATGTTTCAAGCAGAAAGATTGAAGCTCGGACCAGTGACAGGCAAGCAGCTTCTCTGACTTTCTTTCGCCCTTCCACCTTTTTTTTTTGAAGATGCACTTTTCTCTCAATTGTCGAAATATGGATTCTATCGTAAGGAGGAGATGTCTTGCGCATCTCGCTCGCAGTCGCATACTAGGCTTGCGCTACACCAGCACGACGACCACAACCACAAGGCCGCCGTCAGCTCGACCTGACTTAGCATCTTCGAAAACCACCTCTGCAGTAACAGCAGCACCTCCACCTTCGAGACCGAAACACGTATCTGCACCGAAGACCGAAGACATCACACCACCGAAACCAGTCGACCTCCAGCGCTACCACATCTCCGACCCACCCACGCCTGTTCAACAAACCTTTGCGACCCGCTACTTTCAAGCCCCCTCTACACCACCCATCCACCTTTGGACGGCCGCCAAATTCAGCACGATCCCACGCTCCCCGTATCCCGAAGTCTGCTTCGTAGGCCGCTCGAATGTCGGAAAGTCAAGTCTGTTGAACGCAGTCTTCGGCCGTCCGAAAGAAAAGATCGCAAGAGTGAGCTCAAAAGCCGGACATACAAAAACTCTCAACGCATTCGGCGTGGGAGGAGTAAACAGAGATACCGCTGCTAGAGAACCCTTGAAGCAATTATCTTCTGGCGCATTAGTCGTGGTAGACACACCCGGCTACGGCTTCCACTCCCGTCAAGAATGGGGACCTGAAATCAACAAGTTTTTCGAAAAGAGGAAGCAATTGCGCAAGGTGTTTATTCTTATAGACGCAGTGCATGGGGTAAAGAGTAGGGATCTTGTGCTGTTGCAGCATTTTGAGGATAACGGTATTCCTTACCAGATTATCTTGTCAAAGGTCGATCGCATCGTCATGACGGATTCGAAATCTCCTGGCGCCGAGAAATTGACGAGGTTGGTTAAGAAATTGGATAAAGTTTATGAAGAGGTGGAGGAGCAGCTGCGGACATTGGATCAAGGGCAGAGGCCGAAAAAGAGGGATGTGCTTGCTGCGAGTGCGGAGAAACAGATCAAAGGGTTGCAAGGATGGGGAGGAGGTGCGAAGATTGGGATTGAGGCTGTCAGGTGGGCTGTCCTAAAGGCTTGTGGGTTGGATTGCGATGAGCAAGGTAACAGGAGGATTCTCGAGGGTTTGGAGATTCAAGAGGCAGAGGAGGATGAGAAAGTCGTGGCGTGGAAGCCGCAAGGCTGATTGCATACACCGACATGAAGCAAGAAACTCGATTAAGAGATGGCCATGGTAGTGCCCAGGCTTGTGTTCAGAAGGTGAACGACCCAGCTCCTGATCCACCATTCTCTGTCTGGGCTATCGTCCTGCTGCGCTTCCCTCGACATAGAACTATAACAAGGCCCCAGACAAGAACAAAAAAGCCAGGCTGAACTCCACTAATACTCTTACCAAAGCGCAGATGGTGTCTTCGAGGTCTTGCAAATAGAAGATATCCTGTGTACTACACATGAAGACGTCGTACATGACTCGCAGTCACTACCAAGCCGCCGATTCGACTTCCTATCTCAGCACGTATCAATCGTGGTTCCGATACTCGCTCGCTTTTTACAAGCCCCAGAAGCACAGGCTTCAGAATTAAAAGCTTCACTATTTGCAGGCTTCAAAAACACAGGCTTCAATAATCTTGTATGCCCCAATGTCCAACCTTGGTGGGCCTACTACGCATGGCATCCTCACCGTACAGCTCGAGACACCTAACCCCCATACTGCTACCGTACTGCCTAGCCTCCACACTGCCTGCGATTTGCGCACGCGTGCTCCCGGCTTCTCTTGTCCGGTTCATCATGGTCTGCGTAAGATGAACATGACTTGATTTTGTTGTGAAAACAGACAAATATATATTACAACAACAAAAAATCTGATTATCTCCGGCGGTTTGGCCGAGTGGTCTAAGGCGGTGGTTTTAAGAACCAATGAGTTTAAAACACCACTATCGAGAGATGCGTGGGTTCAAACCCCACAGCCGCCATCATCCCTTTTGCTCTGTCGAAGTCTGCTAGCAGTGCTTGAAGGCGTAGTAAAGCTGTTCGAGGATGTACAGTCATAATTTTTAAAAATTTGTCAGGCTTCAGACGATCGACTGGCTTTTGAAGCCTTGCTCATGATTCTTGTGAAGCCTTTGTTTGAGTGGCTTTAGTATTCCGCTCTGCTCCCAAAGGCCAGCTTCTATCATGAGGCTCGCGCAACATTTCAAGTGGACAGAACCCTACAACACTCGGGTCTGCTGTCTTGGACGTACCTCTCAGAGAGATATTGAAAATTGGACAAGCCAAACCCAAGTGTAACAGCACAATGAATACATGATGGTGT
>ERZ794946.855-NODE-855-length-11063-cov-3.433594_pt1 | contig 11063 bp, 10 predicted proteins | sample MGYA00433072_ERZ794946 | MGnify/ENA primary metagenome ERZ794946 (study PRJEB30137, sample SAMN04331413) | food metagenome | isolation source: Y3 must sample point D1 replicate A | place: Australia: South Australia | collected 2014 ...
AAATTCGTGCTTGCCATGCACGAGCCCCGTGTTCGATTCACGGCTGCGACAATTTTTGTTTGACCGTTCTTCACGTGCGACATGTGGTCCATCATCTTTTTGTTCTGCTGCTGCATGCTCTTGCGACGTTGAGTGCAGACCAAAGAGCAAGGGGAAGCTAGACGGCCTCTGTACGCACCCACGGCATGCGGTCTTTGCACAAAAGCAGAATGCGGCAATCTCCCCGAACTCGCAAGAAGGCACTGCGAACCATCAAATGCAAGATTCCGACCTTTAAAATGGCATCGAAGCTACCTAACGGACAAGACTTCAATCAGCTCATGGTTATACCTATAATAGACATGCATTGAACTGCGACGAACCGAACATCCACCATGCTGGTCATGTCTACTGAGCTGTGTTGGATTTTGTCCGAGCTACGCACCCATCAATTCATGCTTCGAAGCTAGAAGGCTACTTACCAGCCGACGGCTGATGGATAGTACATACCTGTCACAGGCGTCCTTGACAACAGACCAGAGGGTCACACGTACTCTATCTCACAACATATCAGCGCCGAGGTGATGTTCTTTCTCGAAAACAGGGTCACGACAGCAACGACTTTGATGGTCTGTGCCGAAGACGCACGCGTTCGGTCTTGGCATGAGTAGAGGATTGGTGCAACCGTGGAAACAGTATGAAAACAGTGTAAAAACAGTACAAATGTGCGCACGGGTCATTTGTGCGTCCTTAAAGTCGCGACTGCAAGTCCGCTCGAACCCATCCCTGGCGGGCAAATCGAGGTGTATCGCACGAGCTACTCTTCTGTAGATATTTTCTTCCGATAGCAATGCTACCGGTATTGTAAAGAGCACCTCAGACAAGCGCGCGTTTTCGGACCTCATTAATGTCTGAGATGTGAACCAATCCGTCACCAAAAGTTGGTACAGAGACTCAAGAGGTCAATTGCTTTGTTCGCACCTTCTTTATTGAAAGCTTGGCTTGCACCTTCCTTGTGAAGGAGCAGCAAGCCAATCACAACCGCAATGATGAGAATTCGCTCTGCGGATTTCATCACTCCCAGCACAGAAGAACCTAGCTCTGAGTCCAGTTCTGATTCTGGCTCTGAGTCCAGCTCTGAACTTGCTCGAAGTCCACGCGTTCGACTAGCATCCAGTACTTCAGTGACTACCAGTAACAAACAAGCGTCGGCAACATCTTCTTCGTCATCCTCCTCATCGTCCGGTGAGATGTCGCCATCTAGGAATCCGCCATCATCTCCACCAGCCCTCCAAACCATCGACGGCGAGACAATCAGAGGTGAGAACATCAGAAACCGCAACATTTGCTCAATAATAACATTCCCCTGCAGAGACGATTGAGCTTTCACCAAATCTCTCACCAGCCCACAAGAATTGGCTGCCCCATAATTACAGCGAGCCATCGCCTTCTCGCAAAAGCCGATCATCGAATGATATGATTGAATCTTCGGACGATTACTCAGGTGAATAGATATCTTAAGATCTCTTGGTTCGTTGCTAACAGTCTGAGCAGATTCCTCCGAGGATGAATCCCCACGCCCAACGTCAAGGGACATATTGGATCTCGAGTACTACATGATTATCCTAGAACTAATCCTAGAAGACATGGACGAGGACTACGAGGATCTGACCGCAAACTGGATCGCAAAGGCTAGAACATATCAGCCCCCGAGAAACGTTTTCGACACGTCTGGCACCATCATGCACAACACAAATCCTTTTACGCAGGTCAAGCCTTCGAAGAACCCCCGGACCGTTGTGCTTCGTGGTAGGACATTCCCGCCCTCTTCAAGATCGATAATTGTCAAGGCCAGTGTCTCATCATGCAAAGGAGACTCTGGTGAAGTGCCAAATTACACCCACTACACAAGAATTGCGCAAAACGTTCTCGGCACCAACACCAAACAACTTCAAGTCTGGCCCTACTTTGGCGAAGAGACTGACGATGATGGAACAATTCGCGAAAGGTTTGATGTAATCGTGGAAGACCGCCCCCGAAAAGTTCTCATCTCGCAACAGGCAGCCACTTATGGTCCATACTTTGAAGAGTTCATCGGGGAGCTCGAGTGCCCAATGGATGATGTTCTAAAGTACCTCCTCGAAGCATCGGAAGGACCCGATGGCCTTCTATCGAGGCTTTCAAGTTATGCAGAAGACCGCGACCTGGTACGCACTATGTTGAGTGCTAAAGCAGAGTTTTGCGAGGATGATTTCAACCGTGAGAGCGATAGATGGGTCTCAGTCGCATCTAGCATCCCGGAACTGGGAGACGACAAACTCTGGGTCGCTGCCCTCGCATGCCACGCTTTCTGGACACAAACAGCTTTTAGTCCCTGGCAGATCGCACGGAAATACGCCAAATTTCCGACCAGTAACATGATCGAAGGCCTAGCTACCGTCGAAACCGCAAAGACTTACGCCAGTATCGCCTGCAGAATTTGTCAATTGCACGACTGCCCTCATCATGGCACCATCTACGAAAAGCACCCCGACCAACCAGATAGCGATGAAGACGATGTCGATTCTGTCGACGCTCAAGACATCGATTATCCGCCGAGAGTCAACTTCAAGGAAGGAGTCACAGGGCCAGTCGATTCCAATGGAAATCCTCTGGCGCACGATAAGACATCAGGTCGCGCTCAGTCTCGAAAACCAAAACCTTTTAACTGGTGGATGAACGAAGCGAACAGCATTACCTGGGATCACACAAAACGAGGACCATTCTTCCCTTGCTGCCACCCCGGGACTACCTGCGAGGATGCACGTTGCACTTGCTTTGAAGCTAACATCTGTTGCGAAAAGACGTGCGCATGTTCGAAGAAGTGTGCCCGTCGGTTCCCAGGTTGCAAGTGCGCTAGACGAGCGAAATGCTGTTCGCCAGAGGACTGCGACTGTTTCTTGATGAACAGAGAGTGTGATGTAGACCTCTGCGACCCTTGCGAAGCCCACATCATCTTGAATCCGAACAACAGAGATGACGAAAGCCTGCTGAAACGTAGATGTCAGAATGTCGCAATCCAGAGGGGCATCCCTAAAAGAACACTACTTGGTCGGTCCCTTGTTCATGGATTTGGCCTGTACGCCGGAGAGACAATCGCTAAAGGCGAGTTCATCGGCGAGTACACAGGAGAGGTTATTACTCGAGATGAAACAGAGAGAAGAGGCGCTGTCTACGACTTCCAAAAGCTCAGCTATATTTTTGATTTGAACAAAGGTAAATGGTCATTGGAGCAGAATACCCTAATCCTTGCTAACACCCTTAACTGCAGACCAGACAATCGATTCGCAACGCATGGGAAACAAAATCCGCTTTATCAATCATGCTGCTACACCTGAGCTGCAGAATGTTAGACCAAGGGTTATGCTCTGCAACACTGCGCACCGCATTGGCATGTATGCTAGTAGGGGGATTCATGTTGGCGAAGAGCTGTTCTTCAACTACGGGGAAAGCTACCACGAGAAGCTTTACGGTGATGAAGAGAAAGCGAAAAGAGCAAAGGGAAAGAACAATACTAAGAGCAGTCAAGATGGAACCGCCGCAACGACCAAGATTAGGCCATCGAGAAAGAGCTACCAATCACAGCCGGAAGTCAGAGTCGAAATCCCTCGAAACCAGACAGTGGACCAAACATACAACGCCGATACCAATGACGAGAGCGAAGACAGTGAGAACGATCGTCCTATTAAGCGTATAAGAACATCAAGACAAAGGCTGTCTTCGTCCGAGAGACCGACCGGATCTCCGTCTCGAAAATCGAGACCTCATGCGCTCAAGAGACCAACGGACATCAGATCTTCTGCCAGAAAAATGGCAGATCGAAGACCCATCCCAATGAACAGCTCTACTAAGCCACCGACGACCAAGTTTGCGAGAAAGTCCGCCCCTTCTTCGAGAATAGGAAGCAGCACACACGTCGTGGAAAAGAGGAGAGAAGAGCAACATCTAATCGAGGAGGACGATGAAGATGAAGACATGGAGATGCCACGACGTAGCAGTCGTCCGAGGAAGGAATCTAGAAGACTACGAGGAGAAGACTGAATTGAGAGCACTCATCAATAACCAAGTCAAATGAACACCCCTTGTGATGTCTAAGTTACCAGCCAAATTGTGAACCACCGATGGCTAAGCTGTAACGATGAAGCTGACGGTGGCAGAGAACAGAAGCAATTTCGCGAGGGTTTGTCGGGGTGCCTGCAGGGCTCAGTACATGAGGGATATCGGCCCTCGCCGCAATAGGCAGAGTATACAGTTTGGTCCCCGTGCAGCAGGCCGCGAGACTAGAGGTTCCAGTTCGAGGCCAGACACGATGAGTCTGGATAATAAAACCGTGGGACAAATGGGATGAAGTAGTCATTGCTGATTAGAAGTTGGAGATCAAGTATGAAAGTAGCGATAGTCTAGTGGTCAGGACGTCTTGCCCATACGGCCTTGCAAACACAAGCGTCACCGGACCTGGCTCCTGCATCCTGCAGTTTGCCTATAAGGGTATGATGGGGATTAAGAAGATTGTAGGTTCGAATCCTACTCGCTACATTCCTTTTGCTTTTTGTGTTTGGATTCCGCTCCATCTCTGTACGGAATCTTGGAAATTTCAAGTTCGAGGATATGATACCCATGGATGCTCTTCCATTGGTGAGGGGCTGAATCTACAGTATCATGGGTTCTTGATGATCAAGTGGACGTTCGGCAGCACAGAAGCATTACCATCGTAGCCATCAAGATGGCATTCCACCATTAGATGGCTTGGTTGTCTGGAACAAAGAGGGAACGAGGTTCCCAACTCGCATGCCAACGCGTATGTCAACAGCACTTCTGCCAAACATCCAACGCGTTTGCCCTGCAAATTACAGCAGCGCAAATCATGGAACCACATGAGTCTGGCGGCTCAGTTCAATATACTCAATTAGAACATGGAACAATACGCGATCGCAGCCACAGTCAAGGCATCAAGTTCACATCCTCAAAAATGAGATGGCAGTCGAAGAACAATACTAAGCCGCCCTTCACCTGAGACAGAAACACCTTTCACAAAATGCATGTCGCACATTTTTTCATCCAGACATCACAAAAACACTTTCACCGGGGCCATTTCAAACCACACGACTACCCTCTCCCAATCGCATTGCCGTCTCTAGAGTCAAGCCCAAGTTTACACCATGTCCAAGACATATGGTCTAGGCTGGTTCTGGGTGGACTCTCTTTCTTGATTTGTCACATCCTCATCCTTTGTATTGTTCTCTATTTCTCCTTTTGCGAGTGGCTTGGTCTTTCTTCGCGCATTGTTCAAGAATAGTCTGCTGCTGGACAATTCTCGAAATTGCCTGATATTCTTCGACTCGGATTCTTCTTGGATTGTCGCTGTAGGATTGTCCCTGTCCGCTGCCGAGTGCTTCTTCTCCCAGCGTAGACTCGTCTCCATTCTTCTTCTTCCAAAGTAGTTCTCTCTACACCTCTCATTCATCACATCCTTTCAAGTAAAATTCCATGGCAATCATGATCAACTCAACAGCTGGATCCCAGATGGAGGCCTCATCAGAGTTCGTAGCCACCAAGTCGCAGGTCTACGAGCAGTACATCACCATCACCGATCGTCACGGACAAGACAGCCAGTTTCCTCTGTGGTATGTCGACACCTTGATCAAGGATGCGGTCGTTCATGGCATTATCCCGGCCGTCCAATTCGGCGCCTGCCTGATTCTCTTCCTTGTCCTGATGCTCCTCTCCAAACACGACAAGCGACGCTCGCCAGTGTTCCTCTTCAACACAGCCGCCCTGTTCTTCAATATCATCCTCGCCATATTGCAATGCTGCGTCGTAACGAGCAGCTTCTGGGACATCTATCCTGTTCTGGTAGGCGATTATGGCGTGGCGACTCCAGCAGCTTATCGCTTGACTGCCGCGGTCTCTGTCTTTCTCACGCTCGTCTCCATCTGCATCGAAGTTTCTCTGGTACTTCAGGTTCATGTGGTCAGTGTGACGCTGAAGACATGGCAAAAGATGTCCATCTTGGCCATCTCCGCGTTCGTCGCCGTTGTCGCCATGGGATTTCGCATCGCCCAGTCGGCCATTTCAGTCAAGTGCATCTTCCATCCAGACGAATTCTGCAGCAGCACAACTTGGCTAGCCAAAGCAAAAGACATCACATTGACCATCAGCATTTGCTTCTTCAGCGCCATATTCTGCGCCAAGCTGGGGTGGTCGCTTCGTGAACGCCGCAAGCTGGGAATGAAGCAGTTTGGCAGCATGCAGATCATCTTCATTGGCGGTTTCCAGACAATGATTATTCCAGGTACATTTCCCGTCTGCCTCGTTTCTTCTGATGCATAGCTGACAAGTTCTTGCTCACAGCAATCTTTTCGCTTATCCAGTTCATCAATGCCGAAAACATCCCCAACATCGGGTCCAACATCTTGACTGCCACGTGCATCTCGCTGCCTTTGACATCTCTCTGGGCGTCCTCTCACGCCGCTTCTCCTTCCAAAGCCGCCCGAGGGCACGACTTCCACCGCAAATTCCTCGTAGATTCCAGCACGGCCGACTCGACCCTCCGCAAGCCAAGTGACACACCTCAATGGTCGCCCTCACAGCTCACGTCCAAGTCAACACCAAGAGACAGACTGGGTGTTCTGAACAGCGTCGACAGCAGATCCGACGCAAGCAGTTGGGGAAAACTCAGTCCAGGTCCGAGACAGACGGTCAGCGTGAGAGACGTTGACCGGGATTTGGAGATGCAACAATTGAAGGAGAGGGATTGAAATTGGCAAAGAAGTCCAGTAGTTAGAAGCGATTCGGATGGCAGTCGTCAAAGCCATGGCGAATGTTGTACCACGCAGTCATGACAGAAGGTCAGACGCAAGAATGTTAATATGTAATCAGCTCGATGGTCTTCCGTCGCTTACCAAACAAACGTTCATACTCTTCGTAATATGCAACTGCCTCTATACTCCGTGATACTGTTGTTCAAAGGGTCTTAAACTCGAACGCGAGGCTCTTCAGCCGCAGACGAGACTGTGAACGAGGATCGTCATTGCCAAGAGTTTCCCCAAACTCTCAGGAATCCGAAACCCTGAATGACAGGCCGTCCATGACGTAGCGCACGTGGAGTTGGGAAACGGTCGGCGGCAGGGATTGAGATTGCCTTTTCGTCATGCTTGCGCAGCTCAATCTTCTTCGGACCATCTCCACGGTCTGGCCCTGTGACCTTTCTCCACCGCACAGCACCAGCAATCAACATGTCGCAGGAGACGACAGGCAGGGGAGTCGTCTACGAAGACCTCCATCCCGTCAACCACCCCATCAATGACCCCATCGAGCAACGCCAGTCTCAGACACTCACCACACAGACAGCCACATCCACACAGGCCGCTCAGAACTTGACCGAAGAAGCGACCGCCAGCCATGCCCTCGCCCAAGCCGACCACGACGAGAAGGGTGTCGCCCAGCTCTCTCACAATGCCGAAGTCAAGGACCTAGGGTGGAACGAGCCTCCTTCAAAGATCCCCGCTCCTCTCGTCGGTGGTATGGACAACGAGGAGCTCTGGGTCTTGGTCCGTCGCTTCAACAAGGTGATTCCCTCCCAGCTCTGCCACAATTCTGCCTTCGGTCTAACATGATGCACAGCAAATGTACCACGTCAAAGAGTATCCCTACCCCGTTCCCGGAAACCTCGACCTCAACATTGCCGATGAAGACGAATTCTCGCCCGACAAGCTGCGTGCTACCATCGAGCGCTTGTACATGACGGTCGGTCTGGGCATGATGGGCTTCATCAAGCAGGTCGGCCGTCTGAGATCATGGCGCGAACGCAACCGCACCGCCTACTTCGCTGCCGCCTACTTCGTCGCCTGGCTCTTGGACATGCTCGTCCCGCTATTCACCGTCACCCTTGTCGTCCTCATCGTATACCCTCCCTCACGCGACGTCATGTTCCCTCCCGCTCCACTCGCCCTCGTCGACGCTAAGACTGGCGGCGTGCAAAAGCCAAAGGCCGGCGTGCTAGGCAGTACCGACACAGCTACTGGTGCTCCAGAAAAACACAAGGGTGAAGCCGCAGAGGCCGAAGCCAGCAACTTCGTCAACAGCATTGCATCCGTCGCTCTTGCCAGTGCGAGTGGAAAGCACCCACAGACGGAGCCTCCACCTGGTCAAGCCGGTGTGGCCGACAGCATCCCTGATCCTACCGCCATTGCCATGAGTGCAAGCACCGCAAAGACGTCTGCCGAAGGAAAGGCAGCCGCCCCTACACACGACAAGACAAAGGTACCCATGGAGACGGCTATGTGGAGCAAGATGAGGCCTATCATGCACGGTCTTGCCGATGTTGCCGATACCTGGGAGCGCTTCGCAAATGCTCTGTCGCCTACTCCCCCCTTTCCTCGCGAGCTCTACCGCCTGCGTCTGGCTGCTGTCGTTGTCCCGTTGGTTGCTGTTTCCCTCTTGACTTCGGCCTACATGTTCACCAAGGGTGTCACCTTCGGCATTGGCTTCGGCTTCTTCGGCGACCCAGTCATTCAGCCCGGTTTGAGATGGCTTAACCGTACCTTCCCTCACTGGCAGAAACTGCTCGAGATCCGCAACACTCTGCTCAAGGGAGTCCCCACTAATGCACAGCTCACCATCACCGTTCTTCGCATCGGCGAGGCAAACAAGGCACCCCTTCCTCCACCACCCCACAGCAAAGACCCTCCACCAGACCAGCCCGTCGAGATCACCGATGAGCACTTGCGTGCCACTGGTGCCGATTGGCCACTTAACGCTACCCAGGAAGAACTCGACGAAGCCATGGCACACGACCCTACCACTGCCCACGAGACGGCTGGTGCCGACATTGACCACAGCAAAGACAGCAAGCACGGAAAGAAGGGTCACAAGCTCATCTCTTTCTTCAAAAGCACCGTCAAGGGCACTGTGGAAACGACTCTGGGCGCCGACAGACTCAAGGCAAAGGCTGGAAGCGAGCCCTCCAAGCAACGCCTCGGTGCTGTTCCCAAGACGAAGGACTACAACATCGATGGCCCTGTCGACTTTGCCTGCAGATTCCACGGCAAGAAGGGTCACACGATCATCTCAACCAAGACTGCCATTCCTTATGTCGCCTTTACTCTTGACAAGAAGGTTGCCGACCAGGGCTCTATTGGCCGCGAGGAAGAGCTACACCCAGTCTGGACCGTGCCAGTTGCCGACATCAAGGAGTTGAAGAAGGTCGGCGGACTCGGCTGGAAGGCCAAGTTGGTTGTTGGTTGGGCCCTCGATCGTGAGGTTGCTGATGGTATGGAGATTGTGAGCAAGACGGGCGAAGTCTTCACCATCACTGCACTGCCCTTGAGAGACGAGTTGTTCAACCGTCTGATCGCAATGGGCGGCCAGAAGTGGGAGGCTTGGTAAAGCAAAAGAATTGTATGCACGATACCACGGGACATGGCGTTACTATAGACCAGGAATGAAATGTTATGACATTGATGACAAACAAGATGTTGCGCTCTTTCGATTGCGATTGTGACACCCCACATCTGCAGTGAGCTGGTGTTGCGATTTGAGCACGACTTCCAAAATTCGGCGTCTCAGCGACATCCAAGACGTTTTGTGACGATTCGCTTTTCTTGATCACAGGTTTTGCCAGACTCTGGTCTTTGCTCGCGTTGTCGGTCCTCGCTACTGAACCATGATGTTCTCTGTATCAAACAACACGCGTCTTGCCAAGTCGCGCAAGCAACCTTACATCGATCAGGGTGTCTTGTTCGGCGACCCAGCCATACCCCACATCCAGAAACCTGGAAATCTCGCCAAGAATTCATGTTTCCACGTTGGTGACGTCGCTCAGAATCTCGCATCAAGCGCAGATATCGAGATCAATTGGTTCTACACTCCTATCACGCAGTACTTCCAATCACAGATTCGACCACACGACCAATCAATCATTCAAGATGGTGTTCGACGTAATCATGGGCCTGGGCATCTCCCTGCCCGTCGCGGCCGCAACAGGCGTCGGCGTCGTGACCGGGGTAGCACAAGGAGTCTCCCACCAGCAAAAAGAAAACGAAAAAGCCGCAAACGCAAACCCGGAATCACGGACGACTAAATTCTACATAGATGTGGTCATAGAAGACGAGGGTTCACGGTCACGAGGGCGTGGCGAAATTCTACACGACAGTATAGTTGTTGTCCGCGACAACAAACTCTGGATCGAAGCCAAGAATCGAGCGACTGGCTTGCCCAGACGAGAAGACTCGCATCCATTCACTGGATTTTACCTCATGTATCCAGATGAAGACCGATCTCCTGCTGAGCGAGGGTTGGTCACAACTATCCAAAAAGACCCGCCGATGCTCAACTGGATCTACGTGGACAATGAGACTTTCGAGCTCAAGTATTCGAATCGATCAGGCAGTATAACCCAAAAGGTTGGCCCGTGGGACTGGACGGACGAATTCATCGATTCGAGTATAACCTTGAATGAATGGGAGGGATTCTTGGCCGTCGAGGAGGAAATGTACAGGAATGAGCAGGGCCATCCGAGATGGGCTTTGTATTACGATTGGAATGATGATGGACTCAAGGGACGGAAAAAGGGTAGAAGAACCATGGAAATCAGTTTGAAGCGCAGGTTGGTGGAGAACCAGGAGAAGAATCAATGGGGTGTGGGGAGAGAAGGAAATATAGGTGTGACAGGGTTCAAGGCAACAAGGGAGGTGTAGAGACGCATGAGCCTGACATGTTGACATGAATCAGAGGCTGGATCATGTTCGAAACCCGACAGAGACAATGTTTAGGCACACATTGCGTACTCAACATCATGCTCTAGCCAGCGTCTGTCCGTATGCAAGCCTGTGCGAACTTCTGAGACTTGACAGAGCGAAAAGTTGAGAGGAAACCCCATTTTCCTGTCTTGAGCCCTGTGCATTGGCAGCGGTGCCAGTCTTCTAGAACACCAACGATATCGATTCTCGCAACCTCGGAGGATGCACCTCGTTGTTTCCGAGAAGTTTCCCGTCGCCAGGCTGTGCGCAAAAAACAAATGATTCACCTTCAAAGAGCCCCTTGCC
>ERZ794946.856-NODE-856-length-11050-cov-3.510414_pt1 | contig 11050 bp, 12 predicted proteins | sample MGYA00433072_ERZ794946 | MGnify/ENA primary metagenome ERZ794946 (study PRJEB30137, sample SAMN04331413) | food metagenome | isolation source: Y3 must sample point D1 replicate A | place: Australia: South Australia | collected 2014 ...
CTGGATGGTCGTCGAGGAAGTCGCGAGCGGAGGTGGGGTGCTTCGAGGCAGCCAGATCAACAATATTTCCACCACAACACATAGGATGACTTTTCTTAGACCATGGGTCTATTTGTACTGTAAGTCGGATTCAATTCCAGTTCACCAGTGCTAGGAAAGTCGAGGTTTGGAAATCAAATCACTGTGTAATCTTCGCGAGATGGTGACCCTGATCTTCCAACGCATTTGTCACTCGGACAACGAATGACCGCAGATCAAGAGGTCTAGATAGAGAAGATGCAAGAAGGTGCGGTGAGTTCAATTAGGTTCGTTCATAGTCTCTAGTTATGCTCAAAACTAGCGAGTGTGAGTTCGGGAAGGTATGGAGTAAAATGAAAGTTTTGTTCTAGTCAAAAGACAGTGCTAATCACTGGCAGTCCATCTACAAGTCTTCTATCTCATCGCATCTACCTTATCGGACTCCCAAAGATATCCTTCTTGATGGGAGTCTGGTTGGCTCCTCCAAGCAATGCAGGTCCAACAGTCTTCCTAGCCGGTGTACCAGGCACGCTCATATGTCCTGGAGTCTCCGGCCTCCATTCTCCTGTCTCTCTTTCCGTCTTGTAAACTGATGGCGGCTTGAAGTTTGTTTCTCTGCCGCGGTCGAAGATGTCGTCGAGCATGTTCTCGATGATGCCGGCGTCCATGAATTCTTGGTATTTGCGCCATAGCTTCAGTGCTGTACGGGCGTCTTCCACGCTGTCATGACCCTTGTCCGCGTCTTGTTGGATCTCTTCTCTGAGCAGATACCAAGCCAAGAAACGCAGCGAGAGACGGCGCTGACTGCGGAGGCGATGTGAGAAAAGATCAACAGTGTCGACGACCTGAGCTCGCGGTACATGTATATTGATGATGCGAAAATCCTTGGGTAGACCATGACCGACAAACACAACACCCAAGTTGAGCAATAACCAAAGCTTTTTGTAAGCCACCTTCAGATTGACCAAGTTATGTTTGCTGACGGCGCGGTCGAGGTCACCAGGGCTGATGCCTGAGTATGCAGTCAAGTAGTCGACCACGGGCTCAGAGCTGGCGATATAGTCGTCGATGAATGGCAGGCCCTCGTAGGGACCAGCTCCTCTTAAAACTGATACACGAGCCAGGCCAAGTCGTGGAGGCCGGACCGTCTCACGCGTACCATCCGCTTTGATGTCGATCTCTGCCTTGGAGAGAGCGACGAACTCAGCGTCGATCGCGCATGGCATACCAGCACGGGGCATTTCGGTCGTCGGGTTGAGATTACGCAGTACCGTTGGGTCCGGTGTTTTGTGTGGCCCTCTGGGGACGTAATAGAGTAGTGATGGGTCAAGGTTTTCTTTCCAAGAATCGTCAATGACGTGAGACGCCGACTTGGCTTGGTAGGTAAGAATGGACGGTAGTTTCCAATTCATATCAAATCGGAGAGCTTCTTCGGAAGTGGTAGATCTGACAAGGAAGTCATTGAACAGGTGCCATTGGTCTTGATCAGCTGGGTCGGGCGAAGATGGTGCAACATTGATCAAAGACACGAGATGCGACTTTTGGTTGTCTGCGCTGTTGATATCAACAACCATACCAACAAGCTCGTAGACCATGATATCGTAGAAGCCGCGCTGCAGATGGTATTTGAGGTCAGATCCTTCGTAGCAGAAGAATTGACCATTCTGTACCACAACGCCAATCTCTTGAGGCAGCCACCCTGGCGTTGACCATAGCTGTTTGTGGTCTGGCGAATGAATGGCCGTGTTGACCATCAAGACTTTGGGGATACTTTGGATGGTCTTGCGGGTACTCAGCTGTTGGTACCGCTTGCATCTGTCGCACCAGCCTCTGGTCTGATCCTGACGCTCAACACTGGCTTTGAGGACTTGAGAGAACGCAGGCCTTGGTGTTGCCATGCGAGGGTGATGTTTCAGGGGTTTCGGAGGGTATACCAGGTCATGAACGAGAGTCTCGCCTGGCTTGAGCATTTCGTTGGCGCAATGCCCGCATCGTATTGCAAGCAAGGCGCCAGTGGTCAAAGACTGCTCCATGTGTCTATTATGAGGTGGTAGCTGTCGGAAGCTGTCACAGAACGTCTTGAGCAAGAATCTGTTTGCTGCTTGTATTGTGACGGACAGCGGATTATTTGCAGCGGCGAACTGTTCGAGCAACCCTAGCGTTGAAGCGTCTGACGAACTGCTGAAGACCTTGAGGAAGTTGCTGGCTTGACAATTCATACCTGCAGCCTTTTCAAGCATGTCTGTCAGGAAGCCCATCTCGCAGAGTAAGCAATTGTCGTACAGACAAGAAGTGGCTGTGTGATGGAGGGCAAGATTACGAATTGTTGGCGTGAAGCGTAGAAGTTGCAAGAGTGGGTTCGTGTATGAGTTGGCGATATGAGTCTCCAGTCCAGAGTGCTTCGTTTTGTTGTAGTACCTGCATCGTGTCAGTATAGGAACAAAGGGCTGAAGATAGTAAAACTAACTCAAAATCGAAATCATCTACACCAAATTTACTATATTTGATCTCGACATTTCGATACATGACTGGGACATCTCTTCGTGTTGCGCCGCCAAGAGCCAGGTCACCCAATGCTTCAAGTGCATCTGACATTCGTCGAGGGCCGTCATGACCTTGCGAATCGTCTTTTTGTCGCTCACTGAGAAACCTGGGCGCAGAGAGTGTATCGTGTGCTCGTTGAACAGCTCTGGTATCCTCAAACTGGTATCTCCGCGTCTTACGCGGGAATGATGCGTAGCCTCCGATATCTGATCTTTTCAAAGAGGCGAGTATACCGGCATCAATCTTGCTCGGTGGTGCTCCAACTTCAGAAACAAGGTGACTTGGCCAAGCGGAGAATAGCATCTCTCTGTAGTAAGGCATACCAATGAGGTTCAATGGGCTACTAGTCATCAGCAAACGTCCGCAATCCACATGTAGAAGAGCTTACATGTCTGCAGACCAGTCCATTTGTGGTGTTGGAGCAGGCTGATCAGCGAATTCGGTCGGACTTCCATATTCGGTAAACTGAATTTTGTTGGGTGACCCCCAAAGATGCATAGCGCATTGAGCATCTGCGAGCACCAAAGCATCTCCTGATGGTGCTATATCTAAGGATGTAATGTGGGTGTCGAAGACGTTTGCATGCCGCATACTAGGAGCATCTGGGTTCATGATGTCGATTGCATAGATCAGTCCACCTTGAGACGCAACCATACAAGTAGTCGACATCTTGGGATGCATCCTTACAAAGGCAGCGCCTGGAGGAAATGGAACCGGAGGAAGGGGCATCATAGTCTTCAGGTCAAAGACGTTCGCCAAGTGGTCCAACATATAGCCATGCTGTGGCCTTGATGACCATCCGCAAGTAACAAGTACGTCAGATCTGGCGTCCATGTCGTTAATGAGTGCTGAGTGTGCTTTCCATGTTCTAGCGACCTTGTAGTTGATGAGATCCAGGAAATGAACGTAGCCGTCAGCCGTACCAGCACAGATGTACTGACCGCCGCGTTTCATCAAGGTATATGGTGCATCGGCTTTGAGCTGCAGATCGGTCAGTAAAGATCATTGAACATGGACAATACACATACTGTTGAAGTGATGACACCCTTGTCCACATCAATCTTGTACATGGTCTCCTGGCAGCCGGCGACCAAGACCTCATGGACACCTTTCGAGGTGAATGCCATACACCGCAGATCCTTCATGTCGTCTTGGCTTGTAAACAGTTAGGTTCTCTCAATCATAGAACGTCGACCGAGTTCTTACTTGAAATGCCATTGAGTCACTCCTTTCCGTGAAGCCAGATGCACACTCTTTGCTGTGATTGATATGACACCTCTATCGCACATGAGCATCTGCTTGACAGGACCTTCGGAGGGGGCATGGCCGCGGTAGGAAGTGTATCTTTGCAGCTCGGGTCCGTAAAATGATGTTATCCTACCCTGTATTTCTGGAATGAGCAAAAAACTAGAATTACACGGATGAACTGAAGAGGCACTTACAAATTCATTTGCGGCCCATAGCAGCTCTTGCATAGAATCAAAAGAAAAGGTGCTGATTGGTGTGTTCAAAGCATTTGGACTAGGCGGAGGAAGCACAACGCGAGCGACCTGTGAAATCGAATGAACAAGGTGATCTCTCAAAATGCAACCGTCCGATGGATTCAATGTCGCATTGATGTTGTTGGGCGACGCCTTACCTCATCCCAATCTGTCTCCATTGTTGCGGGATTGACTCGATTTATGCAGCATTACTTGCGCAAACGACGACATGTGGGTTAAGAATAATGTTTGCTTCCCGCCTTCCATCAACCAAGGAACAAACAAGGCAAGCGACAATGGTGGTTCTTTGCAGCAATCAAGCAGCCCTGTCGAAACCGGCGGGATGGACGTGTTCTCCTTGGTCGGACGCGTCTCGATCGAGACGGAACGCAACATGCCGACGCCGAAGCCGAAGATCACGTGCATTTCATTCCATCTTGGTCATGACGTCCATCTTTGTCTCACCAGCGAGTGGTCGCCATCGATAATTTTCCATGATGCAGAAACAGTTGTTTTCGACTTTGAGGAGGTTGCAGCATGAGAATCCGTTGGTAAGCATGGATCGACTGGTGTTGAGATTGGGACTGACGAGTCTCAGGGATTGCCGAGATCTGGCACGCCGCCGAATTTGAGAGCTCGCATGCAAAGAGGATTACCAGAAAAGCGACCAATTAAAGATGTGAAGAAGGTTATCGCAGTATCCTCAGCAAAAGGCGGAGTTGGAAAGTCGACGATTTCCGGTATCGCCATACCCTTTACAGGTCTTGGTTCTTGAGCTGACAGAAATTAGTCAACCTTGCTTTGGCATTCGCAAGAAGTGGTCTAAGGAGTGGCGTCCTTGATACTGATATATTCGGGCCCTCAATTCCAACTCTACTCGACCTCGAAGGAAACGAACCAAGACTATCGGCCAGTATGTTTTCCTACAGGCACCCGGACTTCGACTAATTGACGATACAGACAATCAGCTAATACCGCTAACAAACTATGGACTCAAATCCATGTCTATGGGCTACTTGGTGCCCGAAACATCAGCAATCGTATGGAGAGGTCTTATGGTCATGAAAGCACTTCAACAACTTCTTCATGAGGTCGAATGGGATGGCCTCGATGTCCTCGTACTCGACTTGCCACCGGGCACTGGCGATGTACAATTAACCATCACGCAGCAAATTGAGCTTGATGGTAAGTCGTAATCCTGAGCCAGGTTGAAGATGTTCTGACGAATAACAGGAGCTGTCATCGTATCAACGCCACAAGATGTCGCACTCAAAGATGCGGTTCGTGGTGTTGAGATGTTCCGCAAGGTCAAGGTGCCGGTAAGAAAACGCGTATACCCATTGCCTTGTCCTACAGCTGACGTTACAGATCCTCGGAATGGTCCAGAACATGTCTGCGTTCACTTGCCCAAACTGCTCCACCACACATTCAATCTTCGGCCGTGAAGGTGTGATCAAAAAGTGCGACGAGATGGATATCAAGCTACTTGCCGACATTCCGCTTCATCCTAGCATCTGCGAAGATGCGGATCGCGGAAAGCCTACAGTGGTTGCAGAACCAGACAGTGCGAGAGCACAAGTTTTCAAAGACTTGGCAGCAGATCTAAGGAAGCAGTTGCAGTTTTGAAGTCACGAGTCCTCCTACGACAAGGGATGCAACAACATTAAGACAGCTTATCCAACGATCGACTCGACATAGCGACTGGTCTGGACGGTATTCTTGTCTTTACCAGAGGATACTGTTCTGAGGTTCATGAGAAGGGACAATTCTCGGCGCGACCCTGCATATCAAGACTAAATCCTTCCATAAGCTCCGCCACGTCAGCAAGGCTACGCCCCAAAAATGGATGTAAGCGCCCGTGAAGTGTTCAGGACAATGTTTCAAGTCAGGCTGAGCTGACAGAGACTCATTACCCGCTCAATCCCATGAGAGTTCTGTTTGCGTCCGCCGAAAACCAACATTGAGGAACATGAGGTTCTGAAAACAGAGACCATAGTTCTAGTATCCTTACTCTCCATCATTTTCACGAATTGCGATTTTCGCAGCGTCAACCATGGTTTTCACATTCTCTGACCACAAATCCACACGAGCATGCTTTTCTTATATCTGTACTGTATCCTGTCTTCTCCTCTTCAAAAGAGCTCTTGCACAGAGCAAGATCAACCCAGATGCGCATCCTTGGGTCCTCAACTATAAGTCAGTCGGTACGTTTATTCGGATTCTGGTAAAGGAGGATCTTGTTCCAGCTAACACAGCGCAGCCGGTCCTGATGGTATGTCGACCACTTTCATACACATTGAAGGCTTTCTTTGACATCATCGTAGGCCCTTGGAATGCCGTCTCCCAGCTAGTGGACTACCCGGAGCAGGTTTGTCTTCTGTGTTAAGATCTATTCCCCGAGCATAGCTGACACCACCGACCTCAGAATCTCACATTCTTCCCATCTCTTACACAATCTAGCTTGTTTATACAAGCTAGTGCCTGTGACACACAGGATTCTGCCTGTCCTCTGGAACGAACAGGCATGTGGACACAGAGTGGTGCGCATTCGCTCTCAAACTGGGTCAATTCAACAATCTCCCAAGCTTCGACATGGGATACCCTAGCCGAGCCTCTACGACTGGACGGCTCTGCTGTCCAGAGTACGGATCGCATTGTTCTGTGGTCAGCAGACCGTGCCGACGGACCTTATTATCTCGACGGCCTGGCCGTCACTATAGCCTCCAACTACACTGTCACTTATCCAGAGGCTAGCATATCCCACACGATGGATGTTGGCATGGTTAGTTAGCCGAATCTGGAATGTATTGCATGGATGCTAATATGGTGGATCATAGCTGTCGCTGCATACTGGATCTGACACAGTGAATTGGACCGCAAACAATGGCTCGCAAGTGTCTTATGATCCGTACTTGTACAAAGCCTACACAATGGGAGACATCCCATCTATCTCTTACGGCCTCCACGTGGGATCTGTATATCCGCCGGTGCCCGGGAGCCTAATTCTGGGTGGTTACGATCGGTCTCGATGCATCAGCACCCCCATCGTTTCAAGCGGAAACAAGTTTACGCTCGCTGAAATAGACTTGGAAGTCACCTCGGGAGGCTGGCCTTTCGTGAAGAAACAATTAGCTTCTGACTCCAACCTCCTGCTTGACGGCAATACTGGGAGCAACAGCTCGCTGACAGTGATTCCGAACCCTGGAGTACCGTATCTTTATTTACCTGGCAACACCTGCAAATTGATAGCGAGTTTCCTTCCGGTCGCACTCGACGAAAACCTTGGACTCTATGTTTGGAACACGACGGATCCGAGCTTCAAGAGAATCATAACATCTCCATCTGCAATCAAATTTTCTTTTCGCACCGATCCCGGGCTCGAGGACATTTCAGTTCCTTTTGCATTGTTGAATTTGACATTGGATTACCCTCTCGCGAGCACACCGAAGCAATACTTTCCTTGTTCTCCATATACACCATCAGATGGCTCGACCTACCACTTAGGGCGTGCGTTCCTGCAAGCAGCATTTCTTGGAGAAACCGGACAGACGCAAAAGGTGTTCCTGGCTCAAGCACCTGGACCTGGAGCGAAGGATGAGGTCATAACGAAACTCGCATCCACTGACAGCACATTGACGGCTATGGCGAACCCACCGACGTGGAATGCGACATGGACAGACTATCTGAGAGCACTGCCTGATGACAGCACTAGCACGACTTCATCAACTCCGGATGGCTCCAAAGGATTGAGCGGAGGCGCAATAGCAGGAATTGTGATAGGTGCGGTTGGCGGTATCGCGATATTTGTGATGGCAGTCTTTGTTATCACGCGCCGTAGACGCAAGTCTCGCAAGCCTCAGACAGTACATTGGGGCGGACATGGAAGCGCTTTCCAAGACAAGGATGACCCCTCAGGAGAAGGTCCTGTAAGTGAATCGGCCAGCGACCCCATCTACGAGGTTGCATCCGATCAGGGGAAACGCGACAAGGCAAATGGAGCAGCCGAGATGGAAGTACCTGGATATATTGGGGAACTGGAAGGGAGTTATGCGTATCGAAGAAGCCAGGTTTTGACTTGATTGTATTGAGACATGGAGGGTGGTACTTCACATGTCAAGGTCAGCATGGCGTCCGGCTAACCAGGCTGTCGGAGCAGGTGGCATGAAACAGAATCTGTCGAGAACGGTGCATGGGTTATTGATGCAAGAAGTGTTGAGGACTGTAGCCACACAATGCAGACATGTGCATTCACGCGCGTTTGATAGACTGCGGTGAACTTGACTCGAAGATTGTGCTTGACTCGAATGATGACCATTTGACAGGTTGTTCGGCGGGCAACCCCAGAGCGGCGGATTTGACGCTTTGAGGGGCGGCGCATTCAATCTCTCCACGCCGTCATAACCAGCGCATCCTCGATCCACCATCTCATCGTCGCCAAGTCACACTGCATGCCGCCCATTGGTAGCATAGCATGAGCAATTAACGACAAGGTACCCCCTAGACTTGTACCACAGTACCAGCATCCATTATCCACCACCATGGCCGGCGATGACGCCCCGGCGAGTCCGCACCCCAGGCGACCTCCTCTAGGCCACCGGAACTCGAGCACATCGTCGCATCTATCCCACTCACCCGGCGACTCGACGACCAAAGGTCACCATAAACCCGCACATCACAAGCCGCAGCGACATGTCGTTAGCCATCACAACCGAATGGGCTCGCGCAATCCTTCCTTCCACCGCACTCTGAGCAAGATCAAGATTACCCAGCACGATACGAACAAGCAAGACGACGACGAGCCGCCGACTCCGAGGGCGAAACAACAGGCCTCGGTAGCCTCTCAATCCACCCTTGTCCCGCCCAGTCCAGCCAGACCCAGCATGAAGCGCAACAACACGTCCGTCCACCTACCGCGCAACCACTCGCATGCCGGCCTGAAGAAAAATCTCTCCAGTGGTCAATTGTCCCGCGTTGGCGGCGGGAAGACTACTTCGCATGGCCGCACTGCTAGTCAGCAACAACGACCTGATATTCGACGCGCTCATACACAACCATACAAGCGTTCAAAGAGCCCTGCACCCAAAGCTTCGCAAGTCCAATTCGACGTAGGCGATGATGATGACGACGATGACGGTGAAGAGATGGAAGGAGTCGACGACCAATGGACAGAAGAGAGCGCTTCAGCCTCTCCGAATACCACCCGCGACAACACGCGAAACAACACTCGCCAGAACTCGGTCGTCTTGGACCCAAAGCTGAATCCCTACGCTCGACAGCTCGCTGAGGAACAAGCTGCAAATGAATCGTCAGGTAGCGACACAGTTGGCTCTCGCAGTCCGCCTAAGACTAAGAAGACTCCCGTCTCTCTGAGCATTCGCACAAAAGACTTTGCTGCTCCTCAAGCTGCTCCTACCTCTGCACCACAACAGCCGCAACAACAGGCACCACCCACCTCATCATACAATGCACAAGCAGCGCAACAACATATGCCTGATGCTGACGCCATAGCACGCCGCCTACTCGAGAGAAACTCTGCCCTGAACGCTGCACCACCGAGGGTTTCATCCATCTCAGCTCTCGCAAACGCAAGTCCCGGCGATCTCAAGAGTCTGTCGACCTCACAAACAGGGCCGTCTGTCACAGGCGCCACCAACACACCGGTCGTCTCACGCTTTATCTCGAACGATGGCATGAACAGTAAGGATGGAACGCCAGCCGAGCAGTCGGGCTTCTTGCAAAGCGCCAAAGGCCACTCTCGCACTCTATCACAAGCCCAGACCCGCAAAGAACAGTCCGACCTCTACCGCAACCAATCTACCCCAAACTTCGCCTCGCAAAAACAGCCACCGACTCCCTCAGGCTCGGGTGCTGTTACCCCAGACCCAGCACTGAACCAAAGCAGAACACAGCAGAAACTATGGTTACAACGCGGTCTCTCCAATATCGAAGCCAGTTCACAACCCCACCTGCCAGGCCTGTTGCCCACAGGCCGTGCCCAAGCCATGCGCACCCCGCACGCCGGCAAGCAATTTGAGTTTGTCGACAAGGAATGGGCCGTCGTGCGTCGCTTCCAAAACCCTCTGGATGCAGGTCTCGAACGGCTGAGGAAGATGAATGGCGGTTCTTTACCCGGGAGACCTAGCAAGTCAAAAGCAGGCGTGTCTTCTTCTCAACAACATACCAATGGTGGTGTCAATGGGCATATTAAACGGCCTTCCACCTCTGCATCTATTGCTAGTAAGAAGAGCGATGCTACTATTGTCGCTGGGAACGAACGTCCTACTGCAGGCAGGAAGTCGCGTGTCAGCTTTCACATGGGTGAGCTCGAAGGCGACAATGACGATGACGAGCACAACGAACATCGATCACCGCCTGACCGCGACACTCCTGCAGACATTGCTCGCAGGTTATGGGATTCACCTATAGGTATCCAAGTAGAGGGTTAGGACGAACTCTACGATACGTACTAATTTCTCCATGACTGCTTCTGGTCTTTTGTTCTTTCTATTGCTATTATTACTGTGTCTTTGTTTGACACTTGTTCTTCTACTCGCTTTTTACATTCCTTCCTTTTACTCTGGCTTTTGGGTCTTGGTTCAATGGGTTCTCAGTGGTTTATTATACAAGCATATGGCGCGGCGTTGGTGGATTGTTCTTCTTCAAAGTGTACCTTTTCTCCATCCTCTCTTGGAAGTAACTCAATTCAACATTTCTCTTGAAGCTTTGAAGCATTACTTGTCCGTTCGTTTTCTGACTTTTGACGACCTTTTCTCGTGTACATAGTCGTGTTTGCGCAGAACCTCTAGCATATCACGTGTAGCCTTGACCTTTTTGTCTCTTTTGTCTTTTCGGTTTGGTGCAAAGCAATAAATGACCGTTTACCAAGACCCAGAACGCCAGACGCCTCCTCTCGCTTCGTTTGTTGAGAATTCCTTCCACACGCTTTTTCCCAATTGAAGCTTCATACAAAGTCTGGAAGGTGGAGAAGCTTCCGAACCAGCGAAACT
>ERZ794946.860-NODE-860-length-11023-cov-4.048231_pt1 | contig 11023 bp, 6 predicted proteins | sample MGYA00433072_ERZ794946 | MGnify/ENA primary metagenome ERZ794946 (study PRJEB30137, sample SAMN04331413) | food metagenome | isolation source: Y3 must sample point D1 replicate A | place: Australia: South Australia | collected 2014 ...
GTGTGTTTTATCCTGAAGTTTGCTGGTCAAGTACGGAGGATGCAGTTGGAAAGCGGTAGAGGAAGATCTGGACGGGGAGTGTGCTGATGACAACAGAGAGATATTTTCTTCCTTTGTAAGCTGTATACATATTCGCCCATTGCTCTGAACAGTGATCGTTGGAGAGTGAAAAGGAAAACAAAAGGCCCCTTGATCAAGCGCCTGTCGCTTCTGGTATTTCCCTCCTCTTCTGTTTTGTGAACAAAGGAAAACAAAATCAACAACATGCAAAAGGAAAAAGACAACACATCAAAATTCCGATATCAACAGGGAAAAGGAGCAAAAAGGTTTTCGTAAACAAGGACGCCCAGAACTGCGTGAGCGAGTACGGGTTGGAATCATCCAAATACGATTGGAAGGGTATAGACAGAAAACAAAACAATCAAATAACAGTAAAAGAGCCCAGCCCTTTCTAGATCGCGATGCTAAACCCTCAGGGTGGGGACGAATAAATTGTGAAGAAAAAAGTCAAAAGCGCAAATAGACAATAGATATCCTAATGGATATGAGGAGCAAGACGGTTTACATCTCTATCCAGAACATCCAAGAGATAGCGCATACACATGCGAGTGCGAGCGTGTTTTTGAGGTTGAAGGAGGGGGGTTCATCAATGCCGGATTGGGGTCGTTACAGCTCAGGAGAGCGGGCACTTGCTAGACAGATCTAGTAAGCGGTGGGGTAAGCGGTAGGGTAGGCGGCACCCGAGGCGCCCGAAGGCTTGTGGATGGTGATGAAGCCAGTGGATGCGCAGCTGGAAGAGCTGGCGGCACCGGAGGTGGTGGGGTAGTAGGGAGCGGCGCTGCTCTGCTTGGGGACAACGCTGGCACCGGTGGCAGTGCTGCTGGCAATGGTGCTCAAGGCAGAGTCGAGAGTAACGTAGACGGTCTCCGAGGCAGTAACGGTGACGGTGGTGGCAGCGGCGCAGCCAGCAGAGTCAGTAGTGCTGGCGCCAGTTCCGGGAGCACCGTAGCTTGAACCGTATCCGGTGACAGCGGCCTTCTCGCCCCAGAAGCTCAAGTAAGAGCCAGTGGAAGTGGGAGAAACAGTGACGGTGTTAGTGGTGGTGCTAGTGCTCGAGAGGGTGGTGGTCGAGGTAACGTCAGACTCGCTGCTGTTGCCCGAAGAACCAGCGCTGTAGCCAGAAGCGCCAGCCGAAGCGGCGGGAGTGGCGTAGACAGTCTGAGTCTGGTAGGCGGTGGAAGTCTTGTGGATGGTGGTGGTAACAACAGACTTGGTGGATCCAGTGCCGATGGTGTAGGTGAGGGTCACATCGGTGGTGAAGGTGGTGTAGGCGGTGGTGGTCTCGTAACCGGTGGCACCGGCAGAGGGAGCAGAGGTCACACCAGATCCGTAGGCGCCAGTTCCGAAAGCAGCGTTCGTGTTGATGCTGGGGTAAGCAGAAACACCGGTGCTCAGAGGAGCGACAACAGAGGAAGCAGCGCTGGTCTCAGCGGCAGCGGCAGAAGACTCGTATGCGCCAGTGGAGAGGGGAATGGCAACCGAAGAGGCCTCAACACCAGTGGAAAGAGGGACAACGGGAGCGACCGAGGAGGAAGCAGCAGTGCCGACAGGGGCGACGACAGAGCTGGAGCTCTCGATGGGAGCGTAGCTGAAGGCAGCAGCAGAAGAGGTCTGGTTGAAGTTGCCGTAGTCCTGGCGCTTGTACTGGGCGTTGGCACCGACAGCCAAGGCTGCGGCCATGAGGGAGGAGCTGAAGTGCATGATGATGATATGTCTTGGAGTAGGTAGGACCGTTTAGGAAGCGATTGCAACGTCGAAGTCGTGAGAACTCGTGGTAATGCTGGATGTGCTGTGGTGGAGTGAATGTGGAGGCAAGAAATCAATTCCGCGCTCAAAGCAAACAATCAAAGAGTGACTGGTGGTGAAAAAGAGTGTGGTGTCTGAAAGAGACGTGAGGACCGGACGAGAAACGCTTGGTAGTCTTGAGGGTGAGGAAGAAGTAGGAGAAGCGATGGGGAAGCGCGTGAGAAAAGGCGATTCAGAATGCCCGTGTGGCACACCGGTGCACCAGTTCTTCACCTACAATCTATCATACCCTGCAGCAAACCATAATCACATTCAATCTACGGGTGTAGTGCAGGACGCAGTCTGCGGCCAAGGTTGCGTTTCATCGAATCAGACCGTTGTTGGATGGACCAGCTAGCGTGGCGATCTCCGCTTAGCGCGGCCCCCTATCGCTTGTTCCTGAACGGGTACCTGACAGCGTGCAGCTTTGACAAACTTCTACAGACCCTTTGCCCGGCTTTTTCGCGATACACTGCGACCGCCGTTCGGTTTCGAAGAGTATATATTCCCTAACTTAGGGTTATCGTGTCGCAGAGCCCCCTATTTTTGTACTGTTGGAGGATATTCAGCAACTGTCAAGATGAAAATATAGCAACCCCCAACTCTGTTGCGCTGTTTAGTTCTCCGGACCTTGTCGATGGCTGAAAATCGGAGCAGCACCTCATTTCCTTTGGCGCTCCTTGGCTGGCTTGCCCTCAACCAACAACAAAATTTCTCGTCGGCCTTTCTGCGCCGATCTGATGATTTCGGCTGTCTGATCCCGGCGTGTGGCACATTGGCACTACTGTAGAAACCACAAAGGAAGCCAATTATCAGTCGTCATCTTAGCATGAGCCGGGGTGTTGGTCCGTTTCCCGGGTCTCGAAGTGTTTACGGACAAAGAAGGTCTCGAACACACCGGTACGAGGCGTCGCAACATGCAGCGATTCTGTTGCGTTATCGAACATGTTGCTCATGTTTGCATGTCGGACAAAGATGCAACGGCCTGCAACTAGTCCTGTACGTAGAACGCTCATCAATGCCGAGCGCAAGACCCGCGGACCACCAACAGAGCCTCGCAGCAGCGTGAGCTGTCAGAATCCTCCTCTCCAGGCCGCAATCTGCCAAAGCTTCCGACAACTCGTGGCCTCATTGACCTGCCCCGTCCTTGTTTCGCCCAGCAATACCCACCAGTACTCCAGATCTGACCATAATCTCGGCCAACATGACTGACTGTGTTGCGTATAAAACATGATCGATCTGCTGGAAATGAGGTGCTTGGATCTTCGCCATGGGGACGACATGCTGTAGGCAACAAATTCCGGACCTGAATTTTATCGGTATTATGGGTCTAGGGGCCAGTTCGTCCTCTTTAATATAAAGAAGTTGGAGTAAACGTGCTCAGCAATTCACCATATCGTCTAGCCATCCCAACGTGCTTAGTGCTTCTTCGATCAAACTAGAAGAGGTCTGGCAAAATTCAACGGTGGAAATATCTATTAGTTACTGTGATGTTCGTAGCAGCGAAACCTGCAACCATACCAAGTTACCCTCGATAATTAGCACGTATGGATACGGGTGGCCTTGAAAGTCCAGAAAAGATGAAACGAAGTCATGAGAGACGGCCTCACGATGCCAAATCATGCTTTTGCCGAGTGGATAATAGCAACCAGTCTGTCGACAGGGTATGATCTGTTCAGGCGCGTCTCTGGATCAACAACACCTGATGGCCTGAATTCTTGATCAGGGTATTCTTTGTTTTGGTGACGCCGACGATTCTCATGACATTTGCTGAGCTCGACACTTGAGCTGATGAGAAACAACTCTGCTCATGGGTCGATAACCCTTCCAATATTGTGGCTAATGTCGGGACAATTATGTCTGATTTGGTCTCGTCGACTGCAAAATCGGAATCAAGTCACGGCCTGGCTCTTCGATATGACTGGCGAGGATCCAGTGATATGCAGAAAAAGAAAGAAGAATACTTATCTTTCTCAGTGGCCCGCCATCATGCACTGCGATAAGCGTAGACCATTCGTGGATTCTAATTCTTGCGGCATCTGCTGCAATGGGACGGTCGTGAGACAGAATTTCGCATGTGGTTTTGATAAGACGCAGCAAACATCGATGTATGTGGTGGATGCCGCGTCCGGAGTAATGAGGCTGAGCTCGTAGGCGGTGAAATGCTGACTCTGAGTTACACTTGGCGATAGTACATCCAATACTACCAAGAGGTTTCGGTCGCATCGCTCACGATTTTTCCATCTCGGCGTTGACGATTGTTGTGATCTAGCTGGGGGAATTTCGTGCTCATGAGGACAGTAAATGGTGGAATAAAGACGGATGTTCTGTTTCCGGTGCATGCTCCGCACCTTGATGTCCTCGGCAGTACTGTAACAAACGTCGCCCCAGTTATTGGCTAAATGGAAGATCCGCAGAGAAAAGCGCAGTCGCAACTTGTAAGATGAGACTCGACCTATAAAGGACACAATGCTTTATATGTCGGCCGAACTCGCCCGTGGTGGTATAGAGGATTACCGGGAAATGGCAGCATACGCAAAAAGTGATAAGATGGCACAGTCTTGGTGCATATTGGATAAAAGGAGGGAGAATGCTGACAGGTGCACGAGGAGCGGAAACAAAAAGCAGCGGATCCGTGTAAATGCAAGGTTGCGTATGATTGGCGGAATGATTGTGGGGATTTTCCCGCTCGACTGGGGAACGTTTTGGTAAGGCCGAGGGGTAACAAAGTCACAATGCGGGATGGAGCTCGAGACGGCGAGGTGGACGGTGAGATCTTCTGTTTCGACGTCTCCAGGTCAGATTTGCCGCGCATGACGGACGCCTATCCTTGTCTGGCCGCTTCGACTCGATATCGCGATTCTCTCCGTTAATCTTCCGTCCTCTGGACTGCTCCTGCCTACCTATACTTGGCTGCACGAAGACATGGGAAGCAACCTAGTGGTGCCGCTCCTTCCTTTACCATCGTCGCTCAATCGTCTTCGCCTTCCCATCTCTACGTCCTGACCCGCTTCCCCACCAGCCCGCCTCATTCATCCATCGTCTCTTGACGACCTTTGCTCAAGAGACAGGCCCGCAGAGCCGAGCCATCCATGGCTACCAGAGTCCAGGTCGAGACGTCGACCATGTCATTCACGAAACCAAGGCCCATCGTCGCTGTCGAGGAAGTCCGTGGTCATGAGGAGCCGAGTATTCTGGTGCTGTATGAACGAAATCAAGAGCAGATTGTTGCAGAAATAGCCGGCGTGTTGGGCCAACAATGGCGTCTGGTCGGTCCTGGAGACAATGAGCCTTCCCCCGTTGAGGGTACTGTCATTGGTGTCTCCGATGCCCACGACCTCTCCCAAGTTCAGAGATGGCGTGGCTCTAGCACCATCTTGGCCACCCACTGCCTAGACGACCGCAATCCTGCCGTTGGCTCTCGATCGTCCATCTGCGACTACGAATACCTATACACGACAAAACCCTTCTTGAGGAGAGACCTGGCTAGATTTCTCTCCTTCATTCTAGGTCAGATCAACCCTCATAAGGACCTTGCGAAGAAAGCAAAGACGACTTTAATTTCTACTACCTTCCCCGACGTCCACGCCGCCCTACCGAATCTCGACATTCTCTCTGTCGGTGCCGACGCCATAGAGATCCGTGTCGACTTATTGAAAGAGACCAAGTCCGATGGCTCTGTCAGCGACATACCAAGCTTGCAGTACGTGGGCGAGCAATTGATGACCCTGCGTCAGCGAACAGAATTACCTATAATATTCACAACTCGCTGTACGAAGGAGAATGGACGTTTCCCCATGGACGACCCCAACTTGTTCTATGACTACTTGTATCGCGCCGTCCAGTGGGGCTGTGAGTACATCGATGTCGAACTCTGGCTTCCTGAAGACATTAGACGCAAGCTAGCCTCTCAGAAGGGTAATAGCAAAATCATATCGGCCTTCCACGACTTCTCTGGTAATTTCAAGTGGACTTCGCCCGACGCTCAGAGATTGTTTGAACAAGGTGCAGTGTATGGAGACGTGGTCAAGATGATTGCTCTGGTCAGCACCATGCAGGAGAACTATGAATTGGAATACTTCCGCTCCATTATTCAAAGCACTTACCCCTACCCGCCCTTCTCTGGTCTCAACATGGGTCCCATGGGCCAGCTGTCTAGAGCGCTGAACAAGATCTTCACGCCAATCACACATCCGCTGTTGCCCATCATCGCCGCACCAGGACAACTCAGCGCTGCTGAAATTAATTCTGCCCTCCATTCTATGGGCCAGATGCCGAAACTTGACATGTACTGTTTTGGTAGCATGAGGGCCACTGGCCAGGCCATGTTCTTCGAAAAGTGCATCAACGAACTGAGCCTACCGCACCAACTTGTCTGCGTGGAACAAAGTACCCAGGACGGACTCGCTACAGTGGTCAAGGTACCGCATTTTGGAGGTGCTTTCATCAACCCGCCCATCGCCGCATCAGCTCCTTGCCTACCTTCAATATCTGACGCAGCTGCTTCAATTGGCCAGATTGACACAGTGGTAGCTTCTTCAGATGGTACCAAATCGAGTCTTGTAGGCGACAACGCCACATGGAAAGGAATACGAGCTACCCTTTGCAGAGATTTTGTCCCCTCAGCGTATAGTGGACAGGCTGCCTTACTGCTCGCGAGTCAAGAGTCACAAGCAGCAGCGGCGATATTTGCTCTCCGCAGTCTCAATATCGGACCCATCTATACTATTGGCTTCAAGGTCCAAGGGCCGCTCTCTGGGTTTGTCACGCCTTTCAGAGGACTGGAAGACGTCAAGAAAGTTGAGCAGCCATCTGTCATCATCTCAGCACTCCGAGCAGACAAGTCACTCTTGGTATCGCCTTTACTGAAACACTACGGAAGCCACAAACAAGAGCAGCGAAGAGCAGCAAAGGTCTTCCTTGACCTGAGCAACGGACCTCGAAAAGGAGATCCAGTCGCGCTCGCGCAAACACAAGGCTGGGCTGCATATGGTATTGCTGATGTCAATGCGTGGACTACAGTCGAGACTTTGAGGCTTCTGGTGGGACAGAACGTCCCCTATGATTTTGTGCGGCTTGCAGCTGGGCGAAGCATCTACTGATGGATTGATGATTGCATATTGCTGGGCGTTTGGGCGCCAGTTAATACTCTGGGCTTGACATTTTTTGTTTTCTTCTATTTCTTTATCTCCTACCGTGTATTTGAGCCGACGAGACTCACTCCGGTTCATGGCAGCGAAGGGAGGCTGATGCATAGAGCTCATCTTGGAGAATCAGATGAAGTGTCCATCACCCTAACGAAAACCTGTCTACCACGCCTTGATCACTTGTCTCCTGACCATACCATCCGTCCACTCCAAGCTGACCACAGATAGAACGGAAAATTCTAGCAGTCATGTGCTCATGGAAAAAGCGGCATCCATGATGGCGTCTTCTGCATATTGAGACGCTGGACCCAAAGCAAGAAATTAACCGAGGTGTTAGGGCTAGAATGATGGAACAAGTGGGCCCGAAGCTCGTGTGCGGAGACGGTCATCTCGGCTGCTTGCTCATCGATCTTTGAACAAGATTCGAGCCGAGTCTGGGGATGTGTTTGCATCACACCTGTGGACTCGAGCGAATGAATGAGGTTCTGCAGTATGCACAGGGGCGATAGAAGGCGGGTGTGTAGTGAAAGCAGTAGGTGGACACGAGGATGGCCTCGTGGATGTTGATCGATTCAATATAGCGATTTGAAAGGCGGCGCCGTTCGCATGCAGCGTTCCCCGCTCTAAACATGGCCTCCGCTACCACGGGGCGTGACCCTGGGGCTAGAAGTTGAAGCTCGAGATCCGGGAGTCACAGCGCACCCGAGAACCTTCCTAACCCCATACCGAGTCACCTATCTATCCACCTACCTCTTCCAACGTTCGTGATCGTCAGCATTTCTTCAGACGCAGAAGGGCTGCGCGTTGTTCCCTCCTCACCTTCTCGCCATAGCACCCCAGACGTTGTCACTCGAAAGAGTGCTGGCATGAGGAACTCTCTATACATATCTCGTTGGAGCAGAGCCGGTAGTCATTGTGTCATCGGATCACTGCAATGTCTCGGCCACAGATTGGTATAGACCGTCTTCCAGTGCGACGTTCGAGCCACGAACCAAAGGAAGCCATGAACTGCAAGAGTTGTCGCAAGAGAAAGGTGTGTCCGAGATGATGATTACACGTACGCGCAAAAGACTCAGACTCGGCAAAGATCAAGTGTAACCGTCTGCGACCGTCTTGTGAGGCCTGCCAAGTCTTCAACTGTGACTGCATCTATGGTCAGAACTGGTCCCTTCCTCTTACAACAATTCATCGAGACTGACTCGTCCTCGTGCACAGATGCGGTTCCCAAGAAACGAGGCCCGAAAACCGACGTGCTCGAAGCATTGCTGAAACGCGTCAATGGATTGGAAAAGCGATTGAAAGATGAAGGGAAAGATCCGGACGACAACACACAAGAGGTGACAATTGCGGAAAGCGTGAGAGATGCAGTGGACAAGAAGCCGACGAAGAACGCCCTTACTCCGCCAGATGCTGTTCCACCGGCAGCCGAAACACAGCCAACGCAGCAACCACGACCGCAACCCCCACAGCGTCATCCAAGCATAGGCTTCCCTGAACAATTCGTGCGGTGAGGATTCGTGACTGCCGATTCTGTGAAGCTGTGCTGAGTGCCAAGTTAGCCAACAAGCGCCATCCGCTCTCCAGAACAATACCCTACTCGATGCGTACTTCACGCGAATACACAGCAAGCCATACTATATTCTTGATGAGGCCGCGACTCGTCAAAGATGGCAGACTGGCCAATTGCCTCCAAGCGTCATCAACGCCATCCACGCCGTCACTGCTCGGTGCGTCTCGAACTTGCGCTAGGAAATGGTCAAAGGACTTGATCTGACAGAGTCCAGGTTTGCACCCCAGCATCTCGGTGGACACAACGCTGCAGTCCGTCACAGCGAAGAATGTGCAGTGCGTGCTCGCAATCTCACCGACATCGACGATCCGACCATTGAGAACGTACAAGTCCTGCTCTTACTCTCAAATGCCTTCTTCCAAGCTGGCAAGGGCAAAAAGTCGTATATGCTTCTAAGTCAGTATCCCACGATCAACAGTACCAAGACTCGAACGCTGACCTGCCTAAAGCCAGTGCTATCAGCATGGCATACGCCCTCAGCCTGCATCGAGAGCTTCCTGCTGGACTCCGCATATCACCGAACGAACGAGAGGGACGTCGCAAATTATTCTGGACCTGCTACGTTATGGACCGTTTCCTTGCCTCGGGATCCAAGCGACCCTCCCTTATCGCAGACGAGGCCATATTCCTACGATTACCCGGTTGGCAATCCGATTCTACCTCGATACCTTACGAGGGCAACTTCTTTTCTAACGGAGTCAATCTACCAATGTCTTCCGGACCTGGAAGATTACAACAAAGTGGTGGATCCATGTTGATCGAGATTGCAAGAATCCTGGGCATCACAAATCGCTACCTTGCCGCAGGCGGTGTTAAAGGCGACTCGCATTTCCCATGGCACGCTCAGTCCAATCTATCCAAGATCCGACAAGATCTGGACACTTGGGCTTCAGGCGCCCAAGATGCATTCTTGTCGATAGAGACACTGTTCGGTCAGACAGAAAGCCAGACATTGGTCTTGAGCAAGTTGGTCTATCATCTGATCCACTGTCTGATATATCGTCCTTTCCTGCCTATTGACTTGACCGAACTTTCTGGGACCGGCCAGCATCAATCATGGCAGATCGAAGCCACAAATCTCTGTTTCTTGCATGCCAATGCCATTTCAGAATTGACGGAAATAGGCAAGCATTCGTCCATCACAGATTGGCCTGCCTTTGTCGGTTATTGTCTTTGCACTGCTGGAACTATTCACGTGCATGGTGCACACTACCCCAGCCGAGAAGGCGACGTTTTTACTCGCAGTGCTGAATTTCTTTCCAAAGAAATGTCCCAGCTATCAGAAATGCGCATCATCTGGGCCGGAGTTCAGCATCAACGAGAGACGTTGCAGACAGTCTATGGCTGTCATTCCCAGCTGGTGAAATCGCTAGCCACCAACCCCATGCGTTTCTCGCCTGTCTTCCAGATGGAAGATTTCTTTGACCGATATCCTGGACAGTTCATTGATGGAGCGCACATTACATTCACTGACATTACGGTCGAAGCTCTGCACGAGAGTCTGCCGGCATACAATGCCTATAACAACACCAACGGCAGCACCAATACCTGGCAATGGACATCCCAGGCTCAGGGTGGTCCCTCAATATCACCCTCCGCTACGGCAACCGCCAAGCCATCTAGTCATATGAACAACGACCGCCATGTCTCCACAGCAAGTCGCAAACGTCGACGGACCAACGATGCGTTAAGCACCAGCCCTCCAAACCTTCCCGCCGTGATAAACGACCCGGCACTAAATCCTCTATCACCACATCCGGATTTCACGAATAACCCGTTGACTTCACCGGCTGCTGCTCAGCCACCTCACACCTCAGCGGCAGATGAAAACCAGACATTTTCGCAAAATCCGCTTTCGCCATCCTTTTCCTTCTCACCATGGCAATCTCACCTCTCTCTTCCATCAGATCCAAATCTCAACCCGGCACAATTCGACAATCTGTTCAGCATCCCTGGACAAAATCACACAGCGGTGTTCGATCAGCAAACACCGGGAGGAATGTCGGCGAATGGCAGCGTCAATACAGAAGGAGACAAAGATCCATTCATGAGTCTGCTAGAACAATTGGCCGAGAACGAACAAACCGGGCATGGAGGACCCAGCGATTTGGACTTTTTCCTGAGTTCGAATGGCGGACAAGGATGACGAAAGCCAATGTGTGACGAAAGAAAAGTGTCGGTGGAATTTGTATAGTATGCATGCATCAGTAATTGTAAACAAGTGGCGTATCATGGGGTGTGTTCATATTTTCATATCATGTTTGACGGAAAACGAAGAACAGAAGAGGGAGAGATAAATGTATATAATTGATGCGAGGGAATGAATATTATGTGAGGAGAGCATGAAACCATACACACTCGATTTGAAAATATGTCTATACATACCCCTGAAGTATCGCCACTGTCTTGTGAAATCCTAAATCCACGATTTGACACCTAGTCCTGAATGCTTCTACACCGT
>ERZ794946.862-NODE-862-length-10998-cov-16.161747_pt1 | contig 10998 bp, 12 predicted proteins | sample MGYA00433072_ERZ794946 | MGnify/ENA primary metagenome ERZ794946 (study PRJEB30137, sample SAMN04331413) | food metagenome | isolation source: Y3 must sample point D1 replicate A | place: Australia: South Australia | collected 2014 ...
ACGCTCATGACAGTTAACAACCTCGGCGCCCTCTACTCTGACCAGGGAAAGCTAGCAGAAGCGGAGGCAATGTACAATCGAGCACTGGCAGGGTACGAGAAAGCACTCGGAGTAGAGCACGCGGACACGCTCCGCACAGTCAACAACCTCGGCGCCCTCTACTCTGACCAAGGCAAGCTAGCAGAAGCGGAGACAATGTACACGCGGGCACTAGCAGGGTACGAGAAAGTGTATGGAGTAGAGCACACTTTCACAGTCCGCATGGTCGGCTGTCTTGGCTCCCTCTATCGGAAGCGGCACCACCTTTACGTCCTCGGATTGAACAGGACCAGGGCGCGACCATCGTTCTCATCATCAGACAAAGACAGATCTTGTAGCTTTGTCGTTGCCGTTTGTCACTTGTGGATCACGTGGCGCCATGCAAGAACCAATCTTCTGGAGCATCTTGGCCACATGCTTTTGCTAGGAGAGATCCACCAAGACGCCGTCGTTGCTTTCGAGCAGCAAATTGTCAGAGATCAAGACGGCATCTTGCATAGCAATGTGGTTTGCGACGGTTGTGGTACCTCAATTCGACTTCCAGGCATTCGCTATGTCTGTCAGTCGTGCGAAGAAGTCGATTTGTGCTCTGCCTGCCATCACAATTATGAGCTGGAAGGCCTATTGAATGATGATTTGCCAACATGTCAGGACCATGACTTCTTAGCAGTGCCTCGGGATGAGTGGTCGGCTTTGCCTCCTGGAGCTGTGTCAGCTGACGGGACCACCGCGGAAAAGTGGATGAAAAATCTCCTGGTATCGTTCTCTGAGAGCAGTTTTGGAATGCGAGGTGCTGCAATACTGGACCATGAAGAGTCATCATTCCTGACTCTAGCGTCTATAAGAGGCAAGAGAGTGTCTGAATATTTCTACCGTTTTGCCAATGCTTGAAGACAAGGTCTACCCTACATCCAAAAACCCTCGCGGACTTCGAAACTCTGCAAAGAAAGCATTTCTATCTACGTTCATGATCCTGACTCGGATCATAGATACTCTTCTTCACCGAAATCGTCGTAGACCCAATGATCTCTTATCGCAACCTTCTCAGACTCCGACTCTGCCTCTTCCTGACACATTTTCTCCATCCGGGTAATGACTTCTTTGGCTGCTTCATGATTGTTACTTGATACCCAGCCTTTAGGGCCTACACCAAGCATCTCCATGGAACCTCCCAATTGTTCCGCCGCCTCCCGCTCAAGCTCATCTAAGCGAAAGCATTCTTATTCTTCCTCTTCAGTGAAAGTGATTGGACATGGCATATCAGACCTAGCTGATAACCGGGGCCATTGCTGCTTTATGGAAACTAGACTTGACCGGAGTGGAATGTTGTCGCCTTGCCAGGGGGCGCATGATAGATTGTAGACTCTGCGTCTTCCAGTCGAAAATGGAAGGGTCAATGCTTCGTAGTGTATGGGGTTATTTTTCGATGTTTCTGTCATGTAGGGATGGAGCTGTCGCTTGCAGAAAAGCTCGAGCTGCTCCAGTCTACTATCTCGGTCCAAGACTGATGGATCGTCAGGTAGCTGGGGCGTTTTTAGACAATTGGAGGCTGAATCGATGAGATTGTCTAGATCCGGAATCCCGATTTGTAGAAACAAAGGGAGAATCACAGCGTTTTGCCAGTCAATTAGAGAGGTGATCTCATAATCATCTGATACGAAAATGTTGCTGGGTCGAAGGTCAGGATGTCTGACCACCGGTTGGATAAGCTCTTCTTCATCTGGGATCAACATACTCGAGATTTGTAGGTACTTCCGAAGGCTGTCGATATGAAATGAAGGTATTTGTTTTCCCAAGTTATATATCTCCCTTTGCATACGATTGAGCGGGAGCAGTGGACGGCCGTATCGAGTCAAATGTTCGATATAATGTATGATGTTAGCTAGGATCACAACCAATGACTGGGCTAATGGTGCTTTCATCTCGATACAAGTAGTTGGCATGCTCTCTGTGAGAAAGCGGAAAGAGTCCGGATGCAGGAATAGTGGCCGTCGCCGTTCGACAGTACAGACGTGAACGGTGACTAATATATGCACGTCTCGCAGGTTGAGTCATAGCTTAACAGATATATGTGGCATTCAGCAGGGTGAGATCAACCGATAAGGCGACGCGCCCGACGCCTACTATGTCTCCCTCATAGGCGCCCCACGTGTGTTGTCCTTCCATATCGGGTAAACTTTGAGCGAAAATGCTCCCTCGTTAGCACGGCGTGTTGGTCTTGTCGTATTCCGAATCAGCTTGAATAGGACAATACAGATGTGATTCGCAAAACGGCGAAGTCGACTAGATGCTTTTTAGTCTGGTGTCCCAAGAGCGTGTCAAACGCAAGACATTTACTTCTTGATTCATACAGTGTCCCTGATTGGAGCGGAGACCACAAGATCGTATGCAATTAGTGAGGTGCTGCTTGGTAAAACTCACAACAGCGCGTAAAGGATTTTGCCTTACGTGGGGCAAGACTAGGCAGCCACTGCGTAATTGCCATCCAGATTACTCGAAATACATAACCTCTAACAAGCAAGTTGGGTGGTACTGTGTCAGTTTACTGTGCGGGCAGGTCCTATAGGCATGAAAAACCAATGTCCAGTGCAGTGGAATGGTGACAGTGAAGCTGTGCCTGACTTGGCTCCAAGTCTGCCAAGAACCAAAGAAGGCGCTAATGATGATTAGAACTGCCCTGTCTACGCGATTTGCGACATTCTACGCCTGAAGGCGTGGGGTGATCTAATCAGAGTGAGCGCCGATATCGAAGAAGCTAACGACAGACGCAAAGTGGAAACTGTTTCAATAAGAACCTGACTGACCGGGTTGTTTGCTCACTTCATCAATTCGTATACGCACTTAGGTAAATAGAGTCACAGAGACGTAATTGAAGAAGAACGGGTCGTACGGACTTTTACGTCTTCCAGGTGCTCTGGAACATCAACAGACTATCACCGTTGACTGAGGTGTTACAGAAATCCCAGAGCTTGATGTATAGAATGGCGCAGGTACAATATCCCCCGAGACACCTCCCGGGTCGCTCCGAAGACTTCGACACTCGACCGATGACTGCTGGCGAAGCTGATTTCAAAGCTTAATAGGTTGACCTGATACTTCACGGTTGAGGATGAGGTTTGAAGACATCTTTATACCCAGAATAGCCAGTGGCGTCTCCTCATAACGGATGGCCATGGAAGTCATACAGCCGTTGTTTCTTCTGGATTTACAAGCCAGATAAGACACAGCTCTTGTTTCTACCTGCTCATACATCTCATGTATTACGACCTTTGGATCTAGGTGTTCTTGTGCCTTTGAAGTTGCGTTATGTCATGGGGGCAGGCTGGATGAACAGGGAAAAAGCAGCTGTGCAGAATACGCTGGCATTCAACAGGGTATCTACGAAAGGGCAATGACACCAACAGAAAGGTTCAATAATTGGACGTAGCACGAAGAGCTTCAATTAACAGTCAGAACAGGCTACGTAATCTTTCCCTAGCATGACCTCGGTTCTGCAACTCATGTAAGCTTGTCAGGGTCACCCCAACAGGCACAGCACTTGCTTGTCTTATTGCGTTGTCGGAGTAAGGTCAGGGTCACCTATTATCTTGGCGTTGTGTATATAGCCGCGGCACTCGCCAGTAGTTAAAAATCAGCTTCGTTTGGCTTTCACACTTGCGAATGAGCGCCGTGACGCGTTATCGCCCAGAAATCTCGAAGCTAAGCTTTCTAGATGATGCCTCACCTGCTGAGAAGCAACGGTTTGTTACCTATTTTGACTTGACTCGTAAAGAGACCTTCACACCTCGTCTTCTACGTGTCGGTTGGAACGCGGTAAGACTCTATCTAGCCGTCAAAAGGTCTCGATTCCTCACAGGTTCAGGCTTGAAAACCATGTCTTTCTACATCATCATCACAACAAGAAATCAATATTATTTTTATCACCTCGAAAAGCTCTCGGTTCATAGATCAAGCTACCATGACAACTCGCAAAAGACTGGCGAGTAAGAAGCACTATATCAAGCGCTAATAATGCTGGCCATGCGATAGATTCACTCGATGCGAGCCACGTCGCCCTTGAACATCGCAACACTCAACTTCAGTCTCAACTTGATTAGTTGACTACCAAGAGGCACACGAAGGTGCCCGTCATTCCGAACACTCAATTAGCGAGTATTGACAACATTACCATGGCCAAACAAGCACAGGCTGTATTGGAGGCTCAGGAGGCAGAAAAACAAGTCAGATACGATGCGACAGCAGCTGCGCGTGAGCTCGAGCAGCAGAGCTTCGAATTACTCCACTTTGAGTGGCAGATAGATGACTTTTGATGTATATACCGTCAAAGTTGGTGAGGCCTCGCAGCTGCGCAGCTAATGGGGCAGAAACGCTGTAATTGCTAAGTGGTCAGATTAGCCGACAGTTCTGAATGCAGGTCCGAGCGTCAGATCGCGCGCGATCTGACTCCAATTCTGACTACCTGCAACCTCCACTGCGATTTAAAGACCATTCCTACAGATGTGCCGAGAGACAACAAAACTTCTACATCGTTTCAATAATCCAGGTAGAGCTATAGCTTGTTCCTGTCATCTCTTAATATGCTTTCAAACATTAGACATGCTGCGTGCTAGCTTAAGTTTTGTGTCACACGTATCCTGGGTATTATTCGAATGTGCCAGCAATTTTGGCTGAAAGGTGCCATGATAGGTAGGTATCTTGGAGCCGTTTCGTTTCGATATTAATCTGTACAAACGTTCCAAATGTCTATGAATTCGATACTGACGTCCCTGTCCCCGTGATGAGAAACTGACAGGGTCGCGCTGACGCCACGCTAAGCCGACAAGTGTCAAGCTCCGAGACTCTCGATTAGCTGGATCTTGCTAACGTGCACCTATATGTTATATTCACGAAGAGGTGGCTATACTTTGTGGCCGAGCTAGCTGTTTAATCGATCTACTTGGTTGGAAACATGTTGAAAGGAGCAGTGAGACGTAAGATGTCTTCGAGTCTGGCATGAGATGAAGGTGAGAACGGCATAAAATGAAAGTAAGAGTGGTATGAACGATTAGTCTGCTGGTATGACTGGCGTTGAGAACGAACCAACACTTTAGAAGCTGCATGTGACATGCACAGTGACTATCGTTGAGAAGCGCTCTGTAGATGTTGATTTCTCTCTTCACGATCCGGATTCTTGAGCTGAAGACCCCTGCAATCTCTCTTCCATGCGCGTAGCCCTAAGCAAATTCTTAACATCGCAAAATCCCAAAGTCTGATATTATGCTACGGTGCTACGCGTTGCTACGCTTGATGTAGGTTGCTGTAGCGCGGACCTCTGTGCTCTGGCCCTTCTCCATCGTCGCCAAGGCCCACCTCGCTGCGCTGCGTTTACCACTGGCGTTGCCAGTGGCCGTCGGAAGAGCATCCCCCTCGTCGCCGAGTCTCTACGAGTGCTCTTCCATTACCTTTGCCACTGGCCCTTCCAGTGGTCGCCGCAATATCTTCCCTCTCACATCCTACTGTATTATTGGCATAATTTATCCTTTCAATTACACGTAAACAATCACATAAGGAACACGGTGCTGCAAAGCAGAGAAGAATTCAATGCATGACTAGAACCCTTTATATCGAAGAGCCCCATGAGTAGACTTTAATAGAGTCTTCCGAACCGCCGTCCCTGTCCTTTATGATAATTTCGCACGCTCAAATCTCCTCCTCATAGTCATCCGAACCATTGGATGGTTCCACGTAATTGACTTTGAGCACAACGTAGCACTCCTTGACAATGTCGCGAAGGTAGTCAAGCAGCAATTTTGCCAGACTCTTGTCTTGGTCGAGACCCTTGAAGTCCTTGTAGACCTTGACCTTCAACTTTTCCTCCATGCCAGAGCCACCCTCCATGATAATGCGGTAGCAGCCAGCAGCAAGGAACTTGGCAACATCCTCACTCAGCTTGAGGTCCTCGCAGAATGTGGTCATCATCTCCTTGACCTTCTCCTCCAGTTCAGATACGGTGCGCAAGTCTCCGACGCCAGAGGCAGAGGGGTGAGAGATCGAGGCCAAAGACGGGGCGGGAGACGAGTCAGACATGTGACCACCGGAAGGGCCAACACCGCTGACTCCCTTGGACCTGATAGGGGAGACAGCATCGAAACCAGACATCATATCTATAAAGCGCGTAGACTGGGCGGCGGCAGACATGGCAGTGTCTTTGTAGTTCTCTTCCTCCTCGTTCTTGATTTGGACTTTGTGGGTCGTCATGGCAGTGACGCGTTGGGCGAGAGTGGCGGGGCTCGTCAGTCAAGTCGAGAGTTGTGGGAAGAGAGAGCTGGCGCTTCTGAGGGGGGCTTCCTGGTCGGTGCGGTAGACTTGGTGAAAGGCGAAATCGAGCGTGAAGTTGACGGGTAATGGTAGGGATCGTGTTCGATGGACGCCCAATTGATGACTGATGTAGTTGAAGTGCGCGTGTACAGTGTAAAGGGGTTTGAGGCAGGTGCGCGGAGCCGAGGAAAAACAAAAGCTGATGAACACAGCAGGCCGACGAACTTGACAGCAAAGGATGACTTGCTAGCGATCAATGTTGATGTCGAAGGAAGCGTTGAAGGGCGCAGAAGTTGAGAGAAATAACCACTCGACAGTGCGCGTATCGCCAAGGCTTTTGATGTGAGCTGTGCAAGTGACGGTACGATCGGCTTCACTGTCCGCGTACGTTCCACGTGCCCTCGTCCAAGCCGTAGGAGGCACCACCGCTCTGAGGGAAGAAGCGAACGTGATGCGACGCTGTTGTCGAGAAGAGCCTTCTTGGAGGTGACAGGGCCGAGAACGGTGTTGGTGAAGCCGCCCAACTTGGCGTTGAACTTCATCAATACAATGATAACGTACTGAGCCTTGAGCCTTCTGAACATGGGCATACTGGACACACCGAGACGGGATACCGAGCTTGCACTCGTAGTAGCGCTTGATCTTGCCGTATGTGATGCTGTTCTTGTCCTGAAGGATGAACATCAAAAGCTGAGGTCTGCTGTTGTGCTTGTTCCCGGCCAGCTGGAAGGCCTCCCGCGCAAAACTGGCGGGCTTGGCGTTCGAGGCAGCGTAATAGATGGAGGGGTCCCTGTAGGCAGGAGGAAGAGCAGGTCCGTGGGCGGCGTAGGTCTGGATGGAAGACTGCAAGAATCTCTGAACAGCAGCCTTGTCGATCTCACCTCCGAAGGGCCATTGAGCCAGGGAGCAGCGTGAGACACATCGGCTCTAAAACCCGGACCAACGTCCTTGTTCCATCTACGGCCGTTCTTGCCAGCGAGGGCTGTTTGCAAGGACATCGAACTTGAGTCTGAAGCCGTGCATAATCTGGCGAGCTTCGGCGGCGCTTTCCTTGTTGAGGATAGTGATGGCAAGTTGTGTTTGAACTCCTTGGCGTACTCCTTAGTAGCCTTGATGGCACCGGACTTCTCGACAATGTCAATCTTGTTGACCATGCCCCTATCTCCGTGCTCAGGAGTTAGGTTGTTGCTTAGGATTCTGCCGCGGATGTCCTTGGGCAGCTTCATGAACTGGAATGGAGCAGCTGGCTTGATGATGATGGCCTGGCAGCCATTGTCGAGCATGTCGGAAGCGACGGGCTCGAAGGGCTGAGCAGCAGAGACCTTCATAGTCCGACCGAAGCCGCCTCCCTTGGCCTTGGGCAGCGGCTATGGAATGTCAGTGTTGAACAAGTAATACGTTGAGAAGGATTGACCACTTACAGTAGCAAGAACAGACTCGTTCTTGTAAGTGACATCGACCGGGCCTGCACCGCTAGCAGGAGTCGCCAGTTTGTTGGCAACCTTGGGAGTGCCTCTCTTTCTGGGAGTCTTGGTCTTCACTCCAGTAGCAGGAGTTGAGGGAGCCTGATTCTCATCTCCAGACTCGGCATCGGGAGTGGCAGGAGCATGTTCGGCGGCGTGCTTAGCAGCCTTGGAAGCAGTTCTGGTAGCGGCATTTTTGAAATTTGTCTTGGTCGCGGTCGGCAGGCTTCATACTGCGACAGAAATTAGCTCTTGTCGCAAAGACGAGCAACGCGTTTCTAACAACAAACATTTAGCGCGCCGCGACCCTCTCTACTGTGGCGCAGCTCCAGAGCGAATAGCTGGCTCAAATCCCTGTGTGTGCGCACGATGTTGAGAAGGTGTCTTCATGGTGGTGGTCAAACCGGTGGTGGTCAGATAGGGAGGATTGAGAGTTCCGTCTGTCGTCGTCGTACAGTCCCCTTCTCCATCCTCGCCAAGCCTCCCCACTGGCCTCTCCATTGTCGCCACTGCCACTGCCACTGGCCTCTCTAGTGGTCGCCGCAAGATTCTCCCATTCTCGCTGCCATAACATCATAATCACAATAACGAAATCCATGCACGGCAAATTCAGTGGCCGCAACCAAGGCCCTCACAATAATGTTATTCGGTAGTCGTGTTTAAGACTCTCCTAACTATGTTAATCCCTACGGTTCCTCTTCGCTCTCGGTGCCCCTTGTTAATGACACCCTTCGTGAGCTGGCTTTGTTAAACAAGACCAAAGTTGCTGTCGCTCGGATTTTCGACTGGCACGCAGCTATTCGCGCGCTTCTTGAAGACTGCCGCGATAGGACCACAGAGATGGGGGATACTGTTAAAGCTATTAAGCAATCTCATCTAGATGCGCAGGTGTCAATCAACGAAGCTCTCAAAGGGCTATGATGAATTCGGGTGAACGAAAGATAGCCTGTCTCGATCTTCAAATTTCACATTCTTGACATTACAATTTTGACTTTGCACTCCATCCGTTGTGTTCGCTCCTCCCAGTAATGCCAATCAGTCGTGAGGCCTCACTCATTCAACCCATGACTCGATCAACTCATGAGTTCCTGCACATGAGACCAAGAAGTCGTGAGGCCTCAGGATGTGGTACAGAAACAGAAGAGAGAGTATCGGATTGACAGATTGGGCGCAAGGGAAGGGGAAATGGTTGAGCGCAGAGAACTGGAAGTGGTACTGTATACGGGCGGAGCCGACGCCAAGCATTGGGAGTGAGGGATGCTGTGGTCTTCACCTACCTACCTACCTACCTTCCGCATCTGAGGTGGGGTGGTCTCATCCTTCTTTCGCATGCGGAGAGACATCGATTACGTTGGTGGGAGAGCTTAGGGCGAGACAGAAGCTCACGTCACGAGCAATAGATGGTCGAGAAAAGTCGAAAACTGACATTGTATTAACAAGCTGTAGGACGAAGGAAGAAGAAGGAGCGCGAGGCTCGAACAGGCTAACTAGGTGGTGTGGCTTAGCGCGAGTCAAGGACCACGGTTGGAATCGGACCTGAACCGTACCACCCGTCATTTGATTCTTCTAGTCCGTAGAGTCGACGCTTGCTTCGAGATAGTAGGACTTTGCGGATTGGGAGACAACTGTTGTACGCACGCAATGTGGAGGATATTGTAAAGGTTGGGCAGTCTCTGCATTGATACTTCTACGTCTCTCTGTAACTTCTCGACACTCTGATATCTCCTTTACTCATTGAGCTTTGTATACTGCACAATAATCTTTCTGACTTTCCATACTGCGGTTGCGTTCATGCAAAGTACTCTCCTGGAAAGTACTCCTCCAAGACCTGTTTCGCAGGCATTCTCTCACTTGGGTCGTACTTGAGCAGACTTTTCCAGATCAACGAGTCTTTCGAGCGGCTATGGGTTTTGATTGCTGACAAAGAGGATAACTTGGGACTTTGAAGGCCGTCGCTCGGATGGGGAGTGGAACGGAAGTTTGGTGGGTTGTTAAACAAGTCTGCTTCTTCTGGCGAGGGCATACCGAGGAGCTCGATGATAGCATCGCGCACGTCAGCCTCAGTCCGGCCCTGGAAGAGTGGTCCCAATTCTGGAGGCCTCATCATCGCGGCGACGACGCATCCGGCACTCCACATATCAACCTTGAAGGTCCAGGTCTTTGAATGGAACAAATGCTCTGGCGCACGGTAGTTGAGCGTGCAATACTCCTAGGAACAGGTCAATCAGTACGAGAATGCCCCATGGTGACACTGTGAGACTTACTTGCTCCGTCACTAGACGTTTTTCCGTTCTCCTGAGCCTGGCGATACTGCCCAAGTCGCCAATCTTGAGTCTCTTCCCATCGGTAGAGATGAGGATGTTTGCAGGCTTCAAGTCGCGATGAACAAGACCACGCTCGTGTAAGCATCGGAGAGCCTCGAACAGCTGTCCCCCGAAGGTCCTGATGTCTTTCGAAGACAGAGGCCCATGTTCGCGCAGGTACCTATCCAGATCACTGTCCATCAACTCCATTGAAAAGATGAAAAGCTTGTCTCGTCCGGTATAAGGTATCGCTTTCCCAAACCTCACGATATTCTTACACTGGATGAGCTTCTGGATCACTTCCATCTCACGCTCGCCTGATTCGCGATCCTCTTCCAGAAAGACCTTGATCGCAAAGTTGCCAGCAAGTACACCGTAACGGTTATAGTGTTGAGCTTTGTACACACTGCCGAACGAGCCTGCGTAATCAATTGTAAGTATCCGCAGCACACATACTAGAGTGTTGTAATTACCTTTCCCGATACGTTCTCCCACTATCCAGCCATTAGCCACCCCCCCGTCTAGGAGCTTTCGCGATATCAAGTGGCGTTGCTTCATAATCGAGAAGAGACCAGAGGGTATGAAGGAGTAGGGGCGGAGAGAGGTGACGGAAGCAGAAGTGTGTCGAGAGATTGAGCGCGCTCGGAGGAGCGATGCTTGGAATGCTTGAACGAGGAAGAAGGAAGAAAGAGAAGAATAGCTATGTCAACAGTGAACATGAAGGTGACCGCAGTATTTTCGATTGCGGGTAGGTGACTGTGATTGGCACGCTGCCGTACGAGTGAAGGTGAAGGTGAACGTGACCGGCGTGATATCGAGCAGCAGCGACTGTGGCAGCAGCAATGCTACAGCTGGTTCGATCTGGCAGACGCGCTGGATGAAGCAAATGATGTTCT
>ERZ794946.863-NODE-863-length-10992-cov-5.903081_pt1 | contig 10992 bp, 11 predicted proteins | sample MGYA00433072_ERZ794946 | MGnify/ENA primary metagenome ERZ794946 (study PRJEB30137, sample SAMN04331413) | food metagenome | isolation source: Y3 must sample point D1 replicate A | place: Australia: South Australia | collected 2014 ...
AGATGGACGATATGGTCTATCGACGCTACACCGGAATATACGTCGACGTGTTTGAAGCAGCGAACCCTCTAGGGTCGGCAGATGCGGACAGTGGATTGAACAAGATTAAGCCATTACCAGCAAGACCGATAGGAGGGGTGCTGAAAGGGCGGAAGATGTATGGCCTAGCGCAGGTTTACCATACGATCCACGTAGTTCCGGTAGACGAACGCGTAGGCAGCAGCAGCAAGGAGATGTATATTAACAACACGGCAGATTGGGCAACGTATAACTTTATATACAACCAGAAGTGGGAGGTAGAGGTTATCAAAAGCGCGGTAGAATCAAAAGAGAAGAAGAGACAACAGATTGAACAACGGGAGCGTGCGGCGGTAGTAGCAGCAAAGGAGAAGAGGATAAGGGAAAGGGCCGAGGCGAATGAGAGGAGAAAAGAAAGGATGTTAGCTGGATCTGGAGCTCAGCGTAGGAGGAAGAATCAAAGGGGAGGTCGGTGATCATCGTAGGATAGCTTAACAATGGTCTGCTACATTAATGGTTTCGCTCTTTTGTTTTTAGATTAATGGCGTACGACATCATAACCAAGAACGACCAATGGTACGATGGAAGAGACGGCCGACAATCTGGCAGACGATCTGGCAGACGATCTGGCAGACGATCTGGCAGAAGAGCTGGCAGACAATCTGGTACACAATTTCCTATACGATTTTGCAGACTGCGAGACAGTCTCGTAGCAATTACACAGACGGTAGTGGAGAACATTTCGCATATAGTCTGCCAGACAGTCTGGCAGACAGTTTCGCACGCGGGTAGGATTGTTTGGAGGTAAAGCAAGCTAAAGCGCCCCCTAGCGCAAGGCAAATTCTGAAGCGCCCCCCAGCACCCGAAAGCGCCCAAGCGCTCAAGCGGTGATTGTAATTTCGTGACGTAGGTTCATTCTATTTAGCATGCATAATGTATGGTTGTTCTAGGGGTACAGTGTTTTTTTTGTGTTTTTGAAAATGATTATACTAATGAATACTTCTTCGTATTTTTGATGCCTCATTTGTTTGAAATCCCATGCCTTGTGTCCATCGTAATCTCCCACATACGCTTAATCTGATGTTGAATCCTCGTCCGCGTCATTAGTAGAATCGAAGGTCTTAAGCAGGTCCTCCATCGTCATGCGCTTGTGACCGGCGCTCACCTATATGCCTGTCAGTTAGGGTCAGTTTGGAGGATGCTAAATACGTACTTGATCGATTTCAAGCTTCTTGCGCTGTTTGATAGCGTTCAGATGCTCGTCAACAGTACCGGCGAGGGTAAGGTTGACAAACTCAGTCTCTTTTTCCTGACCAATACGGAACACTCTGCTGAAAGCTTGAATCTCTCCGGCCATATTCCAGTACGGGTCGATATTCAACACATATCTGGCGCATGTCAGATTAAGGCCTTGACCACCAGTCTTGAGAGTCGCAATCAAGATTTTGGTCTTTGGGATCGTCTTGAATTCCTCAACGTTTGTGTCACGAAGAGTCTTGTTCATACTGCCGTGGAGAGTCGTATAACCCCAGCCCTCGATCTCGCAGATTCTTGCGATCATACCCAGCATGGACTTCCACTATATTTACCACACGATTAGCATTACTCATATGGCAGGAACGATAGACTCACGATACAAAACACCAAAATTTTGCATTCGGAGTCGTTCGAAAGCCAGTTGAGTATCTGCGACTTAACGGCAAGAGTTTTGGTGGAAGGAAGGACGTTTCCATCTGCGCAGAGCCATCTGGGCTTGAGAGCGGCTTCGGGATCGATGATTGAGTTCTCCGTGATTTGCTTTCCACAGCCTTTCTTGATGCAGATTGGGAATTCGCATTCTCTATCTTCAGCTGCGCGGTGCATCAAGTCGTTCAAATGTGTGGTACAATAGAAGTGATAACAGGAAGTCATAACGGGATGTTCGGCTGGACGGTTGCAGGAGCAACATATGGATCGCTCTTTGAAGACGTGGAAGTTCGCAGTCCTGCGGAAAGACTCGACGAAAGCTGAGTATTTGACATCCTTGCCATAAGAGCTGCCGGTGCCTATGTCGCTGTTGTTTTCCTCAATGACGTCTGGCTGTCTGAGCTCGTCCACTTCGTCAAGTCCTTCGTCGAACTCATCAACGGGTTGCGAAGCTTCCCAGGGACCTGGCTCGATGCCATTGGCAGTACGAGCTTCAGAGCGAGTACGCTGCTGTCGCATAACAGACTTAAGGGCATGAATCATGCTAGTACCGGTTTCTCCACAAGCAATCTGTCTGTCCACAGCCTTGTCAAGCTTATCGAAATCGTCCAGCTCCAGGTAGTCACAGACTCTTGACGGGACGATAAGAGGATGGGCAGTCATCTGGCGCAGGAGAGTGTACATAGCGAACGTGTGAAACTTCGCGGATCGGATGTCACCATTGGCGGCCAATGTTTGAGCTCTGGTTTTGAAACGCATGCGAATGACATTGTAGATCTCAGCCTCGAGCTTGGATGGCTTGAGTGTCAAAGACTTGTTGCGGGGCTTGGGCAGCGTGATAAGCCTAGCATTGAACAACGTATCCTTGTGGGTGAAGCAGGCAACGCTTTCAACCATCTCCTGACTGAGAGCATCTAAGCTCATAGGATTCTTCATGTTACAGAAACGTGATTTGAAAGACTCAAACTTCATGTTCATGACCGTAGGATGACCAATGAATTGTAGTAGACTGTAGAGATCCTTGCTTCCGTTTATCATGCTATGACAAAATCAGTCATTCGTCCAATGTCTAGATAATGGAGTCCACTTACGGAGTACCGGTCAAGATCCACTTGTGATCAGCGATAAGATTGTAGCATGCCTTAGAAACCTGGGTCTCCGGGTTTGCAATTTGGTGTCCTTCGTCCAGTACAACTCTGAGGAATCTGTAACGATGAAGAGGACCTCTCTTGTTGAAAAAGTTCTCCAGCCAGAAGCCGTTTCTCTGTTGCTCAGAAAGACCCTCAGGATACTTGAAATCCGGCCAGCTTCTTCTTACATCGTAGTATGTAGTCAAGATGACGTCAAAGCCGGCAAAATTCTCGAACTTCCAGTCTTTCGACATGCTGTCTTTGAACACCATGGACTTACCCAGTCCGAAGATGTTGCGCTTGATCTCCTTCTTCGTGTGCTTCTCGATCTCAGACTGCCATTGTTTGAGCAAACTCGATGGCACAATGATCAAGGTCGTGTGCGAATCACGTCGCAGATAAGCATGGTAGCTCTTCAGAGGTCTTCCATTGACGATATTGGCGAGGCATGTCACGGTCTTGCCGAGGCCCATCTGGTCCGCAACGATACCGCCCTTTGGCTCATCAGTACCGTTCTCGCGGCTCCGCATCCAGCCGCAGTTGATTAGCTGATAGTTTTTGAGGGGCGTGCTCATCCCCTTCACGACCCATCCGCCATCAACGGCTTTCAAGCTTTTGTGACCTCTGCTTGTGCCCTTCTTGCCAACAAAAGATTGTACTGCCCTGTCGAGACGTTTTGCATCAAGAGCAATAGCCTTTTTGGCTTCCTTCGACATCTCTGCCCTGCTTCTGATACCTTTCAAGGCATTGACGCGCTTTGCAGCTCCCTCGACAGCAGGGTCGGCGTTCATCTGACCTGCAGCATCGATGTTCTCCCAGAAGTTATTGTGACCGCCGAGATTGAGACTTGTCGAGTTCGAAAGCTTGGAAGCTAGTGGCCTTCTGGAATTCTTGCGAGACTTTGATTTTGCAGTCTTGGCCTTCTTGCTTGATGATCTGCTTGAATGCCTGGTACTGTTATCAGAATCCGAAGCAACCTCTGAGATTGTACGTTTCCTTCCCTTTCCAGCACTCTTGTGAGAGGGTCCCTCAGGTACGAACAGCAAGGATTCTTCAGCTTCCTCTAGGAGGGCAGCAAGTTCGCGTTTCTTTCGATGGTATGCTGATTGTTTCTTCATGAACTCCATTTCTTCTTCTGGCTCGACCTTGCCACTTCGCTGTTTCTGCAAGAAAATCTCTGTGTCCTTTCCAAACTGTAATTCTTGGTTGATTGGGTTTTCGAAATCTTCTTGAGGGTCGAAACTGTCTCCCTCATCGTCATCAGTGCCTTGATAAGCCGCCATCTTAGCGTACAAAGCTGCCTGTTGCCTTTCCAAGGCCTCTCCATGGTCGTCTGATTGGATGGTGTTGACCTGTACGGCCTTTGGAGCGTGAAGTATGCTGTTACCTAGACCGTTGGGCGGAATAGGGACGATAGGTCTAGCGGATGCCGACGCAGCAACTTGCTCAATCTGCTCTTCGGCACCGGCTTGGACGTCCAGCTCAGCGATAATTTCAACATATGGAGTTGAGCTGCTGGCAGCCATGTATTCGTCGATATCCATTTCCTTCTCCGGAACCGGCTCGTCTTCAGGCTCAGACTTGATTGTATCTTCGGATTTGGGTTCGTGGTCCTCGTTAGAATACTCTTGGTAGGGCTCGTCTGCGACGATGATAGACTGAACGCCGTGAGGAAGGTCGAACTTCTTGATTTGACGATTGGTAAAGCTCATGACTGGGCACCAATTAGCATGATCTCAAAGCCAGTGTATGAAATTGGAAGAGGCTGCTGCAATGCAAGATTCTTTCGAGACCTAATCGCTCCTCCCGTGAGTGTCGATGAGTTTGCAGCTCTCAGTGGACAAACGCTCAAGTCCGAGTACAACTGTGGATCTTGATGTGCTACTCGACGGGCGGAAGCTGGAGCTGCAGCAGGGACAGGAAACAGGAGTTGATGTGAATGGACTTGGGGTTCTCAGTGGACAAGCTCTCATATTCAAATTCGATCGTACATCTTGGTGGCCTACTCAGAAGGCTAGACGCAAGAGCTGGAGCAAGTGAGGTACTTACTGGAGTTTGTTGGGCTGATCTGGAAGTTTGGGTTGTAGATTTTGTAGGTGTCGATATGGTCGACGAGGTGATGCGCAGAGCTCGTATCACTGACTGTAAAGCCTAAGTGAAGTGATAGAACGGTCCTGTGCACAGGTATGCTGTGATGGTATGTAGATGGACGATGGGTTATTGTCGAAGTGAAGGTGGATGTTCTTGTAGGGGAAAGGGTTGTTGTGGAGTGGGAGTGGTTTTTGTAGTGCAGTGGAACTCCGCTGAGTGACAGCGAGGCTTGTGTGAGCTAGTGAGAGAGTTTGATCAAGAGATGTGATGTTGGTTGAGATAGTTGTCGCTCTTCTTGAAGTGGATCGTGTTGTAGTTGGAGGGGAAGGGTGGGAGCCGGTAAACAGGTCGCACATGGACCAGATGTCGAGGCCTCTGGCGGAGAGGTTATTGTACTTGGTGGTGAGTAGATACGATGTGATGTGAGGCGATTATCAGAAGGCAGATAAGATAGAGTTTTGATGTTTTGGTAGAGGGGAGGGAGAATGGTGCAGTGAGAGAGGGTTTATAGAGACCGACGGTGCCAACGGTGACGCCTGAGCGATGCGGATGATAGATCGACCCTAATAGTGAGATTGTGTGAGTGATGAACAGATACTGGACTGTATCACTGCATTTGACCAGGGAGAATGATTGGAACCATTTGTTTGACGAGAAGGATATACATCGAGGTCTCGAATCAGAAGGTAGGGAGAACTAAAATCGCAGGGACGCTAGTTCAGAAAACACTAGAAAGTCGAAAAAGACAACACACGAAAAGCAGCTTAAACCAACCAGATCTCTTGATGCTGGCTGAAACCAAGCACCGACTGCGATGATAGTATATGCCTTCGAGGAAAAAACTCTCGCAATCTTGGGCGAGATAGTTGACCAACAACCGCAGTCAAGACCGTCTCTGAACAAGTCGAACCGTCAGATTGTTGTTTCTACCACTCGCCTCAAGCCTGTTGAGTGCAGTAGCTTACCCCTACCTTTGCACCGTCAGATTAGGGCCTCGCGACCTGCCAGGAGCATCCTTAGTCGCTCGTCCTCACACGCTGCGACTACTCGCCAGTCCGCATGCCTGATCCTCCTGAGGCTGACGGCCAGGTCAACTTCGGCCAGTGACTCGTCAAGATGTGCAACAAGCTTTATTGTGGATTCGATGACCAGTCCGAGCATTGCATCTCGAACGCGTCACTTTACACCTCACTTAGTCTCTTCCTCCTGCATACCAAAAGCCTTAAGGATCTTCCCATTCTCTTGTCTGCATCTGCCTCCCCATGACCTATACCTGTCAGCACAATCACCCACTTCAACAGCACTAGCCTTGTTCTTATCAACTACTCACTTATACCACCAACACACCAATCGGCAAAATGACTGATCAGGGTTTTGCGGAGCCCAAGGACATCTATTCGAAAGTCTCGGTATGTGTTTATTACTGGACAGATCTGCTACTCGAAACAACGCAAGGAGGCTTATAACAAAGACGATCCAACAACATGGCACGACCACCTGAACAGACTTTTCTCCGTGCGTGACGCGGCTCTCGACATCATCCCCACCTTCCAAGATGAATGGGGAGCATTTTGCGATGCCACAGCAGAGTACAAATCCCATCGCGACGCGGCCAAGGTCGAGAACCATACCATTGACATCGACACTATCTCTGATGTGGCCATGGCCCATGTCGTGCATATGAGTGATGCACAGTCGAAAACGCTGAAAGCCTAACACAGCGTCCTTTGTTTCATACGGGCTGATCTGGCAAGAATGGGAGAAGTCGAGGCACTTGCTAGAATGATCCTTGAGCTATCCAGGAAGCTCAAAGTGTTCTGTGTTGAGGAGATACAGGGGGCTGAGGATCTGACTTTATAACGACTCACACAGCACGGGATCGAGTGAATGACTCGCCACTGATGAAACACTCGCTCATCATCGCACCCAAAACAAGACCATTGCCCAAGTCCGAACAGCAAGAAATCAACAGTTAGAAGCAGAAGCGCAAAGCACAAGTCACTCGAACGCAACAAACTAGAAGTCACCAACACAGTCATCCATACTCGACAAACAAGTCAAGGACATTTCACACAACCTTCATCCATGATCGTAAGAGTCGCCAACAAATAGAGAAACGACATGCCTTCAATACAGAATCAACAACACACTCATCGCATCATGCGGAAGCGGTGAAGATCCAGCGCACGGTCGTCGTTCACCCCGCGATCTGACATTGTGGCGTCGTGGCCGAGATCCGAAATCTGGCGTCAAACCGATTCGGCGTCCAGGTACAGTACTCGAGTAAGACCCGCCGGCACTAGGGAGCTCGTCAGAGTCTAGAGTTCTCTGTTCGTACAGTTGCTCAGCGAATTGACCGAAGTAAGCCCTTGACCAAGGCCAGAGCTCAGAATGCAAGCGCCAGCTCAATTCGCCGAATTCCACTCCATGCTGAGGAGGTGCTCGGTAGCCAAGCGCACAAGGACCAGCTCGCTCAGCCATCTTAGTTGATTACGCCAGTCGCTCGGTCCCCTCAAACCATGGCTCCGTCGGCCTCGCGCTTCGCCAATCCACGCGTCAATCCGTACGTCAACGCTCGAGTCGCAACTGGTCAAGATCCAGACGCTTTTATGCGCCATTTAGAACAACTCGAGCAACAACGACTCGCCGCGGAGCACTCGCTGCGTGCCGCCTTTCTCGCCGACCAGCGCCAGCGCCAGTTGTACGCTCAGCAGCAGCAAGAATTCACGCCTTATGCCTCGCCGACACCGATTTATTCTCCCTCGCCGACCACTCCTCCTCAGCCTCGTTACGTTACCTCTGCTCCGGAGGCATACCAGCCAGTTTACGACTATTCGCCTGTCTGGACCCCTGGCCGAGCGTGTCGGTACGCTGGCCAGCGGCCTTATTGAAGAGGTGGATTGAACAACATACGGTTAAGAAGACCCTGCTGGTTGAGGGGCTGACCCTGTCCAACAAACTGAGCAAACACACAACTAGCTTTTCAGCCTCCGTGGCGAAAGAAGTAAAAAGAGCAAAAAGAACGGCACCGCTGAGAGTTGAAATCCCTTCAGAACCGCTGCACTTGGTCTTCTCTGAGGATCAAGTACAATGTCTACTCTTCTGTTTACTACGCAGTGGTAATGAAAGAAAGGAGAGTAAACTAAGGGTTACACGAGTGGTACAGGTCTTACGCAATTTATTGTGGCCGCCAAGATCTAGATCGGGATTCGCTCCGGGTGTTATACTTGAAGCGTCGTTGTACTATCCCATGGGGCTTACCTGATATGGTTTGACGCCAGATTTCGGATCTCGGTCATGACGCCACAATGTCAGGTTGCGAGGTGGACGGCAACCGTGCGCATCGACGGCAGCGACACGCTCAGATCAACACCGCTGCCGTCCTCTGGCAAATTGTCAATACCTCTCTATGCTGCCAGCAGGGGTTGCGCCTTCTCCTGTCCCGAAGCTGACCGGAAAATCCAGTCAAATTGCAGAAAGGCTGCTAAGCCCGCCGCGGAATCTGCTCCTACCACTGCCGATACTAAGTCTGGCGAAGACGGTCAGTCGGTCGGACTGACATCGATCTCTGAGGCGTGCTCCTTGTCAATTAGGGCAATTCCCTCCTCTGGCTTGAGCAAGAGCTTCTCGCTCGCACCAATAGCCGCTTCGCCCTCAGCCGTAGCAATTGCGTCTTTGCGGGTCTTCTCCAGCATGCTGCTCGCGGCGCCATCACCCATACTGGCCATCGTCATTGCACCATCTGCCAGCCCGGTAACGGCAGAATGGTCGAATGTAAGACATGGTCGATCCCTCGTTCAGCGCGGCACATGTTCCAACTGCGTTACGGACGGCCCCCCTGGGACGTGCTCTTTGTTCGATGAGAGTATGTCTGCAGTCAGTTTTTCAGATAACATATCATTGTGTACTGCTGGATTTGTAGCTATCGTGGATAGCCCCACTCCCGCTTCCAATCGCTACGTCTCTAACACTATCATTCATTTGACTCCCTCCGGCAACTACAAGGATACTCGCTTCGAGCCATACAGCAAGTCCGGCGGCAGCAAGTCTGGAAGCAGGAAGTCTGGTAGAAAGAGCATGGGCAAGGACAGGTCGCGTGGCCTTCACAAGGTTGACCGTAAAATCGTTGAGCTTAGCAATACCGACACACCTGTCTTTACCAGGAAGCCTATCGGCATTCAGAGCGATGGGGAGGAGGATGACGACTCTGACGTCTAGTTCATGGAGCCTCTTAGCAAGCTCAGCTGTACCTCCCGCAAGGGTGATAGAGACGGATGTGGCAGTGGCAGCAGCAGCATGTCTATCAAGGTCTTAGTGATAGTCTAATCGGTTGAGCCGATTTTCCTGATGAGATCATGGCGGTTGCGAGATGTACTCCTGCAGGCAAATGGCCTTTTCACTCAGTAGTCTTCAGAGGGTTAAATTGACTCCCATCTCCCATTCACATGCGCTCTCAAATATGAAAACGTGAACAAGGCACCTCTGTGTCTTCGCATCTGTCCCACAAGCCTTGCAATACTACCACCATCATTTATTCCATATCCTCAATCCTTACTTGAGTTTTCGCAACTCTGGCACCCGTGTCTGGTAATCTTTATTCGCTTTTAGTGACCCCTTCGCATCAGTTCAGCGTCGGCTCCTCGTTTTGCAGCCTCCCCGTATGCAGAGCTTTGTCATGCACATGCTGCAGAAACGTACGATGATCCGGAGATCAGGACAGCTCTCCACTGAGAGCGTGATAGTCAGCGGCTCTCTGCGGGCGACTAGAGCGATTTTGAGAACATTGTACATTTCTACAGACCAAAAACACCAGGCATGGCCGTGGGAGATGGCTTAGAGTGACAGAATTTGGCACACGGGAGGAGACACGAGGACCATAGCCTGGGATTTTTCGGTTAGTCACTTGGCCCTCGCAATTTTAGCTCAAGACTCGAATCACATGGTCAAAGAATTTGGGCAACTGAATGAATAGAAGCCACACGTTCAAAGACCCGTGTCAGCCAAACTAACTTTGGACAAATGGTCGAAAACTTGGGTCAGTTGAACATACTCAGGTCACACAGTCAAGAGCTCGGGCAATTGAACGGACCTCAAGTCCCTTTATTTACAAAAGTTCTATTCAATTGAGGCCAGAAGGGATGGCTAAGAACTCGTGCTATATGGTACAAGACTTCGGTTGCCTATGCTGCGTAACCTAGGGCAAAGTGCAAAAGCTTGAGTGTACCCAGAATATCCTCTGTACCAAATCAGAACACTACCTGTGCAGCTCCAAGGAGGAAATGGCCTCTAAACCTCTGCAGTGCACGTCATTGGCCTTTCTGTCTAATATGCACTGCCCCGAAAAGCGATGGATCAATTGAGATGTAATTGCTATAAACCAATGGCTTTTTCCCCCATGTGAGGCGTCAGGCGGTGTGCCTTCCTGGCCACCCAAGTCGGGAGGATGAGCCTCTGTGTCTTCAGACTCGCTACGACTATTTTGCTCTCCACGAGCAAGGCGCTGTTGACCATTAAGAGATCTGCCAAGGTCGCGGTTGTGGGTGTCGGTTAACGTGCCCTTGTTTCTGTCAACTGCAGCCCTGAGATGATTCAACTCTCTTGCAGAACTACGAATGCGATTGCGGTCACGTCGGCGATCGACGCGAAGAGCAGGATTCTCTGCAGAGCGGCGGTCCGCTCTAAGGGTGTTGCTTTCGAGCTCCTCATGTATACGCTTGGTCTCATCTTGGGCAGCGACGACGTGTTTGTCTTGATCGGGCACCACATATGCAATGTCGTTGGTGGCAGCAGTGGTGTCAGTGGCAGGGTTGGTGGATTTGGAGCCCGACTGTCCATTCCCTGAGGCGATCCTAGCCTTTTTGGAAGGCTTGTCTCCAGGCTCCATGGCGTCCTCATCCCTGCGCCTCTTGCCACTGTCAAAATGGGCGACTCCATTTAAAGATGTTCGAACATGGGCTAAGGCCAAGGGAGAGGCCAGAGCTGGGACTGGATGGATATCCAAATGGATATCCAATGGATATGGCTCTATATCCAATCCAGTCCATATCCAATTGGATATCCACTGGAT
>ERZ794946.867-NODE-867-length-10959-cov-4.145635_pt1 | contig 10959 bp, 5 predicted proteins | sample MGYA00433072_ERZ794946 | MGnify/ENA primary metagenome ERZ794946 (study PRJEB30137, sample SAMN04331413) | food metagenome | isolation source: Y3 must sample point D1 replicate A | place: Australia: South Australia | collected 2014 ...
CCAGACATTTGACGCCATTAGATTTCTTTACGCCAACGAATTGGGCGCCGTCGATCCAGGGGAACTTGAGGTGTTGCACAAAGTCGATCCATTCAGATCATCGTGGCCAGTGTTTCTCGATCGCACGATGTCGGAAACAGAAAATGAGACCAGGCAGCCATATTCACCTCGTTCACAAATGTCTCCTGTGCCATTATTCCATCTACTACACCGTTGCCCTCACCAGTGGATTTTAGAAGTCGACCCGAAACAGGATCGAACTTGTAATAAGCAACCATGACCATCTCGCCGATAGATTTGTTTCTTGGTTGTACACTGGCCAGATACTGGTTAGTGATGCCAATCATCTGTTTGCCTTGTGTGCATTCGCCAACACATTGGATGTTTTGGCTTTACGCAGAGCTACCATCAGTATGCTGATCAAGGAGTGGTTAGTTCCACTATAGATTACTGGTCCTACGGTAGAGACACAGGAGGCGAACGTTTTTGCAAGATTTCATTTTGTAAATGCAGCTACATGCTTTTGAACTGGATTTGAGTGCAGAAGTCGCAGCGCAGGGTTTGTAGCAATGTTGCAAATATCCCGAGCGTTCTTGTCATATCAATTTTTGCTTCAAATTCCACAAGGCCGGTGCAGTATTTTGGTCTGATTCTCATCGGGGCAGACTGTCTCTGTCCCAGGCCCATAGCTATCGATATCCTCCAGGTCCAGCCAATGATTCGCGGCTGAATGGTTCCCTTGTTTCGTAGGCATTGCACAGAAGAGCACTTGCTGTGACATGCAAAGACGTTCTGCAAGCTCTTCTGTGTAGGCGTTTTGGTAGACAGCATGAGTCGGGCTATCGACGCCTCACAAAAGCCGAGACCCCGGTCAAAAGTACCAAGAGTCAATCGCGTAACCATCAATGGCAGCAGGTAATTCAGGCAACTCGTTGGTACCGTTTCTGCGATCTCGCATTGCCGAAACAATCACTTGTCTGGTATAGGCCCATCTGTCCTCGGTGAACTCCACACTTCTGTAGTGTTGGAACCGACTTGGCTCAAAGATACTGGCTCTCAGTCCTTGTCTGGTCGCTTCCTCGTCGCTCAGGGGATTTTGAATGGCTGTGTAGAGTTTGTAATAGTCCCGAAGTTGGTTGGCTGAGGATGTTTGAAGACGGGCATGCAGTGCTCCCCTCGCTTCAGGGTACTCGAAGGCAAGCACACACAAGCGGATGGGGTAGTAGCAAGCAAGGTGTGGAAGATCATCGCGAGGGCTCCACATAGCTCGGTATGAAACACAACCGGCGTGTGCAGTCGCAGAGAGGTCCAAGATACGAACCAAGTTTGGCAGCCAAAGATGTGATGGTGGTGGACTCTCGTGGCTGACGTGTCCACGACATCTGGTCTCCAGCACGGCGAGGTCCATTGCTTCTTTGGCTTGAGGAATCGTCGACTCAGCGATACTTCTGACGATGTAATCATTGTTGTCGAGCCAGATGTTGTGCAGAAGTTTGTGCACGCTGGAAAGACGTACTGAGGTCGGGATGTCTGGACTGTCCTCGAAGATACGGATGAGCAGCTCGGTTGGCATTGAAAGAAAGCCAGTCGTAGTTGATGCAGATGGTGCCATGGCGTAAATATCTTCGATGGGGTTCGCCCTTGTTAGCCCGAGCAATCACGGTAAGTGTCGATAGTCGCGTGCTCGAGATAAACTCTTTGTGATGCACTGGGAGGGTTAGGGTCTTCGACGAATTTTGAAATTTGATGATGTCGCGAATGACCGCGTTTGCGTGGGTTCGACGAATCGACTCGAACTGAGCAAGATTCGAATAGGTAAGCGATTCGACTCAGTGCTTCACAAGAAGTTTCACCTACACATTCGACACCCCTGCTATCACATTTGAACTTCGTGGAAGTGAATGATGGTATTGTTCGGCATGGTTCATCACAATGGTCGACATGCATCTCTGTGAACAAAATGTATGTGTGGCAGGCATCACTCGTGATTCATGTGTCTATACTGCAGAGACTATACACCGTACGACAAGGCTCATAGAGCATTTGCGTACAATCTCTATCAAGCCGGCATTGTCAAGACCCCATCACTTCCTTGTTGTGAGGTGATGAAAGGAATCAGGTGAGGTTGCACGAGTCGTTGAGCGAAGGCGTGATCGCAAAAATCTGGGGATGTGAAAAAAGGCCGTGCGCGACCTCCCGCGACAGCACCCTGTCCACAATGGGGAAGCCAGCACGCGCGACTTCGGCGATTTCCTTGATCTCCCTTTCTTTCCACGTTCTGCTTTCTTGTGCTTCGTTCTTTCATTTACATTTTGTCTATATCGAGGAGTTTCTGGAACTATGCACAGAGTAGCCTTTTCCGCTGGCCGTTCGGTCAACACAGCTAGCAAGATTTCGAGTTTGAGAACTTTTGCATCAGTAAGCTCCGCTTCAAAAAACCACAGAGTTGTTGTCGTTGGTGGTGGATCTGCTGGTCTGGCAATCAGTCACCAGCTCCTCCGTACCGGAAAATTTACACAGGACGACATTGCCATCGTGGATCCTGCGGCCTACCATGATTACCAGCCTGGATGGACACTGGTCGGTGGCGGCCTGAAGACCAAGGAGGAATTGAGGAAGCCTATGAGCAGTCTTGTGGACTCTAAGCTGAAGCTGTACAACCAAGGAGTCGGTAGCTTTGCTCCTGAGGAGAATCTGGTCACACTCGGCAACGGTGATAAAGTAGGGTACGAGCACTTGGTTGTGGCACCTGGAATTGGCATCAAGTACGACAACATCAAGGGACTGCCCGAAGCATTGGCAGATCAGTCAACACCAGTCTCCACCATCTACGGCTACGAGACTTGCGACAAGGTCTTCCGCAACATCAAGGAGTTCCGTGGTGGTGAAGCCCTTTTCACTCTCCCTACTGGTGTTGTGAAGTGCGCTGGTGCACCGCAAAAGGCCATGTGGCTCGCTCTGGACCACTGGAAGAAGGCCGGTCTCTATGATCCCAGTAATGTCGCCAACTCACCCATCAAGATCAGTTTCGCAACTGCTTTGCCCGTCATGTTTGGTGTGCCAAAGTACAGCGCTACTCTCGAGCAGCTGCGTAAGGAGCGTGGTGTCGAGGCCATGTTCCAGCACGATCTGGTCGAGATCAACGGCGACAAGGCCATTTTTGCCCGTCTTGACGGCAGCGAGGAGAAGGTGTCCAAGCGCTTCGATCTACTTCATGTAGTCCCTAAGATGGGACCTCACGCCTTCATCAAGGACAGCCCTTTGGCCAACGCAGCTGGGTTCGTTGATGTCGAAGACGCCACTCTTCGCCACAAGAAGTTCTCAAACGTCTGGTCAGCAGGTGATGCATCTTCATTGCCTACCGCCAAGACTGCTGCTGCTGTTACTTCTCAGGCTCCTGTACTGGTCCAGAACATGTTGCAATCTATTGAAGGCAAGGAGCTCAACGCCGCCTATGACGGATACACATCTTGCCCTCTGTTGACCGAGTACGGCAAGGTTTTGCTCGCCGAGTTCAAGTACGGTGGTCAGCCGAAGGAGACATTCGCCAAGTTCGGTGTCGATCAGGCTGTTCCCCGCCGTGCTTTCTACCACCTCAAGAAGGATTTCTTCCCTTGGGTGTACTACAACAACATGGTCAAGGGTACTTGGGGCGGTCCCAAGGGTTGGGTTTGGTAGAGAGTTCATCATGTTCAGATGAGGAGCGCTGTTCTTGATTTTGGTAACATTTGCATTTGTTGGATGGATTGATCTGGAGCGAATCATGAATGGGGTATTATATTGTACATACATAGAGGACATAAAAGTTATAGGACACATGAAGAGAGACTTTGAATATACAAAGCTCTTGTACTCAACGTCAGACCGATCTTCGATCATGTTCCTTTCATCTCTGCTCAGAATCAACGTGCTCTTTGTTCCATGACCGAATTGAGATTCGGCGTTGTTCGTTCAGGCCGAGCCGCAACGCGTGAAAACGCGTCATCCGCCGCCAGTCGCGACTTCCACTTCCACTCAACTCAGAAGGCGCTCCACCATGGAGCTGAATGCGGAGAAGGAAATGGCGACCCAGGATCAAAACAGTCTCGAAAGCGAGCATATATCGTTACTGCACGAGAAAATACTACAGGTGAGTTTTCTTTGAAGTCAAAGAGTCGAATGCACGACACGATCGGCGACCAGGGTATGCAGCGTGGCGGCTAACAAGCGACGTGCAGGAAAACAACCACTTCTCTCTCACACAACTGTCGCAACGGATGAACGATGGTCAGAATGATCAGACACGACCTCGTCACACGTCAAACACAAAGATCCAGCGAATGAAGCCTTCATCCACCGCTCCTGCTGCGCCTGCCCTGTCCGACATGGACTCGACCGACCAACAGCATGCCACGCCCTCGCTAGTAAAGCACACGACTTTCCACGGTTTTCCTCTTCCTCTCGACCTCGATGGCGACACACAGCCAATGCCTTCGCAGTTCTACAAAAACTTCACTAGCGGTCTTGGAACAGAGGAAGACACTCAATTCGGAGACGAGACGGCGCCTGAGACAGAGCAAGAGACGCCACAGATCGATCTGATGCAACACTGGCAAGAGCCAAAATACCATGAACTTTCGAGTGACGACGAGGAGGAAAAGGACGAGGGTCAATACTTCCTCAGCTCTGTTGCGAGACCTGCCTTTCCGAAAACACCTGCGACCGCCGGCCACAAGCGCACTCACCGCGGTGATGTTATTCCCTCAACTACCAGCACGAAGACACCAGGCTCGGGCGGCATGTCAGCTTTTGCATTTGGCAATGCTGCGCCTTTGACTAGCACTCAGCTCTTCCAAGCGACACAAGCTCCCTCAAGTCCAGTACCCGACGTCCCCAGAAGCGATCCCGTCTTGAGTCGACCAAGCCCGAATATCAGACAGAGCTCACCTGGACAGAATCTGGCATACTCGTCTCCGCTCAAAGGTCTGGTGCAGAGTCCAAGTCGATCTGTCAATATGGCAGGCAGGCTAAGCAGGCCAGGTACAAGAGATGGACTTTTCCAAGGCAACACCGGCATATTGCATGGTCTAGAAGACCGAGGTGAGAATGAATGGGAATATCACGACCGTGAAGGAGTCAGTCTCGAAGACGACGAAGGCCACCTCAGTCCGGCTAGCGAGTCGATGGATGAGTATGATGAGTTCGCTCAGTCAATAAGATTCAGTCAGAGACAAGCTTCTTCCTCACCACAGCCCGCCCAGCAGTCGGATGATGAGAACGATGATGTCGATTCCTCCAGCCGTACGTCGACGCACTCCAGTCAGCACGCTCTTGAGGCTGAAATGCCGCATGCGTCTGGACCTTCAGGTCGTCAGCAAAGTTCACATCAACTGCCCACAACGCAAATGTTAGGCCGAGATGCAGAGAACGACGACTATACTATCGCCGATTCGCAACCTACCAGACAAGAAGAGACTCAACTTCCGCCACCTTTGGTCGAACCCTCGTCCATGTCGTCTTTCGTTCCTGGATCATACCCACTCAGCCAAACAACACAACGTCTGAACGTTCTCAAGCGCGATGCCGCAGACTCGTCTTCCATACCCAAACCACCTCCGACGACAAGTCAAATTGCGCCTCAAACGCAGAACCGTCTACCGAGTAGTCCTCCTCAGCTTCCTGTCGCATCTGAAGAGTCTGAACAAGGGGAGCCTCTGGATTTGAACACACAAGCACAGACCGTCGATGGCGGCGCACATTCAGGTGCATCCTCTCCACTACCAGAGACCCGACCTGCCCCGTCTCAGAGAACCAAGGAACTGAAACAAGATAACCACCAGCAAAGCTCTAACGTTCCCGATACTGATCCAGCCGATGAGGCCCGGTCCTCCAATCAAACTACAGAGCCGGTCGCGGGACCGGATATTGTTGTTGCACAACAGCAAGTTTCGAAGTCCGTTACAAGTACGCAGGGCGAAGCTTCCCCCGTCGTTCCTTCCGTTTCCCAGTTCGACAAGCATCGTGCTAGCCAACTGCAAACTCAAAGTCAAGTTCAAAACTCTCCATCAAGTACTGAAAGTCCACGCAAGGCCGCAGGCATTCTCAACTTCGCGGACATTGCCACAGACTTTACTCCACCAGGCGCTTCTAGCAAGGACCTTGACCTGAACATTGACATACTCTCGAATGACGATCACGATTTTATGGACATCATGACATCGCCACCTGCAAAGAAGATGCGCTTGTATGGCAAGAAAGGAAGAGGCTTGGAGAGGACAAGGTCGAAGATGGATGACAAGAGTCCTGCCAAGCACAGGACTATCACGAACAGTCCAGACAAAACTGCAGCGAGGACTGTCACTTTTCATGACGACGTTTCCGAGCCTGTCATCACTTATGCTGCGGATGTCCCCGAGGTTGTCGTGCAGGAGCCGGAACCCTCGAAAGCAGCAGACCATCATGAAACGACGACCAAAGAGTCGCTTCAACCAGCGGCGGCAGGATCGGGAAAGTCGCCCGAGGTAGCCTATGAGCCTGCTGCAGAGGCTACAAAGACAAACACAACGCTACCGGACAGGTCCGCCGAAGCAAGGCAAGCCCAGGCGGTTGAAAATGAGGAAGACGAGGAGACACAAGAAGATGGTCTCCATCCTCAATCCATTTCGAACGTTGATCCAAAACTCCAAACTCCGCCGTCTGCAAGAAAACGAGAGCAAGCTGGTGCATCGGCAGCGACAAAGGCTCGCGAAACAATGCTCGCTCGGCGAACACTCGAAACAAGAACTCCGAATGTCAAGAGCAGCACAGGAAGACTCGTCCGACCAAAACGGAGGACATCTGAACAGAGCCCTCTACGAACACCTATCTCCAGGGGACAACATGCTGAAGCGCCAAAGTCAAAGCTTTCTCACGTCCAGCGCGTCTCGCAAGATCGCCCTCAGCAGGCAAGATCGACTGTCCAAGATGAAACTACCGCTTCCGAAGCTCCCGCACAAGAAGCAACTACCACTACTACCACTACTGAGCATGCAGACATACTCACGGATGTGTCTATGACTGACATTGCTTCCGAACAGAACGAAGCTCAAGAGGAGAATGTCGTATCAGAGTCGGAGATCACCCAACCAGACAGAGTACTGGCTCTGTTCAAAGGAACTGCACAAGCATACTACCCGGCTACTTGTCTTGGTGCGGCTACGCTTGATGGTCTTAAGCTCCGTATTCGATTCGATGACGGTACAATCACTCAACTAGATTCTTATCTCGTGCGACGTCTTGACCTGCGTCGCGGTGACCAGGTCAAAGTTGATCTGCAAGGCATGCGCAGCAAAGTGTATGTTGTCGTCGGCTTCCAAGACAAAGTCGAAGACGTGCAACCTGATTCTTATCCTAAGACCGATGTCCATGGTTTCGAGACTCTACAGTTGGTGCCCAAAGATCGAGACAGTGTCGCAGCGGTGCCCCGAGCGGACACTGCAGCATTGATCAAAGTACCTGTCACCAGCGCTTATTTTACACAAACCATGTGGGTCCGCTTCGAAGGCAGGGACTATCTTCCTTCCACGGCAAGTATGACGACTATTGCGACCGGATTCTCGTCTCGTCCACAGACGCCTGTGCCTCAGAACACTACTCTTGCCACACCAGCCTCGAGATCTAGACGAGGTACGGTGACTTCTATCCATACATCAACAATCACCTCTGTGCGCTCATTAGCACGGCCGGACTTTGCCTCACCTCTTCCAGCTGGCCGCGGTATATTCTCTGGTATGGCTTTTGCAGTGTCATACAGTGCGGATTCGCCTGAGAAGAACCGTGTTCTCGAGCTCATCCAATCGCAAGGAGGCCTGACACTTGAGAAGGGCTTCGATGAACTCTTTTCTGTCAAGGATCTTGGTGACGCTTCTGAAGAGGCAGCCACGCCTTCATCAACAGCAACGAACGATACTGATGCTTTGATCTTGTCTGCTCGTGCTCAAACGCTAGGCTTCGTTGCCTTGATCGCCGACAAGCATTCCCGAAGGGCAAAGTATGTACAAGCTCTTGCCCTCTCCTTGCCTTGTCTATCGGGACGCTGGATCCTTGACTCGGTCGCTTGTACGGCACCACTGCCCTGGACCAAATATCTCCTACCAGCTGGCGAGTCGGCGTTCCTCTCCGGAGCCGTACGCAGTCGCGCGTTGACGTCTTACCTTCCGACCACTGTTAAGCTAGCACAAACAGTGCAAGAGCGCGAAAGGCTACTCCAAGGTGGACGAGTGCTTCTCGTCAGCGCAGGAGCCGGCGGCAGAAAGTGGGAAGCCAGGCGCGCATACGCTTTCCTCACCGTTGCTCTCGGAGCTAGCGTCGTACGTAGAGTCTCTGGCCTAGATTCTGCCAAACGCATCCTCGACTCAGAAGAAGGATGGGGTTGGGTATATGTGGAAGGCACTGTTGAAGAGGCAGAGACTGTCCTTTTCCGCGATGGCAGTGTTGAGAGTACTGGAGCTGCAAAGAAAGGCAGAAAGAGAAAGAGAGATGAAGAGGGGAAGGAAAAGATGGTAGCAACTGGTCGTGATGGCAAAGTCAGGATTGTTGGTGATGAGTTCGTGGTACAGAGTCTTATTCTGGGAGACTTGATGTTGTAATGTTAAGGGAGCGCGGAGTTCAGGTAAAAGGTGGACTGGACAAGTAGCCTCACTAAAGGCAGGGCATTGGACTAACGGGCCTCATAAATGGCATAACGAATAATATTAGCTTCTAAAGGATGTCTTGCATCACAACCTCCGACTTTTGCTGGATCCGAGCTGGCAGAACACGCATGGATAAGGTCCCCACTTGTATGTGACTATGTTGCATCCACTAATCTTAAGTATCTGCACCTGACGTTCTTACTGCTCGGTCGAACCTTGCTCAAAATCACAACAAGTCCTCCGTAATCGGTGCTGGAGTACAGGGACTATGAGTACGCCAAGGCTTCCTATACTCCGAACAGACACGAAAGATTGTGGGGCACTCCACTTCTCCGTGCTCCATGCTCCATACTACATCCTTCGCACTGTCTAGCATGAATGGCGGGGCAATGATCTACTTATACGTGACACAATGATCAACAATTGAAGCAGGTAGAAAAGCATACAGGGTGTTTTCACATCCGATGGTTAGCGTGAGAGTCCGCTTTCCTGCATAACAAGGTCATTTGGCCAATGACAGCAGTTACCAAGGTCGATATAAGCAGTGTTCGAAGCTCACACACTGACCGTCGGATGCAACTACACCCTGTACTGTTATGCCCTAGTAATATCCGGTCGTCTATCCACCTCCCTTTAGTGCTTCCTTCGCGCCAGAGTCGTTAGTCAGGCACAGCGGATCGATCGATGCAAGACTTTAACGTGTGGAGTGATGGTCGTGGAAGAGATACAAAAAGCTACAGACCAGCCATCTCACAAGTACAGCAGCACTTCTCTTGCGTTCTCTTTACAACCCAAAAGTCTTTCATCTGAAGAAAAAGAAATACCAAAACCTTTCGCAGTAATGCTCTCTTTTTCTCTCTTCGCTTTGGCCTCTGTGGCTTCCTTCGCCACGGCCGTTCCTTCTGATCAGAGCGGCACCGCTCAATTCGCTCTCTCTTGCAGTGGAATCACGGTACCTGACGTCGTCGCTCAGAGTGGCACGAGCTACTTTACATCCTCGCTCAAATTCTTCCCCGACGGTGGAGATGGCGATGCGATCCCGGCGACCGCTTGTACAGACGAGAGTTCAACTTGCAGCAACTGCCTATTCGAAGGCGGCGGTCTCAGCTCCCCGACCAATGTGACCGGTTGCTGGAATCCGTGAGTGTTTCTCACCGCACCCAAAATTGCATTGATCTTTGCTGATGGTGACTTTTTTTTTTTTCAAGTCCTGCCGGTCAAGCTGGATGTTCTGTCAGCTTTCAATACAATGGTTATGACTTTGATACTCAGAACAAACAACCTTACTGTAAGTCCCGCATCGCTGCACCCCAATCCCCTATTCGAGACGGGCGGTAGTGGCTTATGGGAATTATTTGTCAGGTGGACATAAGAACGGATTTCAACCTTTTGCTTCTGACCTTACCGCATTGTGCTACTTCAATGTAGACCAGAACTACAGTGGAGCTTAAGGAATGGGTTGCATAAGAAGACGTATGATGGTTTGAGAACTCAAGGACTGGATGTTGGGCAGATCAAAGATGTCTCCGGAGGTGAGGTGGTGAACTGCGGGGCCTTAGTAATGGCATCCCTGGTTCCGGATGTTTTCGGCTTCTGCATGGTATATATTGTCACTACTTGTATGCCTACTCTGCATGATACTATTTGAGTAGGTACCAGACACAAACGTCATGCACCCGGATTCCTCTCAGTCTTCCGGATACAGACCTCCTTCTCTTGTGTGTGAAGAGCTGCTTCACGAGGGGCTTTATCACCATCCCACTTGCCCTACCCGACGCTGTTGGTCGATGACTTGGAGTATTGACAGAGCAGTTCATCAATGGGCTAAAAATCAAGATCAGCCGACCATGACTAGTAATTGTGAAGCATAGTTACCTGGGTCTTTCTCACGGCAAGTGAACGAAAAGCGTCGGACCAGTTGACGTCTTTGAGGAGTCTTTGGGTCTTCCAAAGAACAACCGTTCTCCCATTCTCTGATCTTGTTGCCGGACGCGGCTCACTGGAAACAGCACGACTCAAGTCCAATTCACCTAAGCCCACTATCCTGCGGCCAACTAGGGCGTTGATAGCCTTCAAGATTGTGAATCTGAACAAACCCTGTAGAAAGACTTCTCTTACACGCATCTGGGCCTCGTCGATCCCATGCTCGGTTGCATGTTGCTGAAGATAGTCGGGTCTGAACATTGATGGATGGAACGCATCGACAACGAGAGCTTGGTAATTATTGATGCCTCTGATGCTCATATGACCACCGCTTTGTATCGAAGATGACAATAGCCTTGCTGTAGGGTTCTTAACATTTGCAGTC
>ERZ794946.869-NODE-869-length-10928-cov-2.553297_pt1 | contig 10928 bp, 13 predicted proteins | sample MGYA00433072_ERZ794946 | MGnify/ENA primary metagenome ERZ794946 (study PRJEB30137, sample SAMN04331413) | food metagenome | isolation source: Y3 must sample point D1 replicate A | place: Australia: South Australia | collected 2014 ...
TTCGGTGTATCTTGCTATTTCCTGGTGACGTTCTATACATGCCAGCAGGTCTTTCGGTACCGCATGCCGTAGTCACTGTGTGCGGACCTTGTCTCATGGCTGGAGGTCAAAGACTAGACAAAACAAGCCTTATACCGCAACTCAAAGAGATTTACAGGATGATGCGCGAGCCCAACACTACCAACGAGGATGTACCCAGATCTGAGTTCAGAGCTATATTAAGTACCCTACTCACCCTCATCAAGGAAGATCCCAAGGACTTCGAAGATCCAAAAGGCCTCAGAGATACAATCGTGAGTATCCAAGCTTGCCTTCAAAACTAAATCTCCTACTACGCGAGTTTCAAGCACGTGTATGGGGCTAGGAACTGCTCTCAACTCAGACAAGGCTTTACTCTCCTTTCGCTCTGATCCTATAATTCTCATATTGGGAGCCCTGGAACACAATTGCAAGTCAAGTCTTGATGACATTTCCGTAATTAGCATCATTGTGGGCTGAATTTCAAAGACATGTGACTTTGGTCAAGTCTAGGCAATTCATGCTTCATTTATGCTTTTTTGATCAGTTGGTGTCTCTGATAGATTTGTGTTCCTCAAGACACGCCCAGCGCTGAGTTATCCAACAACCATCGCCACCCCCAACAGCCATCAAGAGACCTTTCCACTTCCATGAGAATGAATCCACTCCAAGTTCAAGTAGGATCGACGTGCTTCGGCGGACTCAGGCGTTGCGAAGGTAATTCTTACGACCGAGCTCTCAGATAGGCTTGGGAGTCATACAAGGATACAAGTTTCGGGGCTTGGTCATTCGTCTCTGTTCCTGGGCTTTTGGTTGCTATCTCGAAAGGACACTGTCGGTTCTGCGAATGCCCGCGAAGGCTGTTCAGAGACTGAATCTGGTCTACTATACTCATGTTGACCAGTGCCAGTAGCAAAGTCATAATTTATCATATTCAAGACCCGACTCGTCATCATTCGCTTGACGAAAATCGTGAAATGCTTACCGCATACAATGTAAAACCTTGTCTGTGATGTGATGATGGGCTAGCCAAATTCATCCATGCAAGTCAGTCACAATTCGATAGTCAATCATAGCTCCAAGTTCGGGCTGTCTCTGGCTGGCGCAAGCCCACTGAATCTATTGATGGGTCAGACGATTGGAGACGAACGTAGCAGGGCAACGTTACACAGCACATGAATCCGGGGGCTTTTTACGAGACCGAATTGGAGAGGCATCCACTTCTGGTACTATGATGAGAAGCAGTGCTTGTGTCATGTTCGTTCTGCCAAATCATGGAGCAACAGCTGAGCGTTCCAGCTGACTCCACATGGGTCAGGCTGGTTTTGGAATATCTTTTGGCTTGTTGCAGAGGATATTTGCCAAAATCGTAAATGCTATCCCCCTTCCATCCGGGTTGCTACCCCCCTCCCATCCATCGCTAAATCTTTCGAGATTCGTATAGGATATAGAACTGCACCTCGCCATACTTAAGAACACTTTTTAAAGCCTCCCTCGGGGGGTTGGGGGGGCAATATGGTCGTTATACTGTAAGGATGGCATGCGCACCGACGAATTTTGTATGAGGGTTTCTGCATAGGAGGGGGATAGCAATCTCGTGCCAAAATATCTACTGGTATGATTTTGAATAGTGATTGGGCAGTCTTAGAGGACGTGCTGACTGTAGGTACCAATCAGAATGAGTGGATCAGGAGCGTAGAGACTAGTGACATTCAACCAGTTACTTTTCCAGTAATGATGTTGATCTTGCAAATGTTGTCGATCAACTGCTTGTGCGTACGCTGGTATCCGAGGTGCTCGCTTGCCGGGTGATGATGCGTGTTGATGATGTTTACCACTTCGGAGGTCCAGTATGGTTTCAAAGAGAACGAAATTTCTTTGAACCAACTGTGGGCGAAGATCAGAAAGTCCTGTTTGAGTTCTCTGCCAGCTCCAATCTCGATAGAGAGAGCCACGGGTTTCTTGTCGGCGTTTCTTGCACTATCCGCGCGGGCTCCAGCTCGGAGCTCAACCTGCCTGCGCTCGATGAAATCATTGAGACTCTGCATTGCAGACTTCGCATTCTTCAGAGCCTCGCCCATGGTACATAGTAGGCTGTACAGCTCGGAAGGCTCATCGGGAAGCAGTGGATAGAGCTGGGCCAATAAGGCGAAAGAAGAGTCGATCTCGGATTGGGACACCGCATACTCATAGTCTTCAAGACAGTAAAGTATTTTGGCGAGGTGTTTGTGCAGTTCTGGAGTTTTCTCACTCAAGTCGGGCACTGAGCAGTCATATCGGGTCGACATTGTGTGAGACTGTCAAGCTTATTGAGATAAGTCAAAAAGGAAGACTAAAGTTGCAGAGATCAGGACAAATAAAATTTGCTTGAGTGAAACGTGTTGGTTACAGCGAGATCACGACCCGGATGAGGCACTAAACTTCTGCAAAAACAGTGGAAGTGCCAACAGCTTACCAAGAGCGACCATCATTGAAGATGGCAGGAGAGTACGTTCTTGTGGAGGATAGCATATCGATTATGTTAGTACGCCACCGAAAAACGTGAAAGTCAACACACCCCGAAATAACAACCATTTCAAACTGCGTATGTTCCAAAGACAAGAGAACGAAAAGGGCCAACCAAAATCAAAACACCCATAGAACAACCATGCCAAGCTCCGCAATAGTCAATCGTCTCCTCTGTGGATCATTTCTACTCCTGAGTCTAATGTTCTGAACCAAATGTGTCTTGGGCGGTGACCTAAAGAGCTCTCTGGATCTCGGCTTTAAGTGCAGTGACCTTTGTAATGTGGTCTGCATGCTCACGGTGTCGTTTCGGATGGCCGCTGAAGGACTTGTCGCAAACCTTGCAGATCGATGCAGCGCATGACTTCAGGTGGCCACTCCAGGTGGGTTTGTTGAGGAAACGCTTCTGACAGTATGCGCATCGAAGTGGAGATCTGCCCTTCGCGAAGTCGTGTCCGTAAGCCAGGTCAGATGCCAATCTCTTTTGCTTTTCTTCCAAATCCTTCTCTTCGTCAGATTTGGGGGCTCGGGCGGGCGTGGCAGAGGATGAGAGCGAATGCTGAGACTTGGTGTGTGCTGCGGAATCTGAGTTCAATTTGTCAGAAAAGCGTCTCGAATCGTTCTTCAACTTTCATACCTTCTGCACGCAGATCCGAGACCGGGGAAAAATATCCGTTGGAGGAGAGACCAGCACTAACGCGAGGAGAACCAGAGGGCTCTTCGGATTGGCTCTGCTTGTCTTCTGTCGATCCGGAAAGCCATCTGAGGAAGTCGTCTTTCATCTTTATGATAACCGAGGGGCCATTAGTTACGCCCTGGAATTCTCCGACTATGTCGACAGACGACATAAACTGGCCATAAGTAAGCAGGAGTCAGAGAAACCCGCAGCAGAACGTACCCCCGTCTTCGGATGAAGCTCGCTATCCTTTGCAAGCTCCATTACAAGGTCTGAGAACCTGAGATTCTCCTTCATTGTGATGGACACTGACGGATACGTCTTCTTCCTCGCTGCCCTATCTCTAGGAACGTAGGCGCGCTTTCTATTAAAGACTTCGCCTTTGCGGGCATGGCGCTTTGGGAAGTTCTCGGCATTTGCTGTGTCAGAGGAAGGAACCGGACCGTCCTCATCGGGAACGTAGTCTTTGTCAGAGTCATCAGATCGCCTAATCTTCTTCGCCTTCATGCCTTCAGTCGTCTGATCTTTCGGGGTATCGGTGAGCATGTTTGAAGAAGCACAAACGCGTGACGCACACTGAGTTATAAGTTAGTGAATGATCAGGGCTTATTCAAGTAAGAGCAAAACTATTGCGAGGTGTTGTCAATATGTGTTACCCAAAGGTGATAGGCAGCAATATTGGCCAAAACCCACCTCGCGCGATGTCTGCCCTCCTTGACCTCAAAACGACCTGGGGTGTTACACAGCACCTGCTTTGAGTCACTCGGGCCGTTTGCACCATTATAGCGGCGATAACTACATGATTATTGAAAGACGATGGAGAAAGTGGAGAAGATAGGCTATCGGTGCGAAAATACGTTGTATAAGGTGATGTGCTGTACAAGTAAGAGTACAGACCAACTCAATGAACTAATGTTTTTTTTTTCATAGACGCATTCGAGATATCCCCTTTTCCGGCATATTGTTATTAGGAGTGCGTGACATGAAAGGGCTACTGCTCATGACCCAAGAGCAATCTCAGTCTGGAGGGCGGATACCTTATCCAGATGTTGCCGGGATGTGAGACGATGGTCGAGTAGATCGGAAAGTTGATCAAAGGTCGTTGCGCAGACCACGCACTCAATACCGCATTCTCGCGTGAGATGGCGGCTCCAGTCCCATAATTCATCGTAATCGCCTGAGCATTTAGGACAGACAAGATACACGCCTTGCGAAACGAACTCGAAGTCGTGAACACTATCGGCATAGAGCAACTTTTTCTTATCGCCCAGTGGATCATCCTCTGCAACTACAGGCAAAGATGGTTGTGAGGTATCTGGTATCTCGGTCTGCTTGATGTCTGCGTCATCGATAGCAAGGGGGCCTAAGACTGTTGATTTCGATGCCGTAGAGGTCTCGTTGATCGGCACTCGTTCCAAGTCCTCAATCTTGCGCTTCTTTCCTTGGTATCTGGGACCGTTTGCAGCCATGTCATTGTCGTCGAAAGAATTGCGCCAGTTCTTCATCTTTCGATATAGACTTTTCAGAGCGGGGTCTTTCGAGAACTTGACTGCAACTCCAGAGGGGTTGTTGATAACCTTTTCCAATATAGCAGTCATCCAGATCTTGTCCTGGTCGGCATGTTGCTTGTTCGCTCTAGGAGCCTTCAAGATCTGGGGTGTAGGAACAAGGTTGGGTGAAAAGTCGTGGAGAGGTTGATTCGACAGATCGACCGGATCATGGGAAGACGACTGTTGTGACAAGATTTGATCGGCAGCCGTTGGCTTGAAAAGGACTGAGGACGAACGGGGAAGACCGGCGTTCACGGCGTTCGAAGTGTACTGACGTGTCGAGTGAGGAGCACCGAGAGGAGCAAAGTCCAAGTTGCGCAAAGCGTGTGATGGATTGATAGTGCCCTCGTCAATTGGCAGTGGCGACAAGGGGTCGCTGACATCCATTGCGCTGGTAGAAGCCAATGGTTGGAGTGGAAAGGAGCTTCTGGAGGTGTTTGAAACATCCTGGTGTGTCGAATAGGACGTGGAGGGAAGATTGAAATCGAAGTTGTGAAGCGGCCTACTCGATGAGACGACTGGGTGTTCGGCAGACGGTTGTTGCGTGGGAGCGAAGCAGGGAAGGAAGAATGGAGTATTCGAGGTGTTTGTAGCATGCTCTAGTCTTGGTACAGGCGCGGTGACGAGATTGGAACGATTGAAGCTGATCTTGCAGGGATCTTGGAAGATATCGTCGTCCTCCACGTCAAGATGGTAACCCATGACTGGGGTATATGCTACGTGGGGTGAAAAGGCGGAGAGCGGCCACAAGATGGGATGGGGAAGCGAGAGCCTACAAAGTACAGATGTTAGCGGACGTGTTGGGCGACGGACTCCGCCAGAGTCATCAGGCAGCAGAGTCTGCTCGAATTGAACACATCCAACACACTCTCCATGATGAGATCCTAACTCCTGAGTCCTGATTGCGGCCCATTCGTTGTTGGACCCGTTCTTGTAGCCTTGTCATGACGTGTGATACATACCGAGACAAGCCACAAGGTTCAAGACTTGTGTGCTTCAAAAGCCTTGAAAGAAGGAACAGCCGCATAGTTTTGAGCTGTAGTGGTCTGAGATGTGACTCTGCGTGTCAGGGAAGGTGAGACAGGTGATTGGTTGAAGACCAGATCGGTATGCTATCAGACCACTTCGAAACTCACCATTTCTACTTGACTATCAGTCGATCAGATACCAAGATCTATAAAAAATATTACGGGTGGTGCCTCAAGGCTGTAGCTGTGTTCGAGGTCCCGAAACATTCGCCGAATTTGAGGGAGATTTGTAACCGTCATGATTCTGCTTTATTTAGTTTTCCAGATTTGCCCCTTAGATATTCGAAGCCAAAGCGATGGGATTGGCCCCTCTTCTCGTTCCAACTTCAGAAGGCTCGACAGACGTATTGAACTCTCAAACCAATTTTCTTTGTCTGATGTTTGGGTCAAAAGTGCGCCGATGGCACTTGATCTATTAATTATGATCCAGGGTAACAGAATAATCACATCTACCTAGGACGATTATCAGAAAGTGTTTTCTATCTCACCAAATCAACGATATTACCTTTTCATACTCGCAATGGACACTCGAAAGATCCCAGTCATCACCCGCACTCTAGCTTTTGCAAAGACACAGGGATGCGAACAAATCCTAGCGCTTGGCAAAGATGCCCAAAGCCTTGCACACGCAATCGAAGCCGTGAACAAGAACAGACTCGTGATTGCAGTACCTTCAGAGGGTTGCAAGGCTCCAGCCTTGGATACTCTTCCGAAGTCGATACCCCGACCCACCCTCCAGAGTTCCACCACAGGCGCAACCACCATAAAATGGGTTGACCTTGATTTCCAGCTCCTCATTTGTACTGGTTCCCCCCGGCTCACGGCCATCCCCGCTGTACGACGAACTCTTCGGTCTTTGTCTCTCCTAAGCTCTCCCAGCAGCAGAATCATGATAGAGATGTATCGAATTTCCAGCGACGCCCATGAGCTCGAACACTGGTCCCAAACCGAGCGACGTTATCGCAGAGCTGTTCAGACTGCGGGCTTCCAGCTACAGGAAGTCAATGGCGTGACCAGAGACGACGATTTCCCAACCACGATCGTCGACGTTCATGCGTTCACCGTCTCTCTTATCGATGCTGCAAACTTGACAGAGACGGCGGATGCTTCAGGGTCTGACAAATTACGACGGGTAGCGAGGACTCAGAGAAAGTTCCTCAAAAGAGCTTCAAGTAGGAACGTCAAGGATGCCGTAGATAGATCGCTCGAGCGTCTTCTAGGTGGTGGGACACGCAGACTTTTTGCCACTCTACGCGCTAGTTAAGTGCAATAAGTCAATCCCAACTGATATCGATGAGAATTGTCTTTTTATACAGCTTCAGCAAGTCCGCAAGCTTCATTTATCTTCCGTCACCACATCAAACTTTCTCTTGGTTCCCTTTCCGTCGATTTTGTGAACGTGTATTTCTCCCCTTCTGCTTGGCGGATCCGCCGACTTGAACACCTGATCGATGGTATGGGAACCAAGAGCAAAGCCAATCTCAGGATCGAGTGGTCTCGGTATAAGGCCTCGGAGCTCAATCGCTGAGAACGTTGATTTTAGATTTGCTGGGTTGCATTGCACAATCACGTTTCTGTAGACCTCCTCTAGACCCAGCCTTTGGTAGCTCTGGAGAGCTTGAGCCTTTTGAGGATCTTTCTTGCCATCCCAAAGATAGGGTGCGGTGTTCAGCCTCTGTCCCGGGTCGGGTCCTTTCGGTGGGCGCTTCTTAGATGGCCAGCGGCCGCCAACCTTTTCCAGTTCCGAGCACTTGACAAGGTAGAAGCAAGTCTTAGTCGCAGTGAGAATCAGTGAGTCGACGGGCGTGATGTATAGAGCCTGGTTGCTGTGGGAAGTGTACTGAATGGCGTACAGCGGAATGGTGTCTTGTGGAGGGTTGGTCATGAAGTCGCACTTGAGGTATCGGCCTCGATGGCTTTCGGCGAGAAAGGCGGCACGAGAAGTATCAGACCAGACATAGTTCATGTAGACTATCGATGGCATTTGATATCTATGTATTCACGCGTCAGTGAGCTAGTGCAGTTGAGCTTTGGAAGAGTTACCTACCCAGGAAGCTGGGGAACTCGACTCTTGGGGTGCATATCTTCAGTGGGCCAAGAAGTCCATGAGTCTCTACCCAAGACGTGGAAGAAGAAACCTCTACCATGCGAGATTGCTACTTCATTGAGGGCCATGACCATTAGCTCATTGCCGGGCATACTCCGCTTGGACTTGTTTGTCGGCTTGTTGTCTAGCTGAGTAGCAGACAGTTGCTCTGCTAAGGTTTCCTTCCAGAAATGGCGGCCAGAAACAAGTAGGTTGCGAAGGAGGGAGTCTTTAGCAGGTTGCTTCTGTTTCTTACTCGCAGCCTCGCTTGCGATGGAGATTTGGCGACTCTCCGATTCTAACATTGTTGTGGTAGATTAGGAGTACAGAGTCGAGCGCAAGTCTTTACTGCATGGCCGTCCAGAAAGTTTGCTTGATTTCTTCAAACGAGCGCTTCGGGCGCGTACCTGCATATCACGTGCTTAACAACTCCCTGCAAGAGGCGCACTCAGATCGGCTTTGGTTTACGAATCTCTGTTCTATCATGATGATGGACCAAGCTACGCTTCGAGAACTTTTGGACGACCTTGAAAGACACCCGCAATGCGCTGATTGGGGAGCCAAGCTCCAGTTTGCTTGCGAGCATTTATGGGAAACCCTCGGCACCACCAACATCTATTCCGCTGCTACTGGCATGGTCGACCGACTCATCCATCTTCTCAAAGATCATCATGCTATGGAACTGGCTCGATTGGTCATCCCCGACCTCAGGAGTCACGAAGCGCTAGTGTTCACCGACCCCTTGAAGCAGAAGATCTTCGATTCAACAACCGACAGTCGCTCCGCATTCACCAAAATCGAAACTACCACCCAGACCGACTTCGACACTCCCCTTTACCGAGCAGAGAAAGAACTATTCACAGAGGCTGAGATGTATCGCGCGAGTCTGCTTCTCTACGGAAGTGCGACTTTCACTGGAGTACAAGAGAAGGAGATATTGGATTGGTTGTCCAAACGGCCGAAAGGTCCCCAAAAAACATAGCCCTTGTCATCATATTGTAAGAGATACGGAAAGAGCAATGTTGAATATCGTCTCAGTCGCTGACCGCTCATCTTGCTCTACCAGAGACAAGATTCTTCGAAGTATGGATATGCCCACCCCGTTCCATGGGCCGCAAAGAGATTCGGCTTCCTGCTATAAGCAGTCGGGAAACACTTTGGCGAAGGCAGCAGCCGTGGTTGGTCTGGGTCAATCTCAACCCTGCCATTTGCGAAAGCATTCTATCGTTGTTAGCAGATGATCAGACTCCAATCAATATACACATACCGCAGAATTTGGATAGGGAGTGCTGCAGCTTCATGAGCAATTCCTTTCGGTCAATGGCCGTCTCAGTCTCGACTTTATCCCTGATAAGTTTCTCTGTTCTAGAGAGCACCGATAGCACCATCATTCGGCCGAGCAAATAGGCAGCAGTACGTGTGATGCTTTCTGAGTCTGTGTCTGCGGGAAGGGACGCGATGTGAGCGACTTTGCCTTCTGTTCCTGTTCGATTGTCTGCATAACCTTTTTGATGTGAGCTCGTGCTGTATCGTGCTGCATTAGAACGTACGATCGAAATTCCCTGAGGCTGCCAGGATCTCCTGTCTCGACTCCTCGAGGCAGCTTGGGAAAGGTTGGACTCTGTCAAGTAGTCGACAGAACATCGTTTGACTCCATCCAGGCGGCTTGCCCACGAGGAGCGCTTTCGTCTTGCGGTGAGCTACGAACTCATTCCGCGCCCAAAGCTTCTTCCGGAGTGTGATGACATTATCGGATACGGAGTCTTGATCGTGGTTCTCGTCTGGCCTGACCAGAGGACACCACTCCTGGATCTTGACCTCGGGTCAGTACACTGCTCTCACCACACATTTGACACTTACGAATCGCCGGCGCTCAGGGTTTTTGGCAGCGGAACAGATCAGAGCAATGTCGGCGGTGATATCACTGCTGAGGTCGCCTGTGATGCGATCCAGTGCTTGAGCCACTTCTCGCTTGGTTGGTAAGCTCATATTTCTATCCGGCAGACGATTAGAGCAGAACGAAATAGAGACATTTTTATTTTTGAGGGCAATATTACGCAGGGCACAACACCTTGTTGCAACACAAGTCCATTTCGAACCTTTACCATGGTACTATGAACACATCATTCTGGTGTCTCTTCGACTTCCTTCCATGGCTTGCGCTTTACTAAGGGTGTTTGTTAGCTGATCATGCATGATCGGAAATGTGAAGGCAACAAGACGTACCACCGAAGTCCCACGCAGCCTGGTGCATAACTCTCAATGTGCTGCGGTAGAGAGCCTTAGAGATTGGTTTGTTGGGTTTGATCTCTTGGAATCCTTTGATTCTCATCTCGTCGCCCTCTTCGAAAATCTCAAATATCTGAGCCCTGAGTCTGCCGTTTTGGAGATTCACAAAGTAGTCTTTGGGGTCGACCTCTGAGTCACTGATGAACACACTCTTTTGGTTGAAAGGTAGAACGTCTGTCCTCTGACTCGTCCAGAGCTCTGGATCGGCTGCATTCAACGCTTGATAGATGCGGCGGAAGAAAGCACCACCATCATACCCCTCAGTGGACACGGGCTTACGAACCTTTCCGTCCATGAGACTGAGGTGTTGGGACGGGAACATGAGGTAGTTGGAAGGCGTGAATTCTGTTGTTGGGTCCAGATCTTGTGATGCAAAAGTACTGCCAATCATGAGGAAGTTTTGCTCAATTATTGGAATCGTCCAGTAGAATTCCCGCATACCTAGTGGCAGAGCATTTTTGGCGCCAGACATATCGACAAAATCAAGAGGAACACAGGGTAGATCCATAGCTTTCTGAGAAAATGGAAACACAGGAAGTTTCCCTTCAGTATCGTAACGTTCGCCTTCCTCATGGGTCCAATGCCAGTCGAGCATCACATGACTACACACAGGATGACCTGAATCCAATGCAAAGCAAATACCACGTTCCGCGCGACGACATTGTCCATTGAGCGCTGCGGCTACCCAGGGTAATCCAGGGGTGTGGCAGACCAAACTTGCTGGTGACATGCATGTGGCGTCTTTTAGAGCTTCTTCTATCCTGTCGACGGCGTTC